>WNGR01014638.1_pt1 | contig 21341 bp, 16 predicted proteins | sample 5407581 | NCBI WGS metagenome assembly WNGR01 (sample SAMN13153383, study PRJNA577476) | soil metagenome | isolation source: 80 cm soil or saprolite under Garry oak tree replicate 2 | place: USA:California | collected 2016-06-15
TGATGGGTTTGTACTCGTCGCCTGCTGCTTCGTGCGTGACGCGAATGTGCTCGGCAGGGAGGTGCAAGGCGTCCATCATATCCTGCCTGGCATGCTGGGAGACGGTAATAATCAGTGTTGCGTTATGGGCGGCGTGCGCGACAAGGCGCATGTAGGCTTTGACCATGGTGCCTGCCTGGTAGGCTGGCAGGCGCAGCGGTATCACATCGTGGATAGTAACGACGGTCGGTGTGCGCGGAAAGAGTGGCGGTGCGAAGTAGGGGACGTGAAAAAGATCAATACCGGCCTTGCGTGCTGCTGCCGGGCCGGTGAATTGTTCCCATACGACTTTTTCAACGTTTTCGTTGCGCCTGGCAGGGGACGGTGGGGGACTGACGCGGTAGGGAAAGGGTGTTAGTGCACTTCCGTTGTCTGCAACGGGTTTTGCGCCCAGCAGCAAGTACTCGTTCTGTTGATCGACTTCTTTTAAGGCGTGAAGCAAATGGAGCAGGTATTGACCGCTGCCGTTAGCAGGAGTTTGTAGGAAAAGGGCATTGAGCGCGATTCTCATACGCTGCCTCCAACCTCAGTAAAGTCCGTGACACCATCGTAGAGCTTTTGATAGATGGAGAGCATTTTGCGCGCTGACACCGGCCACGTGTATTGTTTTACGCGCTCGTATCCCTTCTGACGGAGGTCCTCTTGTAAAGATTTATCCTGCAAAATGCGCATAATTGTCGCGGAGAGTTCTCCGGTATTGTGCGGGTCGATCAAGAGTGCAGCATCGCCGACGATCTCTGGTAGAGAAGAAGTATTGGAGGTGATGACTGGCGCGCCACAGGCCATTGCTTCAATGGGAGGCACACCGAAGCCTTCAACGAACGAGGGAAAGGCGAAGACATCGGCCAGGCTGTAGAGGGCGACCAGTTCCAGGTCGCTAACACGCCCCAGGAAGCGCACCTTTTTCTCGAGTTTGAGTTCTTCGACGAGCTGTTGTGTCTCTTCGTATAGCCAGCCCTTGCCGCCAGCGAGGGCGAGCATAGACGGTCCGCCCTTCTTCTTCTGGGCCTGGTAAAAAGCTTTGATCAGCCCGATGTGGTTTTTGCGCGGCTCAAGCGTGCCAACGCCGAGCACAAGTGGGTGTCTCAGGCCAAATTTATTGCGCGTGGCACCCAGGATTACGGGATCGGTGATACGCCGGAAATGGGCGCTGACGCCGTTGGGGATGACCACCAGTCTATCACGCGGTGTCTGAAAGTGTTCGACCAGTGTACGGCTGACCTCCTGCGAGACGGTGCAGACGACGTCCGCGGCGGCAACCGCTTCAGGCACGACCTTTTTGAGGTAGTTCACCAGCGATGGGACGGCGTACTCCGGGTGTTCCAGGAAGGCGAGGTCATGGACGGTCACGACCTTGCGCAGCTTCTTACCGGTAGGGGGCAGCGCGAAGTCAGGGCCGTGATAAATATCGACTTGCCCGGAGAAATAATTGGCATAAAGAGGTAAGCGCCAGCGATACCAGATGATGCTCAAATAACGGTCGGGAATAAAGATATTCCTGCCGTGAACATTCTCTGCTTTAGGAAACGGACGCTCCCTTGTGGGGCGTCCGCTCGTGAGCAAGGTATACTGGTTGCTAGTATCCTGTTCCAGCATGGCATCCACCAGTCTGCGAACATAGTTGCCAATGCCGGCTCTTTGCCTGATAGCCGCAGTATAATCAATCGCGATACGCATGCATAACCTTGTAAATCCTAGCCTGGGGGCCAGCGAAATTTTCTGCCACCGATCAAGTGGAAGTGCAAATGGTAGACAGCCTGGCCGGCATCGGGGCCAACATTGGTAACAAGGCGGTAGCCACGGTCGCCGAGTCCCAGTTTCTGCGCCAGTTTATTGGCGACTATAAACAGCAAAGCCAGCGTGGGACCGTCCTCCAGTGTCAAGTCAGATATGGAGGTGATGTGTCGCCGGGGGATGAGCAGGATGTGATGTGGGGCTTGAGGGTTGATATCTTCAAACGCTACGACATCTTCATCCTGGTAGACAATTTTACTGGGTATCTGACCTTCTGCTATTTTGCAGAACAGGCAGTTCTCAACAGCCATGGTGGTATGTTTCCTCCTCGGTATCCTTCTCACCTGGGGTAATCTCGCATATTACTATACCATATAATGGTTATTACGGCTATTTTGACAGCAAAATGGGTGATGCTGCCTCAGGAGCAGGCAGATGAGGTATACAGAGAAGGCACTTTTGCAGCACAAGACCGCATCTGCGTCACGTATATCAACGGAGGCCAGCAGTCGTTCCAGTGTGTCGGCGGGGAGATTCACCTGAACCGCTTCAAGGGGCAACAGCAGGCCCACAAAATAAGAAACGTGGGCAAATTGGTCGTAGGCATCGCCAATAAATTCTAGGAGAGAAGTTGGTGTGAAGGGCGACCCAAGGGTCGCCCCTACAATGAACGGCTGGTGTGTTAGGATGCTTCGCCTTCAACCTTCGTTTCGGCGGTGGCGGTTGCGACGGTTTCGGTGTGTTCACCCTCTTTTGGGGTGGACTGGTCGGTCACTTCGAGGGTGTCACTTTCTTTGTGAAAGGTTATGTCGGTCTCGATAGAGGTAATTTCACCCGCTGGTTGCTCCTCTGTACTGACCGCACTCTCTTTTGCTTCCGGTGCCTGTTGCTGTTCGAGACTTTCCGCACTACCCTTCACTTCTGGTTGTTGTTCTTCCCCTTCTGTGGAAGCCTGTGCTACTGGTTGTTGTTCTTCTCCATCCGTGGAAGCCTGTGCTGCTGGTTGTTGTTCTTCTCCTTCTGCTTTTTGAGCTTTCTTGCGAGGTTGTAGCTCCAGTCCGTGCAGGGCCGGATCGTTATACTGTGGTAGATTCATATCCAGGCGTATAGCTTTGATGGCCTGGTAGACATCGCCGGGCTGGAGCGAGAGGTCCTCGGCGATCTTTTTGTGAATACCTACGGGTGGGAGAGGTAGATAAGGTTCGTAGATTGCTTTGATTTTTGCCTTCTCTTCCTCGTCGCCTTTATAGGTCTGGAGGTCCCACCAGCTTGGAATCTCTAGCTTTTCGCGGTACTCCTTAACGATTTTCTTCACAGCGGTCTTAGGAATGTTCAATTCCTTGGAAATCTGCGTGCGAATTCCATCGAACTCAGTAGGTACGGCCAATTCTTTATAGCGCGCTTCGATCTGGGCAATTTGCTCCTCTGTCGGCTTAAAAGGCGCTGGAGGTGGAATCTTCTCACGCTTGGGCTTTGGCGGTGTCTCAGGTTTGGGTTTTGGCGTTTTTTGTTTGTACCCTGCCGGTTTTCCGCCCTGGCGAGGCTCAACAGGAGCTCCAGGACGGGGGCCACGAGGTGGTCCGCCTGGACCCGTCATTGGTTGGCGTGGTCGTTGCTCGACTGTGTCGGGAATGCCCATGCCGCCGCCCACGCGATATGGGGCAGGATTACGATAACTGGATTCGCGGTAGCCGCCAGGGCTACGATAATCGGTCTCGCGGTAGCCGCCGGGACCACGATAGCCGCCGGGAGCGCCGGAGTCACGCTCATCACGATCGCGATTGGCACCGGGACCACCGCGATTGTCTCGTGCCACAGGAGAGGAGGGTATTTTCGGCTTAGCTGGTTGATCGGGCTGGCCTACTTTGACGTCACCCTGAGTATCAAGCCAGTGAGTTGTCCCACTGGCGGCAGGTTTAGGTTTGGGTGGTGGTGGAACTGAGCGTGCTAGGGCTTCTGTGCCTTGTGCGCCCTGTCCCGTTTTGGTCACTGGCGGGGGTGTTGCTTTAGCCGCCATTTTTTCTTTTCTTGCTTTTTGCAGGCAATCGGGGCAAGTTACTTCTTTAGCATTTGCCGACTGAAACCACTTGCCGCACGTATTGCAACGTATTTTCGTTTTGCTCATACGTATTCTCCCCTGTTCCACTATAGACGACATTACTTTGCGTCGGAATGCATTTCTTAGTATAGGGCCTATGAGCGGCTTTGTCTACCCCTTGTTTTTTGGGGTTATTGAGCGTGCAGGGGTACATTTTTGTCTAGATGTGTTGAATGATGACTATCGAAATGTATTGGTTCTGCTGTCAAAAAAAGGCAATAAAGGTGCCTCAGATCAGGTATTTATGGTGCGTAGTTTTGGGCATTTTGCTTTGATAGCAACTCTACTGTCAACAAAATGGCAAGAAAGATGCCTCAGATCAGGTATTTATAGTACATGGTCTTGGGCATTTTGCTTTAATGGCTTTGCCGTACGTTGTGGATATCCTATGTAAAGCTTCTGTAACGTGTGGATAACTGTCCACAAAGGAGGATCGCGCGAAAAGTCTATGAAAACCACCTGAGCTCGTCACCCTCGGAGGAGTTGTGCAGTAGAAGGAAAGCTCGTTAAATCATCAGGGACATGTATCCCACCTGCACCAGAGACGATCGTTGTCCGCATACTGATTTTCAAGGCAAAGCAGATATCCCGAACAGGGTTTCAGGCCACGCGCCGTTTTTGCTGATCTAGACTGAGACGGCACCTTTACTTGACTGAAAGCCTGATGCTATACTACCGCTATGGACGAATTTCAGCATATCGAGCAAGAGAGAACAGAAGAGGATTCCGAAGTCCAGCTCACAGACTTACCTCTGCTCAGCAATGCGGGAGGCAAAAGGTCTTTATGGTTGGCTCGTCTCTTGCTGGGTTGGCCAGGCTCTCTCGGGCAGCAGCACTGGCGACAGATTGGGGCTATGGCTACTCTGCTGCTGACGGTGCTTGCTGTACTTGTCATCCTAAGCCCTTTACATAGGGGCCCCGCTCCCTCTACCGTCCATCCCGGCATTTTCTCCAATCCCTTCCTCGCCACCTATCGGAGCTCTCCTGTTCTCATCTATCGCGGGCATTTCAGTGAGGTTCGTAGCGTGACCTGGTCTCCCGACGGCACACGAATCGCCTCTGGCGGTGAGGATGGGACTGTGCAGGTGTGGAATGCGGCCACAGGCGAGCGCACCCTGACCTATCAGCTGTATGCCGGCTCTCTCCATTCTGTAACCTGGTCTCCCGATGGTACTCGCATCGCCTTTACGAGCCAGGATAACTCCGTGCAGGTATGGGATGCCACGACGGGAAAGCATCTCTTGACCTATCGAGGTCACGCTGGCTCTGTGGTACCTATGGCATGGTCACCCGATGGGAAGCGTATCGCCTCTGGGAGCAGTGATGGAATAGTAGAGGTATGGGATGCTGCGACAGGGCAGCACCTCATGACGTATCGAGGCCACGCTCAGTCTGTGCTTCCTGCACCGGATTCGCCCAGGTCTGTGCTCAGCATCGCATGGTCTCCTGATGGGAAGCACATCGCCTCTGGGAGCCGCGACAGGACGGTACAGGTGTGGGATGCCGCAACCGGCAAGGGCATTCTCATCTATAGGTATCATTTCGTTGCAGTGTTTGCTGTCGCGTGGTCACCCGATGGGAAGCACATCGCCTCTGGCGGTCGTGATCGGGTGGTCCGAGTGTGGGACGTCTCCACTGGAGGGGATACCCTCACTTATGAAGATCATGCAGAAATCGTATGGGCTGTCGCATGGTCACCCAATGGCAAGTTCATCGCCTCTGGGAGTAGTGATGGGACGGTACAGGTATGGAACGCTACTACGGGCAAGCGTATATTGACCTATCTTAGTAGTGCTTTCTGCGTGGCGTGGTCGCCTGATGGGAAACGCATCGCCTCAGGGGGTGAGGATGGCAGCGTGAAAGTGTGGCAAGTGGTGTAATTCTCCTTTTTGCAATCGACGCAATCAGACTGGGTACAACCACCCTAACTGTTGGTCAAGTAGGGACAGAGCACCTGATGCTATAATGGGTATATCATCTGGTATCCAGCTAGCAATAAACCAGGAGGCAGCAAGTGAGCAGCGACAAGCAAGAAGCAGCGATAGAGCAACGAGTCCGTGTTATCAAGCCACAGCAATTTGATGCTAACACACCCCAAACGCCAGGGATGCAGCGTGTGGCGGCGGTTTCCAAACAGCTAGCAGGTTCGCAAGGCCTCTGGGCAGGAGTCACGATCGTTGCACCCAATGTCGCCAGTGGCATTCACCATCATGGAGAGACCGAGACCGTCATCTATGTCGTCTCGGGCCACGCAAAGATGCGCTGGGGTGACAGGATGCAGTTCGAGGAAGACGTTGAGCCAGGCGACTTCATCTATGTGCCCCCCTTTGCGCCACACCAGGAGATCAACCCATCGCCCGACACCCCCTCACAATGGATGATTGTGCGCAATTCACAGGAACCGATCGTCGTCAACCTTGAACCGTTTGATGTAGCACAACCGTGATTGGTATTCCACATACTTTTTGGCTCTCTTGATGACGAGGGTAAAACTCCACTAGCTGGGCTGTCCCGGCTAGGGCGTCACGCCAAGCTGTTGCATCTGATGGAGGGTATCCATCTCCATCCACCCTTCCACCGCCTTGCCATCCACAATGCGGTCGATGACGATCCCTGTCACGGTCATCTGCTTGCCGGTTGGGCTGTGGCCCCGAAACATCCCCTGGTGAGTGCCCTGGACTGACCAACGCGTCACGACCAGGTCTCCTTCGGCGATCTGTTCCTCAATCGTGGCGTGGAAGTCGGGGAAGGCGGTACGCGTCCTGACGATGTACTGCTTGTAGAGCTCGCGGCCAGGTGGTTGGTTGGGAACCAGAGAGTGGTGACCAACATGGCCGGGGGCCATCAGCTCGTCCACTGTGGCCAGGTTCCCCTGGTTCCAGGTCTCTTCAATAAGACGCCGGGCAAGGGCCTTATTCTCTTCTGTTGACATGGGATGTTCTCCTTTCTGTGTGGCTTCCTTGACATACGCATGTTTACGCTCAATGCTACAGACGAGGTGAGGTGATATCAAAACGACAAACCGCTTGGAGAGAACTGTACCGGGTAAAGTGTACCCGAAAAACACAGCAAAAGCAACAAGCGAACAGTTTGGCTTCCTGAATGAAGCATTCTCGTCACATTTTAGCTTGTTGATCGTTCTTCAACATGTTCCTTCAGCGAAGGATGAGATGTCATTGCAACAATATCATGCACTTCATCAAGCATCCGGCGCAGGTCGGTAAGGATCGCCCCACGAATGGCAATACGGTAACCGATGCTGATAGACGGACTATCGGCGTTCACTGTTTGTGCTTCGACCTGCTTTGCATCTTGCGCCAGTTGTTCCTGCCAACTACGGAGTTGCTGTTGTGCGCGTTCCACCTGGGTACTGAGGTTTTCTTTGTCAGGAAGGTCAGTGCTCTGGGGCGTGGCAGACGAGTTTCTGCGCAAGCTCTGACCAGGCCGGTTCAGGCTCATTGATGGTATAGGCGATCCGGCGCATCTGTCGCACGAGCCGATCGAGTGCCTGCAGCATGTCGGGATAATCAACGAGGAGGCGGCGTGCGCGACGTGCCCACGGATTCAGGCGTGTGCTGTCAACGCCCAGCGAATAGGTCTGTTCCGTCGCATGCACATGCTGCTCTAATTCCCGAAGAGAGGTGTATACCTGGCGGCTCTCTGCTCCGCTCAGCTGCACAGCCAGGGCGGCGGCGAGTCTGGGTATGGCGGCTGCTACTCTGGTCGTCAACTCAGCTACCGCATCCCGTGTTCTGAAAACATAGAAAGGGGGAGAGAAAAGCAGGCTAATGACAGTCCCTATGAGGCCACCAACAAGAGTTCCAAGCACACGCAAGAGGGGATAGTTGCCAGTCGCTCCCAGCACGAGTGCAAGTGCCGCGCTAATGGGAATCTGGGTGGCAAGATACTGACCACGGTTCTGCAGGAACAGGCCAATGACCTGCGCGAAGAAAATTATGAGCGTAATCGTCCAGAAGTTGAGGCCGAGAAGGTGCGCTACAAGTACTGCCAGGCTCACGCCAATGATCACGCCAAGAATACGCTCGATACTCTTGCGCACTGTTTGCCAGCTGGTGACCTGGACAACAATGACTGCGGATACCACAGCGAGCGCCGCGGCTTCTACTCCGAACAGAGTAGAGACAATCTCCCAGGATAATCCTGCTGCGAGTGCACTCTTGATCGCAAACAGGAGCAACGGCGATCTTGACGACCATACACTGCGCAATTTGTGAAGAGGAGGATACGGAAGGGGCGTAATTGTTTTCTCCTTTGTTCTGGTGGCGACAGTCTGCTCTTTATTATTTTACCGAACGAATATACCCTCAATGGCTGTTCCCTAACGTTGATTCGCGTCCACTTGCTGCTGGAACCCCAGAACCGACGTTACTCTTTGCTTAGCTGACATTGTACGAGATCGCGGCAGAAATCGCCAGAAATCGACGCAAAAAGTGGTTCTCGGACCGGTTTGGTGATGACAAATAGCTCTAGATTGGCTCAAGAACGGGTACGGATAGGTCAGAACGGTGCTGGCTCTTCGTTAAAGAAACGATCGACATCTTTGATACTGGCCGTTCTCCTGGCGGGAGGGAGGGCCTCGAGCACCAATTTGCCATAGCCTTTGGTGTAGAGGCGGGTGTCGAGAATGGCCATTACGCCGCGATCATCGCGGGTGCGCAGGAGGCGCCCGAGGCCCTGCTTGAGGCGCAGCACCGCCTGGGGCAGCACATAAATGCCAAACCAGTTTTCGCCTGCTGCTTTCAATTGCGCTACGCGCGCCTCGTGAACCGGGTCATCGGGCGGATCAAAGGGGAGTTTATCGATAATCACTAATGAGAGCGCCTCGCCTACGATATCGACGCCTTCCCAGAAACTTTTTAAGCCAAAGAGGATGGCCCCTTTTTCCTCGCGGAACTGGCGCGTCAACTCGATGCGCGGCATATCGCCCTGGCGCAATAAAGGGTAATCCAGGTGTGGTGCCATCAAATCATAGGCCTGGTCGAGCATCCGTCTACTTGAGAAGAGCAGGAAGGCTCGCCCCTGGGAGAGCTTGACCAGGCGGTACATTTCTCGCGCAATAGCCTTCGTATAGTCATCTGATCCTGCGCCGTAGACGGGGGTGGGCAGGTCACGCGGCACATAGAGGAGGGCATTGCTCTCGAAGTCGAAGGCGAGCGGTAGAATGCGCTCGATCACTTCTGAGCGTTCGAGGGAATCAAGGCCGGTGCGGCGTCGGAAATAGGAAAAATTGGGACCTTTGTCTTCCGGGCGAGAGGGATTGGGGCCGATGGTTGCCAGAGTCGCAGATGTGCAAATGACGTTGCATTTATCGAAGAGCCGCTCTTTCAGCCAGGCCGTAACGTCAAGGGGAGCGGCTGACACCTGGAGTTGGAAGCCTCGTTGTCCTGGACTGGCGACACGCTCGACATAATAGACAAATTTACTGGGCTGATCGACGGAGAAGACCGTGCGGATATTCTGGGAAAGGTTTTGCGTGCGCTTGAGCAGCTTATCATAAAGCTGGCCCTCCTTCTCGGGCAGGTCTTTTGGACGCTGCTTGCGTAGGGAGTCGGCCAGGTCAGTGATGACGGTGGCCAGTTTCAAGCCCTCTTCCACCGGCGATTGGAGATTTGCTCTGCCTTTGAAACCAAGATCGGCCACCAGGTTCAAACGATTCCAGGTATGCATCAATGCCTTGTTTGCCTCGTCTTGCAAACTCAGCAGCGTATGGTTTTTGAGCATTTTCTGCGCCAATAACGTAATAACGGAATTTTCGCTGATAGTGATAGTAAAGGAACGGGTTGCCTCTTCCTCCAGGTGATGGGCCTCGTCCAGGACAATCACATCGCGCTCGGGCAAGAGAAAGCCGTCCATGGCTGCATCCAACAGGAGGAGTGTGTGATTGACAACGATGATCTGTGCCCGCGCGGCTTTCTCGCGCATGTCGCGCACATAACAATCAAAGAAATAGTTGCATTTGCTCCAGGCGCACTGGTCGCTATCGCCACAAACCTTGCCGCGGATATCGCCGGGAAGCTGGAAGTTGAGCGTTTCAAAATCGCCGTTGAATTTCGCATCGGGATCATTGGTGATATCGACCAGGCGCATGAAGTCGCGGTTTTTGGCATAGAACTGCAGACCGGTGCGCTCACTTTCCAGGCGATCAATGCAGACGTAGTTGCCGATGCCCTTCACCAGGGCCGCGTCAAAATGTTTAATGTGCTGCTGGACGAAGGGAATGTCTTTGTAAAATAGCTGCTCTTGCAGCGCCTTATTGGCTGTACTGATAATGGCGACTTTGCCAGAGCGCACAATCGGGACGAGATAGGCAAGGCTGTTGTGAGTCGGAATCATAGATCGACCAGCGAGATACAGATGGCTCTGAGACTCGACCTGAATGCACCGTACTGGACGAGAAGGCACCTCGCGGACCGCGACAACAAAGCGGAAGCGGTTGCGCTCAGGGCTGTAGTTGCGCAGCCGCTCCTTATGGGCAATAGCTTTGCGCTCCAGTCGAAAAACCTGCTCCCCTGTTGTGAACGAAATCGTCCATTTCGCGCTACAATCCTTTCCATTGAGCCGGGCATGCCCATAACGAAGTGAAGGCCGGAAGCCAAGTGAGCACACAAGTTCACGCACGTCCTGCGCAAGTCCTGGGTTTGTTGTTGTGAACTCAACAGCACTATTGCGGTTAACCGTGCCGTTTGTATCGAGGAGTCCTGCGAGAAGGGCGCGCCGTTGCTGTTCGGATGCGCGCAAATAGGTCTCGGGGATGTGTTTGTTGAGCAGGAGTCTGAGCGCACGCAGACGGCCAGTCATGCCGGGCTGCCGTTGATTTACAGCCTTACCGTTCTCGTCATCAACCGCGTACAGGTATGGGTGACTCTTCAAGGATCGGACGGCGTAACCTTCCTGCTCTATCTCAGCGATGAGGGATGGATCGGTGGTCGTAATCTGGTTGTTGCGTGAATCCCCGTCACCGAGCCAGATGCCGAGGAAATATGGCGCGATAATCAGGTCCGCGTCCGGTAGCATAAGAGGGCCAGCGACCGCAATGGCGTGATTTGCACGTGGAGATGAGCTAACTGTTAGTGTGGCGGCCATTCTCTCAGTAGTGGTGAGAGTATACGCTCGACCGTCCCGGCGCTGTTCGCCCAGGTCTCTCGCTAAGCGACCCTGAACAGCGACGAAGTTCCTGGCTGTGTAAGTATCAGTCGGTGGACTATCAGGCCATTTTCGGTCAGCACATGTGTAGGATGCCCACTCATGCTCGGCATCTGCGATGAGCGATGAGCCATCGGAGAATACGACCTCATAGCATTTGCGGTGATACATTACATCGAATGCTGCCATGACACGGGTTGGATGGCCCTCCTCATCAAATACAACGTCGCCTTCGACGAGATCACCCATCCGCTTCCACCCAGTTGGAGTTGGAATTGGTGTATCGATGTCTAGCGCTTTCCCTGTCCCGGTGCCCGCTTCAATAATCGTCGGCGTGTCTTGCATGAGTGAATGGGCGACCAATGTTGCCATCTCGATCTGTGCAGGACGCTCTTCGTAGCCAGGCAGGCTCTGCGAGAGGATGCCGCCCTGGCAGAGGTCCCTGGTGACGATATCTGCCAGACGGTGTTCACCGTTCTGGAAAGGAGTAGGAATGTTTCGGGCCATATCCGGCGCTTTGTTATTTGCTGTATTGTCCTGATCTACAGGTATAGATTGCGAGAAGTCATGAGTGTGTGGGACTGGCAGGCTATCATCATCTTGTTGCTGCGCAGCATGATGACCATTTTTAGAAACGGGTTTGACGAGTACCAGTGGGGCAGGGCGCTTTGTCTCAAGATTGAGAGGAAGACCCATTAAGGCGCGTAAATAATTGTCGGCAAAGGCCTGGGTGTGTTGAAAGCGCTCGTCGGGATTGAGGGCGAGCGCCTGGAGGAGGACTTTTTCCACGGCTGGCGAAATGTCGCTGTTCAGGCTGCAGGGTGGGGGTAGAGGGTCATGGGTTTGTTGATTGAGAAGTTCTGTTCGCTCTATCGCCGTGTAGGGACGCTGGCCACAGAGCCATTCGTAGGCCATGACGGCCAGGGCGTACTGGTCGCTGGCGGCTGTTAGGAGGCCCTGCAACTGTTCTGGCGCCATATAGGACACTGCCGCTGCCGGTTGATTGGCTGGAATGGGCAGACCCTGCAGCGTAAAGGAGAAGTCTGTGAGCAGGGTATTGTCTTTCATGTCGATGAGCAGGTTGCCTGGATGAAGATTGCCATGCAGAATGTTGGAGACATGGGCGTAGTGGAGCGCGCTGGCGATGGGTGAAAGGCGGCGCTTGACCTCGTCGGCAGGGATGCGCTGCCCTGGTGGGACGCGTTGTCGCAGTGTTTCGCCTGGCACATATTGCATGACGAGATAGCCCTGGTCTCCGGCGTTATTGTCGACGTCCTGGATGAAACCTGCATCGTGAAGCTCGACTATCTGGCGGTCTTTGAGTTTTTTGAGTTGTTTGGCGCGCAAGAGGAAGGCTTCTTTGGCTTCAAGGGTGATCAGCGGGGTATGAAATACTTTGATGACGATATCTTTCTTGCGCAGTTTGCCAAGATAGAGGCTACTGGTGGTATCGTTTTTGAGCAGACGTGTGATGATGTATGAGCCGATTCGCTGCAGCTCTACCTCTGTATCGGACATAAGTCTTTTCTCTCCCCTATGAGAACGAATGTTGCGCATGTGCCAGTATAACATAGGGGGATGTTGGGGCGCAATTTCATATCTTCAACTTGACAGGTATCAAGTGGTAGAGTATATTAGTGTGTGAAATACACTAAGTCAGCTATTTCGGTAGGAGGGCGGGCTAAAAGAGTGTACCTAACAGTACAATTATAGCATATCATCTCCATACTATTTTGTAGGGGAAGGAACGATAGCCAGGAAATGCAATTTGGCAAGACAGAGTACGCGGAAAGAGACTGACGCTATCCATGGAACAGACGGAAGAGCAGAGCGAATCAACCAGTCATGTGCAGGGAAAGATGCCGTCGACAGCGGAAGCTAAAGCGCATAGCTATGATGCGAGCAAATATGAACGGCCTTCGGTGACGGTGGATGTGGTGATGATGAGTCTGAGGCAACGAGACCTGCAGGTATTGCTGATAAAACGGCGCGCATGGCCTTATGAGGGAATGTGGGCGATACCGGGGGGGTTTGTGAATATCGACGAGTCACTGGAGACGGCAGCGAAACGCGAACTGCAAGAGGAGACGGGCGTGCAGGACGTCTACCTGGAGCAACTCTATACCTTTGGGGATCCCGGGCGTGATCCGCGCACGCGCGTGATTACCGTTGTCTACTTCGCGCTGCTGGACTCGGAACGTTTGCAGGTCAGGGCTGCCGATGATGCCGCAGATGTTGGGTGGTTTTCAGTATATGACCTGCCGCCGCTAGCTTTTGACCACGAAAAAATATTGCAGTATTCTCTCGAACGTTTGCGTGGGAAACTCGATTACACTACAATAGCTTTTAGCCTCTTACCTGAGCAATTCACCCTGCGAGAATTGCAGCGCGTGATCCAGCGGCGGAAGCGAAGCTCTAAGCTCCACCTCTATATTACAGTGTTTTGTTTAGAGAGGCAAGTTGTTGGCAGCGTAAACGAAAAAGTCGAGCCTTCTCCCATTATCCCGGTGCTCTCAACATTGATGGTGCCATGCATAGCTTCCACGAGTTGACGAGTGATAGCCAGGCCGAGGCCACTGCCACGAGTAGTACCATGCATATCGCGCTCCAGGCGGACGAACCGTTCAAAAATTGCCTCCTGTTTATGAGGAGGGACGCCATACCCACGATCAATCACGTTGACCCGTACCATAGGCGACTCCTTCTGTTCGAGCGCGGCGGTAATGCAAATAGGCGTTTGCCGGGGGGAGTAGCGCAAGGCATTGGCAAAGAGGTTGCGGAGGACCTGTTTCAGGCGGGTATCATCGCCCCAGACGATAATGGAATCGGCGATATCGACCGTGACCTGGCGCTGCTCCTGGAGAATGATAGGTTCAAAGAGATCGACAACGGCTGTGCAGATCTCCTTGAGTGGGATGGCTGAGCAATCGATAGAGGCAGCTTCGAACTGTATGCGGCTGGCATCCATAATGTTTGCTTGTAGCAAAACCAACTCGTCGCAGGCGCGGCGAGCCTTATTCACAAATTCGGTGCGAGTTTGTGGATCAAGGTGCTCTATCTCACCCAACAGTTCAAGATAGCCTTGTACGATAGTGAGTGGAGTACGTAATTCATGGCCAGCGGTGGTCAAAAAAGCATCTTTGAGATGATCGAGTTCGCTCAGTTTGGCGTAAGCCTGGCGCAGTTCTGTATACATGCGCGCGTTTTCGCGGGCGGCGGCGGTCTGCTCGTTGAGGTTACTCAGCAGGCGTGGGTAGGCCGAGCCGAGCAGTCCGATGACCAGAGAAAGGATTGTGCAGACGCCAACATAAAGTGTCCAGTTGTTATCAGAGATGAGGGTGTTATCCCATGAAGCGGTGAGCGTCGCCCAAATGCCGAGTAAGCTTGCTGCTCCTCCAACGGCGCTGCAGAGGTAGAGTACCCAGGTGGGTGCAATGAGTTGACCAGGCCTTTTCGCAAGAAACGCGCGAAAGCGATACAAAAGAATCGGGAGATCGAGGAAGAGGAAAATCATGGAGATGCACCAGATGACGCTTGTTGTGGCCTGAGAGATAGTATAGACCTGTTCAGAAAACGATAAGCCTTCCCCTATATAAAGAAGTGGTCCTAGAAAGTATGTGAAGAGGGTGACGGCAATGACAATGGCGGTCTGCCATATAATAGCGCGAAAAGGGGCATGGTGGCGATTGACATCTGCGAGATTGGTCGGGAGACGGTGATCCAGGGCGGAGACAAATAAGATGCGCGCGAACGTGACGTTGTATATGACAGAGACCAGTATAAAGAAGCCGATGAAGACGAAACCGACCGCTATCGTGGTAGGTGTGCCAAAAACGAGGCTGACGGCTGTGAGCGTTGAATACGTCGAGCTTGCCTGACTTGCGGGTACGACTACCATGACACCAAATGTCCCAATAATGTAGGCGAGCAACACGATGAGTGATCCCCAGCGGAGAAAGAGGCGAGAAGCGTGGGGATGTTTGGTTTCCGCGGCCATATTCAGCGGTACCTCAACACCAAGTAATGCCAGTATGATTACGCCATAAAGGACAATGTGAGGCATACCAAATGTTGTGTGGGTGATGTTGAGTGGAATCCGGGGTGAATGACCGCTGGCTAGCCAGACGATGCCGGCCATACCAACAGTGAGAATAGCCAGGATATAGAGTGTGATAACTCCTTTGGCTACCTTCATGATCCGGGGTAAAGAGAAGGTAGATAGCCAGCCGCTTAGCAGGAGCAGGCAGAGCACAATACACCCTTGTTGCCAGGGCTGCATGAGCCAATTGGCATTTGGACCGGCGATTTGTGTACCAATGCCCTGGACCAGTGCAATTATGCTATCGGCTGCCGCGAGCAGTACCAGGACACCGGGAAACCAGGCGCAGAAGGCGGCGAAGAAGCCCCAAAGCGGTCCAAGGGCCCTGTGCGTCCAGACATAAATCGCGCCATCGACCGGCAGGAAACGATTGAGTTGTCCGCAGATGATCGCACCGGGAACGAGGAAAGTAATGGTGCCAATTATCCAGTAGAGATAGGTTGCTGCACCTGCTCCTTGTGTTGCCTGGACAATTGAGGCATTGGGAATGAAGAGAACAATAGCGATGAAGATGACGAGCATATCTACTCGTGAAAGTGTGCGAGGCAACAGTTCACCAATACGCTGCTCAGAACGTAACGGCTCCCCTATGGCATTTTGTAAGATAGTCGGAGTATACTGTCCCTCAAGCTTGTTCATACTTTAGCCCAATTCGATACATTCTATACGTGTCGCGGCGGGAAAATTAGTGAATTGCGTAGAGTTAGTATAGCAGTTATTGGTAAGAAGGTAAATATCTATGCTGCAAATGGTACGTTTTTCGGAATGAGATGCTACGAAGCCAGGGTGACCGCGCAAGGAAGCCAGGGTGACCGCGAGGGTCAACCCTACTATACACGGCGCGATGCAAGGAGGAACGCACCAATCATTGCGGGACTTCCAGCAGGTCAAGCAACTCTGTGAGTGAATGTACGAGTAGGCAATCCACGCTGCTCTGTTCTAGACGTTTACCTCTGTCGAGTAAGACTGGTGTGATGCCAACAGAGCGGGCACCCAACACATCCTGGATGTAGGTATCTCCGATATGCAGCGTATAATCGGCGATTGTGTTGGCTCGTTGCAATGCCAGATCATAGAGCATAGGTGATGGCTTGGCATGACGGGTAACGGCGGAAATCAGCAAACAATCAAAATAAGGCGTGAGGTGCAACTGTCGGAGAATCGGGCCAAGTGCGATACCCCAATCGGAGATAACGCCAAGGGTAAAGCCACCTTTCCTGCGCAATGCTTCAAGGGTTGGCAAGACGTCGGGATAGAGTTGCCAACTGGTATGTTTATCAAATTCCTCGTTAATACTCTGCGCGAGTTGGTAAAGCCGGTGTTCGTCGTGTTCTTCAATAAAAGGACGCAAGAGGTTCATATAGTAGCCAGTCCAAAACTCCGCGATGGCCTCCTCGCTGCCCCAGGTATGGCTATTGAGGCGCGATTGGCGGTAGAAATAGTCCTGAGACTCGATCATGCGCTGTTTTACCGCGTCGATGTGAATGTGTAAGTTGAGTTGTTGGCAAACTTGCTGGCAGATTTCAGGTGAAGATGGATTGGGATGTATGAGGGTAAAGCCAGCATCAAAAAAAACGGTGCGTATGGATTGTGGCTGTTCAAAGGGCATGATTTCCTCTGTATTATGACTTGATTCATCTCTATTCGAAGTTTCAGGGGTATCCCTCAACTTCTTATGCTTCACTTGCCGCCTTCGGCGGCAAAGGAAAAAGGAAGTTTGGGGACACCCCAAACCCCGCTCAGGGGCGGCCGCCCCTGAGAACCCTGCTCGGCATACCAAGCGAAAGGAAAAGGGAAGTTTGGGGACACCCCAAACCCCGCTCAGGGGCGGCCGCTCCTGAGAACCCTGCTCGGCATACCAAGCGAAAGGAAAAAGAGAGTTTGGGGACACCCCAAACCCCGCTCAGGGGCGGCCGCCCCTGAGAACCCTGCTCGGCGTACCAAGCGAAAGGAAAAGGGAAGTTTGGGGACACCCCAAACCCCGCTCAGGGGCGGCCGCCCCTAAGAACCCTGCTTATAGACGGCGTCGGCGGCAGCAAGGGCTGCTCCGGTGGGGGGAGTAAAGCCACAACGTGGCAGTACATGTTCTAAAGCTGAAAGAATGGTGTCCACATTCTTGCGGCAGGAATTGTAACCCATGAGGCCAATACGAATCAGGTGGCCGTGGAGCTGGCCGAAGCCGCCGCCAATTTCGATGTTATATTCATCGAGCAGCCCCTGGCGAATGGCCAGTTCGTCAACACCTTCCGGCACGCTGACGGCGGTCAAGACGGAGAGGGCGTAGCCCGGCCTGGTGAGGATCTTCAGACCCATCGCCTCGATACCTGCTTTGACGGCATCTCCGTTCAACTGGTGGCGTGCCCAGCGGGCCTCCAGTCCCTCCTCCATTGCAATGCGAACGGCCTCCCGCAAACCATAGACGATGTTACTGCAAGCGGTATGGTGGTAACTGTGGTCACCATTCCAGTAGCGATGCAGGCTCTGCAGATCGAGGTAGTAACTCTGCACCGGCTTTTTGCGATTCTTGATGACCTGTACCGCTTGCTCGTTGAGGGTGACAGGAGCCAGGCCTGGCAGCGCGCCGAGGCTCTTCTGGCTGCCGGCGTAACAGGCATCGATCTTCATTTCATCGACATTCATAGGGACGCCGCCAAGCCCACAGACCGCATCAACTACAAAGAGCGCACCATGTGCATGGGTGATACGCTCCAACTCCTCCAGCGGTTGCAGCAGACCTGTAGAGGTTTCTGCGATGGCGGTGGCAAATATTTTGGTTCCTGGGTGATCTCTAAATGCCTGTTCAAGGACATCTGCTTCCAGCGGCGCACCGAGTTCTGTCTCAAGGTTGACCACGTGGGCGCCGGCGCGCTGTGAAATATCAACGATCATGCCGCTGAAAAAGCCGAGGCTGCCAACAATAATCGTATCGCCCTCTTCAAGCAGATTACATAGCACGGCCTCAGCGCCGGAAAACCCTGAGCCAGAGACGCAGAGGGTCATCTCATTCTTTGTTTGAAACAACCAACGCAGCATCTGGGTGGTTTCTTCGAGGATGGCGAAAAACTCTGGATCAATGTGGCCAAGCTGCGGTGCTGAAGCGATGCGCAGGATGCGTGGGTCTACGTTGCATGGGCCAGGTCCGAGCAGTAACCTGTAGGATGGATTCAGTTCAGGAATGGTGTCCTGCTGAATGTTCAGATGTCCTGCTACCAGTTGTGTCATGTCGGTTCCCTACCTTTCAATGGAGGCGCGAGATATCTCGCGCCCGTTTCACCAATGGCCCTGCACACAGTCTTTCTGGAACTCGTCACGTGCTACTTTGCCTTTACCTCTTCCTCGAACAAATGCTGCAACTTGTCGGCCTGATCGACTGTGATCAGGGTGTCAATAAATTCGTCAAGCTCACCATTGAGCACACCGGGTAGATTATGACGTGTCAGCCCGATGCGGTGATCGGTGACACGGTCCTGAGGGAAATTATACGTGCGAATCTTTTCACTGCGGTCCCCCGTCTGTACCTGAGAGCGCCGCGTCTTGCTCAACTCTTCCTGCCTCTGCGCTTCCTGCAAGTCCCAGAGGCGCGACTTAAGGACGGTCAGCGCTTTGAGCTTATTTTTCAGTTGAGACTTCTCATCCTGGCAGGTGACAACCAGTCCTGTGGGAAGATGGGTAATGCGCACCGCCGAGTCGGTCGTGTTCACGCTCTGACCGCCATGACCGGTGGAGCGATAGACATCGACGCGAATATCGTTTTCCTTGATATCGATTTGGATGTCTTCATCGGCCTCCGGCAAGACAATTACCTTGGCTGTGGAGGTGTGAATACGCCCATTGGCTTCGGTTACGGGTACGCGCTGGACACGGTGCGTGCCTCCTTCGTACTTTAAACGTTGGTACGCTCCCTTCCCCTTGACGACGAAGGTGATATCTTTGATACCTCCCTGGCCCGTCTCATTGATATCCAGGATTTCAATTTTCCAGCGTCTGCCTTCGGCATAGCGCGTATACATGCGGAAGAGTTCGCCTGCAAAAAGTGCCGCTTCGTCGCCTCCGGCGCCGCCCTGAATGGTGACGATAGCATTTTTATCATCCATAGTGTCTTTGGGTAAGAGCGATAGTTTCACTTCTTCAAGCAAATGCTCCTTGCGGGCTTTGAGGCGTTCCATCTCTTCGAAGGCGAGGTCCCGCATCTCTAGATCATCGCTTTCGTACATCTCTCTGGCCTCGTTAATCTGTTGGTCGTTGTCCACGATCTCGTGATATTTGTTGACGACATCTTCAAGTTCAGCGTGTTCACGACCATAGCGTTGTAGTAGCGGAATGTCGTCGAGTACCTCTGGCTGAGCCATCAATGTATTCAGTTCTTCGTATCGTTGTGCCAGGCTGGCAAGTTTATCCATTAAATCCATATGTATTAGTTCCTTGAATCTATCTCCCGTCCCTCCGACCATAAGAATTAGCGCTAAAAGCACTGCTGAGTACCAGAATCACAGCCCATTTACTTGATGGTAACATATTTTCGGGTATGCCGAAACGGACGAAATGTTGCGAATTATGAGAAGAATATAGCCTTACAATACTTATCCTTATGATAAAGGTCTGTGAGGGGTATGAGGTCAGGTCGCTACCCAGCGGCAAGCAAGTAGCGTTCGACTGTAGCACGAAGATAATAGATGATGGAATGTCTGTGTGTCTTCATATATGTTTATTATAGCACGTACGGGACTATTCATGCCTTTTGATATGGGCGAAGTCGTTCAGGACGTAGAGCACGCGGCGCTGGCCAGAGGCGCGGAAAATAGTAATCGAGGTATTGGCAGCGGGAAAGAAAAAGTCTCGCTTCAGCCCCAGTACCTCTGCCGCATATGCGTTTACTACGCCGCCGTGGGCGAAGGCAATGATTCGTTCTCCGACGTGCTTGCTGGCAATCTCATCAAATGCTGAGACGACACGCCGGCGAAATTCTTTGGACGGCTCGCTATTGGGTATAGTATCCCAACTGCCAGTTACGCCTGCAATGCGCACAATTTCACTTTGCCGCTCTTTGAGAGCTTGAGTCAAGATGGAGAGGTCGTTATCATGCGCTGGTAAAGGATGTATGTCACCCAGCCTGATCTCTTTAATACCTGGGACAAGTATGGGGGTCAACTCTAAACGCCGAGCCAGCGGTGCAGCGGTCTCCTGGCAGCGTCGCAGCGGGCTGCTATAGATAGCGTCGAAATGGAGTTTCCCCAGTCGCTCGGCCAGGTCCTGCGCCTGTTCGCGTCCCAGGCGACTGAGGGGCAAGTCATCGTAGATACCGCTGGGAATAATTTCATCCACGTCAGGAATAGCATCGCCATGACGCACGATAAACAATTCAGTGGCATCGTCACGTTTCATTAAAAAAGGATCTTCCATAGGTGTTGATGTTTCCTAAAAATGTGATTGGGCGCAGGTTAGTGCGCCCGGCGAACTATTACGGTCAGAATAACTATGTTAATGCTTTGCCAATTGGCGGATAACCTGCCTTGCCAGCGCGCGTTTATGCACTTCGTCGGGTCCATCGGCCAGGTGGAGTGTGCGACCGTGCGCCCACATGGAGGCCAGCGGGAAATCATCGCACATGCCAGCGCCGCCGAAAACCTGGATGGCGCGGTTGACGACATTGGTCATCACTTCCGGCGCGACAATTTTAATCATGGCGATCTCTTTCTGTGCGGCTTTTTTGCCCAGCGTATCGATCATCCATGCCGCTTTGAGGGTTAGGAGGCGCGCCTGCTCGATCTCCAGTTCGGACTGAGCGATCCAATCCTGGATGACGCCCTGTTCGGCCAGGGGTTTGCCAAAGGCAACGCGCGAGTTGGCGCGCTGGCACATCAGCTCCAGGGCGTAAGTCGCCGCGCCGATCGCGCGCATGCAGTGATGGATGCGTCCAGGTCCCAGGCGGGCCTGGGCGATGGCGAAACCGCTGCCCGCCTCTCCCAGCAGGTTGCTAACGGGGACGCGCACATCCTCAAACAGCATCTCACAGTGACCCTCGTTATCGATATAGCCCATGACGGGCAGGTTGCGAAGGATGGTTACACCGGGGGTGTTTCTCGGCACGAGGACCATGCTCTGCTGGTGGTATTTATCCGGGTTATGGGAATCGGTTTTGCCCATCACGATAAAAATCTGGCAACGCTCGCGGGCCGCGCCCGAAATCCACCACTTGCGACCGTTGAG
>WNGR01002246.1_pt1 | contig 21332 bp, 20 predicted proteins | sample 5407581 | NCBI WGS metagenome assembly WNGR01 (sample SAMN13153383, study PRJNA577476) | soil metagenome | isolation source: 80 cm soil or saprolite under Garry oak tree replicate 2 | place: USA:California | collected 2016-06-15
CGGGCGGGCACCGGCCGCCGGGGCGGCGGTAGCCGGCAGATGAACCAGGAGCCAGGCCGCCACTCGGTCAGCGTGGCCGGCGTCATCACCGACGACCGGGCCCGTGCGCTGCTGATCCAGCGCCGCGACAATCACCGCTGGGAGGCGCCCGGAGGGGTGCTGGAATTTGGCGAGTCCATCCACGAGGGCTTACGCCGCGAGGTCCGCGAGGAAACCGGACTGGATGTCGAGCCCGCCGCGCTGACCGGCGTCTACAAGAACATGAACCTCGGCGTCGTCGCGCTGGTGTTCCGCTGCACGGTGCTCGGCGGCAGGCTCGCCGAGAACGACGAGGTCATCGCGTTCCGCTGGGCCAGTGAGGCCGATACCAGGGAGCTGGCCGTGGAAGCTCAGGCCGTCCGGGTCCTCGATGCCCTGCGCGACGGCGGCCCGCCAGCCGTCCGCCAGCACGACGGCACGCATCTGCTCTGACCTGAAGCCACCGCCGCCGTCAGCGGACAGGCGGCCGGCGCGTTCAGCGCGAGTCCGCGACGTCGGATTCGGCCGAGGGCCCGACGATGGCCGCCGCGGCTTGAACGGCGACGTCCCGGACGGAGTCCTTGAGCAGCCCCGCGGCCTGGCGGAGCTGGTAGTGCTTCTCCGCGTCCTCCTCGTGGTCGGCGGCATCGCTGAAGGCCTGGGCCAGCCGGTCGATGAGCCCCTCGGCTGTCGGCCACTGGCCCACCGCCCGGCGGGCTTCCGGGGTTACCTTGAGCACGTACCAGAATGTGGGATCGCCACCGGTCTCCGTCTTGCGGAAGTCGACGTAGGTCGGGTTCATGGCATCGAGCGACTGGGCCACCTCGGCCAGCTCGAGCCCGGTCCGCCCAGCGATGTCACTGACCGTGACCATGTAGCTCTGCCCCAGCAGGGCCACGACCGCGCTGAGCACCTGCACATCCCGTGCTCCCCACGTGTCTTCCACAGCTTCCTGCCTTACCTTCGCCCCGCTCATATCGGTTACCGCCAGGTTATGCACAGGTGATCGTAACCGGCATCCCCCCTGGGATAATCGGGCGCATTGGTCATGATCTGGTTGATCGCAGCGCGGACTTCCTGACCTGGCTGGCGGCCCGCTGCGCCACACAGAGCGCCGCCAGCATGACGATCAGGCCGCCAGCATCGATGATCCCGGCATGGAAGAGCCCGGACCCCGGGCCCGCCGCGATCACCCAGCAGCCGGCGCCCGCCAGGAAGATGACCATGGCGGCGGCGGCGCTGCTGGCGAGCCGCGCCTCATAGCGCACGACCCGCGGCGACAGGTCCAGCCGGCGCACCACGCGGGCCACTCCCGCGACTCCGGCGATGAGCGCCACCGGGCTGACCGCCATCCAGGCGATCTCCGCGGCGGGGAAGGCGCCGAGGGCAGCCGGATGGGCCCAGTACGAGGAGACCGACAGCGTGGCGGCCCAGGCGAACGCCGCGACGCCCGCGGGCACCAGCCCCTGATGGGCCCACGGGTGGCCACCGGTGCCCGGCCAGCCGTTCTCGAAGTGATGGCTGCCCGCGGCCAGCACTCCCGCGGCCGCGGCGGCGAGCAGGATGGGCCGCCACGCCTGCCGGGCCCGGCGGCGGCGCACGGCGCTTGCCGCGCTCCAGGCCAGCGGCAGGAAGGCCAGCAGCGCGAGCACAGCCAGGAACAGCACGGATGCGGACATCGCCGCCATAGCGATCGTCGTGGCAGCGGCGCGGGGCGGTGCCCATTCCCAGCCGATGGTCAGCTGCGCCCACATCGTGATCCCGAAAGCGAGGAACGCGGCCAGGCAGCAGGCCACCGTGGCCAGGCCGGCCTGAACCGGCTGCCGCAGGTGGCTGGTCAGGCCCGCGCCGGTGAGCCTGGCGAGCAGGCCGCCACGGGCCACGTCCGCGGCGCGCCGCCACGACCTGGGCTGTTCGGCGAACTCCGCGAGCAGCAGCTCGGTGAACTCATCGCCGTAGCGTGCCCGCCACGAGGGCGGGTACCAGCGCAGCAGCCGCGCCGCGCGCCGGCCAGGCCCGTCCTGCGGCGCAGTCACGGCGTGCCCCAGCTCCTGGCCAGGCGCCCCAGCCCGACGTCGGCGACGCGGCGCTGGCCATCGAGATGAGCCCGGAGCGCCGTGGCCCCGGCCGCCGTCAGCCGGTACGGCCTGCGACGGTCCCGGCTCTCCAGGGCCTCGATGAGCCCCTGCCCTTCCAGGCGGCTCAGCGCCTCGTACAGCGTGCCGGGCGCCAGCCTGACGCCGGAGAACGCCTCGACGTCCTTGGTGAGGGCGTAGCCATGCTTGGCCCCGTCCGCGAGGCTGGACAAGATCAGCGTCGCGGGCCCCGCGTACCGGCCGAAGGTGCCGAGCGCAGCCTCCCCCGGCGTGCTTCCGCTCGAGCCTGCCATGCCGCCGATTCTACATCGGCTGACGATCTATCGGCGGCCGTAAATATGCCTGGTGCCGGCGGGCAGGCACCAGGCTGGGCACGCGCGCCGCCAGGAACGCCCGGGGAAACGGATCGCGCAGCCGCCACAAGCCCGCGTCGATGACGAAGTGAGCCATGACGGCGCCCAGGTACGCGCCGAACAGGAACCGCCCTGCGGGCGCGGGCCCGTGCAGGTGGGATGCGGCATTGAGGGCCGCACCGCCAGCCAGGGCAAGGTTGCACAGGACGGCCAGCCGCAGCATCCGGCCCGCTGGCGGCCCGGCCGCGACGAGGCCGACGAGCAGCAGGTACTGCAGGCCATGCGCGATCGTCATGCCGCCGATCGCGGCGTACGGGGACCGGAAGACGAACACAGGAAGCCAGAAGCCGAGCGAGGTCAGATAAATAATCCAGAAGCCGAACGCACTATCGCCCGCTGGTCGCCGGGCCAGCGCGATGATGCCGGTCGCCGCCGCCCCGGCGAAGAGCGCGGCAGCCGCCGGGTACAGCCCGCTCAGGACCGGGCTGATCCTGAGCTGGAGCAGGCCGGGATGCGCGATCACGCCCGCGCTGCCCCCGTAGCCTGCGGTCATCAGCGCCCGCCGCTCCACGGGCCTGAGCGAGGCAATCCGGCGTGACGACGCGGCCAGCGCCGCCAGGCCCAGGTTCTGCTTCTGGAAGTGGAAGAACTGCCAGGCGTAGTACGGCAGCAGGCACCACGCCAGCGCCGACGGCGAGGCGGCCGCCGCCGCGAGGCCCGAGACGCCGATCATGGCGATCGGCATCCGCACCAGCCGCTCCCGGTGCTGCCGGGCGTAGTCCCGGACCTCCGGCAAGGTGTACAGCCACCCGGTCGCCGCGACATGCACCGACGACCCGACGAACAGCAGCCAGGCCAGGCCGCGGACGGGCGCGGCGGACGCAGGCGGCGCCAGCGCGATCGCCACGGCGAACCCGCCCAGCGTCAGCGCCGCCGTGGCCCAGGCCCAGACCCGGGAGACGTCGAGCCGCGCTGGCAGCATCAGCCGCCGCCGCAGCCGCCCGCGGCTCCCGCCGACGGGCCCACGACAGCCACGAGGACGACCACGATGATCGTGAGGCTCGCCAGCAGAGCCAGCACCAGCGCAGCCTTTCGCCGTCGTTCGTGACGGCGTTCCGGCCCGGCCACGGTCGGCCCCGGCACCAGCAGCTGCTCCGCCATGCGGAGCACACTAGCTCGGTAACCGGTATATCGTCAACCAGTACATCGGTAAGCGATCTATTCAGACCCGCCTGGCTCGCGCCGGCATGGCCAGCCCGTCCCCGATCTCGGCCGCGAGAGCGAGGTACGCGTCCGTTGTGGACCGGCTCAGCAGGTCCAGTTCCACCTCGGCGCCCTCTTCGAGGTGCGAGTCGTAGGGGATCTTGATTACCGCCCGGCACCTCGCCGCGAAGTGCTCTTGCAGGCGGTTCAGGTCAACACTGCTCCTGCTGCGCGGGCGCACATTGGACAGCACGACGACCGCGTTGGTCACCAGGTCGCCGTAGGAGTGCGCGGCCAGCCAGTCCAGCGTCGCGCTCGCACTGCGCGCGCCGTCCACCGAGGGCGAGCTGACCAGGATGACCTGGTCGGCCAGGCGCAGTACTCCGGCCATGGCGGAGTGCAGCAGTCCCGTCCCGCAGTCGGTCAGGCAGATCGAGTAGTAGTGCTCGAGCACCCGGGAAACCAGGCAGTAGTCCTGCTCGCTGAACGCAACGGAGACCGTCGGGTCACGGTCGGAGGCGAGCACCTCAAGCCTGCTTGGCGCCTGTGAGGTGAAGGTCCGCACGTCCGCGTAGCGCCTGATGTGGCCGCGCTCGTTGAGCAGATCACGGACGGTTGCGGCGGTCTCCAGCCGGACCTTGTCCGACAGGGTGCCGCGGTCAGGGTTGGCGTCGACCGCGATCACCCGGTCACCCCGCAGCGACGCCAGCGTCGACCCGAGCCCCACCGTGGTCGTGGTCTTGCCCACCCCGCCCTTCAGGCTGAGGATGGCGACTCGGTGGTGGCCGCCCGCGACCGGCGTCCGGACGCGGTTGATCATGTCCTTGCGGCGCAGTTCGGCCGCGGACGACGGGACTCGCATGAGGCCGCCGCTGGCCTGGTAGACGACGCGGCGCCAGCCTTTAGCGGGCGCCCGCCGCCTGCCGGGAAGCAGGAACTCAGGCGTCAGGCCGCCCGCTGAGTCTGCGGGCTCGCCGGGCTGCGCCGCCGCTGCCGTTGCGGCCCGGGCACCCGGCCGTGCCGCCACTTCGGGCTGGCCGGCAGCTTCCGCCCGGCCGGTCGCGGCCTGTGCTCCGGGCGCGCGGACCGGATCGGGACCGCGCAGGGGCGAGACCTCCGGCGGTGCTGGAGATCTCGGCGAGTCTCCGGGTGGCAGGGATGCTCCCGGATCAGAGACGGGCTGTGGAGCCGGGGCTCCCGGCGGCGCGGGAGCTCGCGGCGGCGCGGCGGCGGAGCCGTATGCCTCGGCCTGCCGGTAGGCAACGGGGCCGCTGAAGGGGTCGGAGCCGGGCGGGCCGTAGGTCTCGGGCTCGTAGGGGTCCGCAGGCCCTAAGGGGTCCGCAGGCCCGTACGGGTCCGCAGGGTCGTACTCGGCAGACCCGTAGGGATCCGCGACGCTGTAGGGATCGTCCGGGCGATACGCCTCAGGCCCGTAGGGATCCGCTGGCCAGTAGGGATCCGCCGGAGCGTACTCCTCCGGCCGCCGGTACGGATCTGCAGCCGAGCGGCTCTCGGCGGGCTCGCTCGTCGCGCGCCGGAAAGGATCCGCCGCACCCATGTCAGCCGGCTTGTCCAGGTCTTCTGGCCCGTCCGGGTATGGCGCCAGACCAGGAAAACCCACCGACCCAGCGGACCCAGCCGAACTCGGCGGACCGGCAGATCCTGACCCAGCCGACCCAACCGAACTCGGCGGACCGGCAGATCCGGACCCAGCCGACCCAACCGGCTCCGGCGAACCCAGTGCTCCGGCCGGGCCCTGCGAGCCCGGGGATTCGGCCACACCGGCATGATCCGGAGAACCCGCAGATTCTGGCGTACCTGGCGGATCCCCGGGAGCCGGAGAACCCGCGGATCCCGGCGAACCTGGCGCATCACCCGGAGCCTGAGAACCCGCAGATTCTGGCGGCCCACCCGATCTTGACGGACCAGCCGGGCCGGGCGAACCTGCCGATCCGGAGGATCCGGACGGCCTCTGCGAACTCTTCACCTGCGCTGGATCGGCCGGCGCGTTCTGGCCGCCGCCGTAGGCGGGGAATGCGCCATAAAGTCCGTAAGGATCTACCGCAGCGAATTCACCCGTTACGCCGTAGCGGCCGAGCGGGTCATAACGGACCGTGCCGTACGGACTGGCGGAGCCAGGGTCATCGGGAGGCCCGTAGGGATTCGGGGGGCTGGCGGCGCCTCGCGGATCAGACCTGCCCAGGTGGCCAGCCTCGTCTCTTCCTGGCGTTCCGGAAGCCCCCGACTCTGGCGGAGCCTCGTCCGCCCTCTGCTGGGAGGCAGGGCGCTGGCCTGGTATCGAAGTGCCGTTGTCTGCCTCGGCTCGCTCGCCGCCGGAGGGCTGTTCCTGCTCGGTCCTCGCCACGCTGTCCTGATCGTCGTTGGCCACGGTCGTCCCCTTCAGAGGAAACTCGCAAGCAGGTCGCCGTGAGGCAACCGGGTAACTGCCTGGCAACTGCAGGCATACGTGCTAAAGACCACCATACGGAAGGAGCGACTCAAGGTGAGCTTTCGGACGCTGGGAGTGCAATGGCGGAGATAAGGGCTGGGCTGGGCGCGACTGCGGCCCGCGAGAGCCAGGCCTACGGGGTGGCTCGCCTAGTGCTTGTCGGCCGCCTCGCGCCTGCCCGCCGCCTCGCGCCCGTCCGCCGGCCCGGCCTTGCCCGCCGCCTCGCGCTCCTTCGCGGCCAGATCCGCGTCGGTCACCCGGAACGTCTCGCGCAGCTGCTGCTTCGACTCCTCATCCAGCCACTGCGCGTCGATGACCTTACGGACTTCGCCAGCGTCCCACTCGGCGTGGCAGCTCTGGCACTCGATGAGCCCGGACGAGTGCACGATGAACTCGGCGTCACAGTCGCACGGGCCGGCCGGCATCGGGACGCCGTAACGCTCGCGCGTCAGGCGGCGCGCCTCGTCGGCTGCCTCGCGCTCCTGCACGGCCAGATCCGCGTCGGTCACCCGGAACGTCTCGCGCAGCTGCTGCTTCGACTCCTCATCCAGCCACTGCGCGTCGATGATCCGGCGGACTTCTCGTGGCGAGTGCTTGTACTGGCTTACTTGCTTCGCGATCACCTGTATCATCGGCACGCCCACCCGGGCGTCCGCAGTCCAGTTCTCGCTCATAAACAAAGTGTGCATCCCAACTGACCCCGGTCAACCGGGACTGCGTGAGATGGATGCACAAGCTGCTGGTAAATCGGGCAATGCTGTTCTTCGGGGTAGCAAGTTCACCCGATGTTCGGCAGATTCACACCGCCCGGGACAGGAATCTCGCGGGCACCGCGTGTCACGAGGCCCGCACGGCCGGCGCAGCGGGCGCCGTGCGGCTGCGGATAGGGTTCCTGGCCCTGCCATGCGGCCTGCTGCACCGGATAGCTCGGCGGGCGGAACACCTCTGATGCGCATCAAAGGATTGCGCTAGCGCCTTTATCCGGTCATCCGGGCACTGTTTTCCAGGTCAGAGATCTGACGTTAGCTGGCCCGGTGATCAGCGGGAATAGCGTGCCCATGCGGGGCTCGCATAAGCACGGAAATGCCAGGCCAACGCCGGGCAACTGCCACCGCGATAGCCGAGGAATATCAAGCAGGAGGGGCCAGTATGCGGGTGGTCGTCTATTTCGAGCCCGGCGGGCCGGACGTTGCGCGGCGGGCCCGACGTTGCGCGGCGGGCCGGGATTCCCGACCCGGCGGCGGAGCCTGCGCGACCAGACAACGGCCGGCCCCTGATGTCGGGCGGTTCCGTGCCTTGGAGAGACTAGGCGTATGAACGACCAGACGAACCCCGAACCAGAACAGCGCGCCAGGGTGGTCGTGGTCGGCCCCGATGGCGTAGCCACGGAGACCGACGCCGCGGAGGCGTCCGGTGAGCGCCCGGTGACCGAGATGGTCGAGCAGCCCGCCAAGGTGATGCGGGTCGGAAGCATGATCAGGCAGTTGCTGGAAGAGGTCAGGGCGGCGCCGCTGGACGAGAAGAGCCGGGCCAGGCTCAAGCAGATTCACAAGAGCTCGATCAAGGAGCTCGAGGACGGGCTGGCGCCCGAGCTGGTCGAGGAGCTTGAGCGGCTCTCGCTGCCGTTCGCCGAGGACGACGTGCCGAGCGAGGCCGAACTCCGGGTCGCGCAGGCGCAGCTGGTCGGCTGGCTGGAAGGCCTGTTCCACGGCATCCAGACCACCTTGTTCGCGCAGCAGATGGCCGCGCGGGCGCAGCTGGAGCAGATGCGGCGGGCCCTGCCGCCCGGGGCGATGCCAGGGCAGGTGCCCGGGGTTCAGATGCCGGGAGCTCCTGTGCCGGGATCTGACGACGCACAGCAGCCGCGCGCTTCGGGGCCGTACCTGTAACACCTACAGCCGCGCCTGGGCCCTGGAGCCAGCGGCCGCCGGATCGGGCGCAGGTTCCCTTCGACGTGGCCACACCAGGATCATTAGCGTCACCAGCACCGCGAGCAGCACCGCGGGCGTGACTGCGGTCCTGACCACGGACTGTAGCCAGCCCAGGTTGGCCGGCATCACGATCCCCGCCACCCGGGCCGGGAGGTAGCCGAGGGCGAGTGCCGTGGTACGCGCGAGCAGCAGCCAGTCCAGCCGTGACCACGGGAGCAGCGCCAGCAGCGCCCAGCCGAGGCCGTCGTACCACGGCAGCACGTATGGCCAGGCGACCAGCCAGGCGAAAGCCACCGCGAACGCCGCGCATACCGCGAGGGCGGCCAGCGGAGAACGCGCCGAACCAGCGACCGGACCGACCGGGCCACCAGAACCGGCCGGGCCACCAGAACCGGCCGGGCCACCAGAACCGGCCAGATCGCCTGCACCGGCCGGGTTAACGAGACCGCCTGTGCTGCTGGAGCCGGCCAGGCGGCCAGGGTCGGCCGGGTTACCGGGGGCGGCCAGTCCTGGGACGTGCGGCCAGGTTCCCGGCTCGGCGGCGCTGATCGACCGGAGCAGCAGCGCAAGCAACCCCACCGCGAGTATCACCGCGCCGGTCTTCACCAGGTCTTCGGCGGTTGCCTCGCCGGCCGCGAGATGCACCAGATACCGGGCGAAGCGCCAGGGCGACCCGATCGACACGAAACTGCCTTCGCGCAGCGCCGGTCGGAGCGAGCCGGGCCCCCAGTAAACGAGCGAGGCACCCGCAGTCAGGCCGAACCCCGCCGCCAGGCCGCCCAGCAGCATCATCAGCCGCCGCAATCGCCGCCACTCCGGAAACTCTCTTCGCTCCTGCCTCCCCCCGTCGGGGTCGCGCTTCGTCCCGGCCGGAAAAGTGGTCAATCCACGCTGTGATAGCAGCGGAAAGTGACCACTTTTATGGTCCAGGGCGCTCGCCCGCCAGGCCATCACGCAGGCGACAGCCAGGCCCGCCCCGATCAGCGCCATCGTCGCCTTGACCGCGAACCCGAGCCCGATCAGCGCACCCGCCACCGCGGCGGCAGCGCCTATGCGGACGGGACTGACGGGTCGAGTTGCGTAAAGGCAGAAGGCGGCGAGTGCGGCCACGCCGAACACGATCGCCTGGCTGTCCACGTGCGCGCCGGCCACGAGCACCTGCAGCAGCAGCGGGTTGCAGGTCCACATCAGGGCGGCGCGGCGCTGGCGCCGGGTGTCACCGCGGGCCAGGCGGTGCAGCAGCAGCCCGGTGAGCGCGAACGCGGCCGCATCAAGCAGCGATGCCGCGAACACGGTCAGCCGGGCCGATGTGCCGCCGATCAGCGCGGTCAGCGCTTGCAGGCCGGTGGCCAGGCTGCCGTAGACCGAGGGGCTGGTCCGCCAGTCCTGGACCGCGCGGGCCACCGGATCGCCGAGCCCGGCCAGCATGGCCGGGGTAGTGGTGTAGGGGTTGTGGCCGGTGACCACCATCCGTCCGTAGGACGCGTAGCTGAGATGGTCCGACGAACCGAACGGGGGCACCATGGCCAGTGCCGCCGCGCCGAGGATGCCCGCCACGAGCAGGACCCGGGGGGAGACCGACCAGCCCTGGCGGCTGGCCCGCAGGGTGAGAACCAGGCCGGCAGTCCCGGCCAGGATGGCCGCGGCGGTCAGGGCCACGACGAGGTATGGCGAAGGGCTGGCCGCGAAGGCCCAGGCCGGCTGGCCGGGCCGGCCGGGCAGCACGGGCTCCATCACCGACGGTCCGAGGATGGCGACGGTGAAGGTCAGCCCCACGCTGGCCGCGATGGCCGTCAGTCCCGCCCGGCCCGCCCGCCCAGCCGGGTCCGCCCGGTCACCGGGGGATGCCACGGGCCGGGCGGTCATCCGCGGGCGGGCCGGGCCGCCCGCTTGCCCCGGGCGTCCAGCAGCCTCGGCTGCCGCACCGCCAGCGCCCGGGCGACGTCCACGAACTGGTGCGCGCGGTGCAGCTGGGACCGCCAGTCACCGCCGGTCGCGCGGTGCGCCAGCGGCACTTCGACCTCCACGATCCGCATGCCCTTGCGGAGCAGGTCGATGGTGAGCCCGGTCTCCACGCCCCAGCCAGGGGCGAGTGGCATCGCCGCCTCGAACGCCGCGCGGGTCAGGCAGCGCTGGCCGTTCAGCGGCTGGGCCGGCCGCCATCCGGTCGCGCGCATGATCCCTGAGCCGGAGAGCCCCATCACGAAACCATGGCCGCCCTGCTTCACCCGGTTGCTGAACACCGCGATCGTCATGTCGGCCTGGCCGTCCCGCACCGGGACGGTCAGCGGCGCCGCCTCGGCCGCGGACTCGGCCAGGTCGCCGTCCAGGAACAGCAGGTGACGCGGGACCTCCCGGTGTTGTCCAGCCCTGTGCTGTTCAGCCCCGTGGTATCCAGCCCCGTGCTGCCCGGACCCGTGCAGCCCGGCCTCGAGCAGCCGGACGGCCTCGGACCCGGTCTCCATGGCCGCGGCCTTGCCCCGGTTGCGGGCGTGCCGCATCACCGAGGCTCCGGCGTCCTGCGCCGCCGCGGCCGTGTCATCGCCTGACCCGTCGTCGACGACGATGACGATGTCTACTCCGGGGAGGCCGGCCGCGGCTTTCACGGTCGCGCCGATACGGTCGGACTCGTTCCTGGCCGGGATGATCACGGCGACATCGCCGCTGGGCGGCAGCATGGGTGCGATCCTAGTTCGGCGCCGGGAGCGAATGGCCCTCAAACGCGCGTTACTGCCCGGCGACCGCGGCCGGGTCCTCAAGCACGGTGAAGACGCTTTCCAGTCCTGTCACCTGGAGAACCTTCTTTATTGCCGGGCGCGGCGAGGCCAGTTCCAGGTCGCCGCCCTGCTCGCGCGCCCGCCGCTGCGCGGCGAGCAGCACGTTCATCCCCGTCGAATCGCAGAACTCCACTCCGGACATATCCACCACGATCTGCACCGGGCCGCCTCCGGACAGCGCGGTGACCAGCTCGCCGTGCAGGCGCGGCGCGGTATAGAGGTCGATCTCGCCGCCCACCGACATTACGGTGCGGCCGGCCTGAGACCGGATCGAGACCTTTAGTTCCACGTGCCGACCTTACCGGTCCCGGGCGTCGCCGGCCAGATGGTAACGAAGCGCACATGCCGAACCCGCTTTTCGGACCTGCGGTTGTGCGCAAAGCTGGTCAGGTATGTCCCGCGCAGGGAGGGGGAGCTGGATGCACACTCAGCCCGACCGGCCGCGCCGGGGCGGGGGAAGGCGGATAGCTGCTGCCGGGCCGGAGCCATCGCTCCCGGCGCCTGCCCTGGACCGGCCTCCCGAAATGCTGCGGCAGTACCTGGAGATGGTGCGGCTGCGGGCCCGGCGTGCCGCCTCCTGGCTCGAGAGCAGCAACCACTACGCCCAGCTGGTCAACCGGGACGGGGTGGTCCCGGTGACGGCCCGGTTCAGCGTCGAGGACCTGACGTTCCTGGCCAAGGCCCGTGAGGACCTGCTGGAGTTCGCCGAGCTCGGGCTTCGCCTGGCCGACCTGCATCAGCCGCTGGACGACGGCGTGGCCGCCAGCGACCCGGCCGACCAGTCCCAGCGGTGCCGGAGCTGCATGTGGCGGTGGCCCTGCCCGACGTTCCGCATCCTGGACGAGGTGCTGGCCCGGGATCCGGAGCCGGCCTGACCGCAGCCCGGTCGGCACGGGCTGTCGCGGCCCGGTCGGCACGGGCTGTCGCGGCGCGGCCGGCACCGGCCGTGCGGCCCGGTTAACTGCGGGTAGGTAGCAGCGCCGAACTGGCCGTACCCTGTGCCTATGGGCAAACTCATCCTGGGCCTCATCGCCGCGTTTGTGGTGATCATGCTGGTGCTCGCGGTCGTCCACGTGGTCCTGTACTACGCCTTCTTCATTGCGCTGATCGCGGTCGTGGCCTTCGCGGTGTTCAAGCTGGGCCGCTGGTCCGGCCGGCGCCGCACCCGGCAGTACTAGCCAGCCGGCGTCAGCTGCCTGAGCGGCCGGGCGGCCGGCCAGTGCGGCTGCGTCACGGCCTCGGCCGGGCCGGAGATGTCCGGCCCGGCAAGCTCGTTCGCCGTCACCCCGGCGTCCGGTGACGCGGCGGGATCTCTGGCCACCGGGCATGCCATGCACCTGGGGCCGCCGCGGTGGCTGCCAAGCTCGCTGGCGGGCACCGGGATCACCTGAATCCCGGCCGCTTCGAGCCTTGCGTTGGTCTCGACGTTCCGCTCCTGGCAGACGGCCAGGCCGCGGTCGATAACCAGCGCGTTACTGCCGTCATCCCACTGCCGTCTCGGGGCGGCGGCCATCGGGTCCAGGCCGGTCTCGATGACCTTCAGCCGCTCGATCCCCATGGCCTGCGCGGCCGCCTCCAGGAATGGCTGCGGCCGCGATACCCGCATGCCGTCCGGGAGCGGAGTGATGGTGTGCGCGGTCAGGGTGAACGCCAGCCGCGGGTTCATGACCACGGTGTCCACGTCGACCATGGTGCAGACCGTGTCCAGGTGCGCTGCGTCCCCGTGCTGCTCGAGCGGCACGGCCAGCACCGTGTGCGCCAGCCCGGCGTCGAACACCCGGCGCGCGAGACGCTCCGCCCCGGCCGAGGTGGTCCGCTCGCCGACACCCACGGCGATCACGCTCTGCGCCAGCAGCAGTACATCCCCGCCCTCGACGTGCTCGAGTTCCGGGCCGTACAGGCACTTGGTGCCCGCGAACCTGGGGTGATGCCCATAGATCACGCTGAGCAGCTCGGACTCCCGGCGCCGCGGCGCGGCGGCCGGGCTGGTAACCGCGACCCGGTCGCTGATCCAGACGCTGGAGTCCCTGGTGAACATGAGGTTCGGCAGCGGGTCAACGACGAAGTCATGCCGGTCAAGCAGCTCGAAGACCACCCCCCGGCCGATCCTCAGCTCGCCGGGGGTCAGGCCCGAGATCAGGGCCTGGGCGAGCGCCTCCGGATCCAGCCCGTCGAGGTGGCCGCGGACCTGTTCCCTCAGCTCATCACCGAGCGCGGCGCTGGCGAGCACCGAGGCGATCGCCTCGTTCCTGGCGGGCTGGTACTCGAGAGCATCCTGCAGCAGTTCTGTTACGTAAAGGACTTCGACATCCTGGTCGCGAAGCACCCGGGCCAGGCTGTCATGTTCCTGCTGGGCCCGGCCGACCCAGGGCAGGGTGTCGAACAGCAGCCGGCTGACGGTGCGCGGCGTGATCCTCCGTAGCTCCAGGCCGGGGCGGTGGACCAGCACCGTCCTGAGCCTGCCGACCTCGCTGTCCACGCCGTGCGTGTGGCTCACGTATCCCCCCGCAGTCCCGCGCCCCCCGCGCGATCGCCCCTGGATGGGAGTATCACCAGTTCTCGGACTGATTACGCATGGCGGAAGGTCTTAGCGTTACCAAATGCTCACTGTGGGTAGGCAACAGCGCTGCTGCCGACCGGCGCCGGAAGCACCGCCCATACCGTGAGCCCCCAGTCGTCGGCCCGCACCCCCCAGTTGCGCGACAGTTGCTCGATGATGCTGAGGCCGCGGCCGCCCAGCGAGGAGAGCGGCACGGGCGCCTGGCGCGGCCGGGTCGGGCTTCCCCCGTCGCTGACCGCGACTTCCACCGAATCCCCGGCCACGACCCAGGTCACCTGGAGCCACGAGCCCGGCAGCGGGCGGGCATGGAGTATGGCATTGGTGAGCAGCTCGCTGATGACGAGGGCGGCGTCGCTGATGGCGGCGTCAAAGATGCCGACGGCGAGCAGGTCCTCGGTGAGGCGGCGCCGCACTACCGCGACGCTGGCAGGCGCGGCGGGCAGGAGCACGATGCTCGACCTCCTCACCTCCTCTCGCTCTGCCCCGATGCCCCGACGCGAGAAACCGCTGGGTGCGGAATGCCCAGCTCAGCAGGCCCGGAAACCGGCCTGGGCCTACTGCGTGCACGCCGGGCGGTACCGGTCCCTGGCAAGCCGGCGCCGTTGCTCCCAGGCAGCCGATATCATGGGCGATTCCGCAGCACGGGTGGGCCTGCTCGTCATGAAGTCATCACGGCGGCAATCTGCCCGCAGGCGCTGGGCAGACGCTGGACAGGTGAGCCCCATGAACGGAGCAGGCCGCTGAACGGAGCAGGCCGCACCACGAGCGGCCAGCTGGATCCTGCCGACCCGGGCCAGGCCCGCGCCGGAGCCCAGCCGGCCGACCCTCCCGGGGCTGAGGCGCACGGCGGACGGCTGCGGACGGCCGTCTCTCACCCGGCGCTGCGGCACCTGGCCCTGCTGATCCTGTACCTGGCCGCCGGGATCGCGGCGACGTGGCCGCTCACGGCCTACCTGGCCCAGGACCGGCTGCCGCGGACCCGGGACGTGGCCGGCTACGTCTGGGATCTGTGGTGGACCGCGCACCAGGTGGTCCACCTGGGCAACCCGTGGTTCACCGGCCACATGGCCGCCCCGGCCGGCATCCAGCTCGGCTTCGACACCACGATGCCGCTGGCCGGGGTGATCATGACCCCGGTCACCCTGGCGTTCGGCCCCGCGGCCGCGTTCAGCCTGCTGAGTATCGCGCTGCCCGGGCTGTTGTGCTACGTGATGTACCGCGCGGCCCGGCTGTGGCTGGCCGCCCCCGGCGCCATCGCCGCCGGGGCGTTCTACGGCCTGTCGTCGATGCTGGCCTGGCAGGACTGGTATCACCTCAACATCGCGGCCGGCGGCCTGTTCCTGCCGATGGCGCTGGAGGCCGTGGTCCGGCTGCGCCGGCGCCCCGGCCGGCGCCAGGGGGTGATCCTGGGCCTGGTGCTGGGCGCCAGCGTGCTGGTCAACCAGGAATCGGCGGTGCTGGCCCTGATCCTGACCGCCGCGGCGCTGCTGCCCTGGCTGGCCCCCCACCCCCCACCCACCTCCCCGTCCCTCTCCACTCCCCCTTCACCCGCCGCCCGGCTGCGGGCGCTGGCCCTGGGTGCCGCCGTGGCCGTCATCGTGGCCAGCCCGCAGCTGATCGCCATGGCTCAGCAGGCCCGGGCCGGCGGCGCCACCGCCGACTCCAGCCTGCTGGCCCTGACCGGCAAGCGCTACGGCGTAGCCATCACCGACCTGTTCGCTCCGGCGCAGCGGGTCACCCACTTCGGCCTGGACCAGCTGGCTGCCGCCTCATCCACGGTGAACCACATCGGCGAGCAGATGCCCATGTTCGGCCTGCTGCTGAGCGTGCTGGCCGCGGGTGGGCTGGCCGCACGCTGGCGGCGGCGCAGCGCCTGGCTGCTGGCCGCGCTCTGGCTCGGCTGCGCATGGCTCGCGCTCGGCGCCACGCTCTATATCGGCAAGTCCCAGCACGTGCTGCCGTTCTCGCAGACCTGGCACGGCGTCGTGGTGTCACCGGTCATGCCGTACACCTGGCTGATGCGGATCCCCGGGCTGTCCGCATTCCGGGAGGCCGACCGGTTTGCCCTGCTCGGGCTCGTCGGTGCCGCCCTGCTGGCCGGCAGCGCGGTGGACTGGCTCCGCCGCCACGCCTGGCCGGTGATCGCCGTGGTGGCCGCGCTCGGGGTATTGGAAGCCGGCTGGTCGGGTAGTGGCTTGAGGACCATGCCTACCACGCTGGCGGCCCTGGACCGCCCGATCATCGCCGACCGTTCCGGGTCCGTCGTCCTGGACGTCCCGTTCGGCCTGCGCGGCGGGATCCCGGAGTATGGTCTCCAGTTCCCGGCCCGGGCGCTGCTGCTGGCGACCGAAGACGGCCACCCGCGGTCGATCTCCTACACGTCCTGGGTGCCGAGCCGCACCATCAAGGGCATCACCAGCCACGCTTTCTACACCCAGCTGGTGAAGGCCGAGCATGCGATCCCGATAGCGCCCGACGTGCCCTGCTGGGCCGGCTGCCCGATGCTGCCGGACTTCTCGGCCCCGCTCACCTCGCGCCCGGGCCGGAACCAGATCACTCCGGCGCAGATGGCCGCGGCGAAACGGGACGTCCGCAGCCTGAACATCGGCTGGGTGCTGGTGTGGAAGGGGAACCCGGTCGTCACCAGCTATCTGGCCGCGACCGGCTTCCGTCTCGACCACCGGGCCGACGGCGCGGCCGTCTACCGGCCTGCCACCCGGTAGGGACCGATTGCCTGCCACCGACCGCCGCCACCAAGCGCCCGCCCGCTCCCGGGCCCGCGCCTCAGTCGGCGCCCGGTCCGGGAGACGGGGCCCCAGCTGCAGCCCGGGGCGGGTTCCCCTGGGCAGCGGGAACGTCGCCGAGCAGCCCCTCCGCAGCCAGGCCACGCACCAGACCGCGCAGGCCAGCGGACAGCCCCGCCCGCTCCTCAGCGGACAAGGCGGCCAGGATTCTGGCCTGCCGGGAATGCCACGCGTTCCACACCCGGGTGGCCACGGCCCCGCCCTCCGCGGTCAGGTACAGCCGCACGTAGCGCTGGTTGCCCTCGTCCCGGCCGCGCCGGATCCAGCCCTTCCGCTCCAGGCCGACGGCCAGCCGGCTCACCGTGCTCTTCTCCAGGCCGAGCAGGCCCGCCAGCTCGCCCTGGGCGATGCCGCGCGCGGTGACCAGCTCGATCAGCGCCCGCGCCTCGGAGCTGGACACCTGCGGGATGCCGGCCGCGATCCCGCCGGAGCCGTTGGTGCTGTCGCCGGAGCCGCCAGCCGCCATGGCGGCGGCACCGTCCCCGAGGGCAGGGATCACCACCCGCAGCAGCTGGGTAAGAAGCCGCTCGAGCTCGGTGTCGTCCGGTGCGTTGCTCACAACAACAGTTGTACCGCACAACCGTGGGAGTGGTACAGTCGCGACGTGACAGTTGCCCCGTACAACTCACGGCGGCAGGAACACGGCGCCGGGTGTCTGGCCACGGGACCCGCGACATGACCAACGACCGGCGCCTGAGCGCGCCCGGCCGCCTAGCCTCCGGCGACGACGTCGCAGCCGCCGCGGTCGCGACCGCCGAGCTGCCCGATGAGCCGCTGCCCGACTACGCCGCCAGGTACGGCCTGCGGCCAAGCGCCGCGCGGCCGCCCGTCCTGAGCTACCTCCGCCAGCTCTGGCGGCGGCGCAGCTTCATCATGGCCTTCGCCACCGCGCGCAACATCGCCATGTACACCGAGGCCAGGCTCGGCCAGTTGTGGCAGATACTGACCCCGCTGCTGAACGCCGGCGTCTACTTCCTGATCTTCGGACTGCTGCTGCATGTCAACCGGGGCGTCCCAAACTATCTGGCGTTCCTGGTCACCGGCGTGTTCGTATTCACTTTCACGCAGCGGGCCTTCATCCAGACCTCGACCGTGATCACCAACAACCTGCCGCTGATCCGGGCGCTGCAGTTCCCGCGGGCCGCGCTGCCGCTGGCCTACGTCATGGTCGAGCTGCAGCAGATGCTGCTGTCCATGGTGGTGCTCGCGGCCATTGTGCTGGGCACCGGGGAACCGCTGACCTGGTACTGGCTGCTGGCCATCCCGGTGCTGCTGCTGCAGACGATCTTCAACGTCGGCGTCGGGCTGCTCGTCGCCCGGCTCGGATCGCAGGTCAACGACTTCAGCCAGCTGCTGCCCTTCCTGCTGCGCACCTGGCTGTACATGTCCGGCGTGCTGTTCAACATCGGCACGCTGAGCCTCCGCTCGCACCGGTGGATCGTGGTGGCGCTGCAGCTCAACCCGGCCGCCCTGTACATCACGCTGATGAGGAACGCGCTGCTGCTGACCCAGCGGGAGAGCACCCCGGGATCGAAGCCGTACAACGCCGAGCTGTGTGCGCGATGGGCCACGCTGGGGCACAAGGTGGGCGCGCCGGCGCAGGACCAGATGGACAGCGCGTACTGCCACTACTACGCCAACCCGAATCACTTCTGGTACTACGCCATAGGCTGGGCGGCAGTCGCCATCGTGGTCGGGTTCTTCTTCTTCTGGCGATCGGAGGCGAAGTACGGCCGTGGCTGAGCCGATGGTGGTCGTCGACGACCTGCACATCGTCTACCGCGTGTACGGCGGGGGAGGCGACCGCGGCACCGCGGCGACCGCGCTGCTGCGGATCCTCGGGCGCAAGACCCGCGGGTCCATCCGCGAGGTGCACGCGATCCGCGGCGTCACCTTCGTCGCGTACAAGGGTGATGCCGTCGGCGTCATCGGCCGCAACGGCTCGGGCAAGTCCACCCTGCTGCGCGCGATCGCCGGGCTGCTGCCGCCCGAGCAGGGCAACCTCTACACCACCGGCGAGGCGTCGCTGCTCGGCGTGAACGCCGCACTGCTCGACGACCTGACCGGCGAGCGCAACGTGATCCTGGGCTGCCTGGCGATGGGCATGACCAAGCAGGAGGCCAAGGCCAAGTACCAGAGCATCGTGGACTTCTCCGGCGTCGGCGAGTTCATCGATCTGCCGATGAAGACCTACTCCTCCGGCATGGGCTCGCGGCTGCGGTTCGCCATCGCCGCCGCCAAGAGCCACGACGTGCTGCTCGTGGACGAGGCGCTGGCCACCGGCGACGCAGAGTTCCGGGTCAAGAGCCACGCCAGGATCGACGAGCTGCGCGCGGAGGCGGGCACGGTCTTCCTGGTCGCGCACAACCTGGAGGAGGTCGAGCAGACCTGCAACCGGGTGATCTGGATGGAGCGCGGCAAGATCGCCGCCCAGGGCGAGAACGTCATCGGGATCATCGACCGTTACATCGAGGCCTCCGGCGGGCGGCCGGTCGAGCGTGACCCGGTCACCCGGGCCCGGATCCATGCCCGCGTGCCCGCCAAGACCTGACATGCCATCAGCCGGTGGGCAGGACCGCCGCCGGGGCCGTGGGCGGATGCGCGGGACTCGCCTCCTGCGGGTTCGCGCGGCGCAGCTGCAGCCGCATGACGGTGCCGCCGCCGTCGCGGTCGCCGACGGCGACCTCGCCATCCTGAGCCAGGGCCAGCTGGCGCACGATATATAGCCCCAAGCCGATGCCGCCGAACCTGCGGCGGTCACCCGTCTCGCCCTGCACGAACCGCTCGAAGACCCGCTCGCGGTCGGCGGGCGGGATGCCGATCCCCTGGTCCTCGACCGTGACCTCGATCTGATCGCCGGACTGCCTGGCCCGCACGGTCACCGCCCCGCCGTCGGGCGAGTACTTGAACGCGTTCTCGAGCAGCTGGCCGACAATGATGTCGGTCGCCGTGGGGTCGCCGAAGGCCAGCGGCAGCCCGTCCGGGATGTCGGCGGTGAGGGTGTGCTTGTCGGACAGCGGGCGGAACGCCACCGTCGCCCCGCGCAGCAGCCGGGCCAGATCGAACGGCGCGTTGGTCACCGCCAGCTGATCCCCTCCAGCCCTGGAGCCGAGCAGCAGCTGCTCCACCAGCTTGGCCAGGGCGCCCGCGCGGTCCGCAATCGTCTGCACCGCGCTGCGGCGGTCGCCGTCGCTCAGCTTGTCCCATCGGCTGGCCAGCGTGCTCGCGAACCCCTGCACCACGGTGATCGGGGTGCGCAGCTCATGGCTGGTGGTGGCCAGGAACAGGTCCTTGGCTTCCTCGAGCTCCTTGGCCGCCGTGACGTCGCGGAAGTCGAGCACCCGCTCGTCGCGGTCTTCCAGCCCGGTGCACAGCACGTCCAGCCAGCGGCCATTGTCCAGCTTGTGGGTCAGCTTGGCGCCGGGCTCGGGCAGCGGGAACGGCGGCGGCTTGCCGACGGCGTCGGCGACCGATACTCCGGTGAGCCGGTGCGCCGCCGGGTTCCACTGCCGGACCAGGCCGTCGGCGTCAAGCACCGCGATGCCGTCGGCGCTGGCGTCAATCACCGCGCGTGCGTGCGCCCGCTGCCTGACCACTTCCTCGAACGCGGTGACATTGGACAGGGCCACGCTCGCATGCCCGGCGAGCAGCTCCAGCAGTTCCAGCTCCATATGGCCGACCTTGCGCCTGCTGTAGAGGGCGTACAGCGCGCCGTATGGCCGGCCTGCCACGTGCGACAGGCTCAGCGTGACCGTGTGCAGCCCGGGCAGGGCGGACCAGATCGTGTCATCGAAGCTGCCCGCCTCACTGGTGGCCATCATCACCGTCTTGCCGGACCGCATCAGCTCGCCGACCGTGCTCGTGGCCAGGTCCGCGGTGCGGCCGCGGAGGCCCGCGGGCAGCCCGTCCATGCTGACCAGGCGCAGCCTGTCCTTCTCGATGAGCACGAACCCGCCAGCGTCCGCCCTGGTCAGCTCCCGCAGGGCGGCCGCGATCCGGTCCAGCACGGCCGACAGGTCCAGCTGGGCGTTCATGTCCGCGACCACGTCGCCGAGGCGGCGCACCACCCGGGCACGCTCGGCCATGTAGTGCTTGACCGCCTCGTCGCCCGCGGTCTGGTGGCAGACGCTGACCCAGCCGATCGTCGTGCCCGTGCTGCTGACCAGGGCACTGGTATCGATGCGCAGGTCAAGCAAGGCACCGTCCTTGCGGATCCGGCGGGTGGCGAACGAGACCTGGCCGCCGCTGGCGACGTGCTCGAGGACCGCGTTATGCTCGGCTTGCAGCTCGTCCGGGATGAACGCGAGCTCCAGGCCGACGACCTCAGACGCGGTCCAGCCGAACAGGCGCTCCGCCGCCGGGTTCCACAACATGACGGTCCGGTCCATGGCGAACGCGATGATGGCGTCGGCGGCACACTCGATGACCGCGCGTGCAGAAGCGTCGATCCGCTCCCTATCCCGCCCGGTTGCCACCGCCAGCTTCAGGGCCACGCCTCATGATCCCACTGCTTGGTGGCACCTGGTCAACAAAATCCGAGGCGGCCACTGCCGGCGTTACTCGTCAAGCCCGGTGAATCCGCCAAAACCCATATAAATCCGGGCAGTTACCGTGTGATGTCCGGCCGCCGTCCGGACTGTATTTTGCCCAATCGTTGCCTGGGGCAGGATCCGGCGCTATAAAAACTCCGAGAACGATTGCAGACGAACCCATCAAATCGTGGCCGCGCTGGCTAGACTGGGGAGTACCCGGCTATCTTGGCCGCGACCGGACCGCCGAAATTCAGCTGTAACCCGGGCGTGACGGCACTAGGCCGTCGATGACCCCCGGCTCTCTCCCCCCTAGGAGCCGGGTTAACGGTCACGTCCGGCCGCGAGGCCCGAGCCAAGCGGCCGGACGTGACCGGCCAGGCCGGGCCCGGCGGCTCAGCAGCGCAAGAGGGAACCGGGCACGCGGAGCGCACGTCCAATGGGCATGAGACCAGACATGCTTCGGACGCGAGCTGGCGCCCGGAATCTCGTGATCGCCGCGGCCTGCGCCGGCGTGGTCACGGCCTGCGGCAGCACGGCAGCCCCCGGCAGCTCGGCGGCGACCGGCAGCACGCCGCGGCCGGCGAAGGTATCTCTCGACATCAAGGTGAG
>WNGR01003222.1_pt1 | contig 21325 bp, 22 predicted proteins | sample 5407581 | NCBI WGS metagenome assembly WNGR01 (sample SAMN13153383, study PRJNA577476) | soil metagenome | isolation source: 80 cm soil or saprolite under Garry oak tree replicate 2 | place: USA:California | collected 2016-06-15
ATATCGCCTAGAAGTTCAGCCATCTGCTTAAGCATCGTGCGCTGTGCCACGATCCATGAATGGCCTGACCATGCTGCTGTGATTCGCGTTTACGATTCAGCAGGCAACGCGATCGACACGCACGAGGACGCGGGCGATTTCAAGGAGCCCTAAGGTGCTAAAGGGCGTTATTGTCATCATTATTGGCCTCGCCTCAACCTTTGTCCTCGCCCTTGCTTCGTACCATCTAAATCGGCAGCTGTGCGCGTACTGTTTTGGATAGCTTTGCTCGCCACGCTAGGTGTCATTGCATATTCCGGCATTGAGGGTATTCGCAGCGACCGCGATTTGCGGCTTCTTAAACGAGACGCGGGAACAGTACGCCGTTTTGACGTCGCAGCGGTTGTAATTCTAGCTGGTGATTGGAAGTCAACAACGCCGCCAGACTTCTCCCGCTACCTCAGGACAGGCGAACGTGGAGCGAATCTTCGTATAGAACTCAAGACAAAGGGCGCCGAGATGCGATCGGTAGAATTTACCGAAAGTAGCCCACCGAAAATAGTTGTGGGAGAGCGTAACAGTTGGGTTCTTGATTACACCTCTCAGGCGTCTGTCGGCTCCTGGGTCTTGGGCGTGAACCGGAATGATTTGCAGACATGTGGTGCCGTGGTGATGAGGCTGTATGGGATTGACTATAATGCGACTCAGGATGGCGTTGTCACTGTGAATAGCTTGACGCTCAACTTCTATATGAACGGGATTCCAGCCGGTCGCTGTGAATATCACGCAAACTTAAGAGTCCAGTTGACCCAAGAACTCGGATCGCCAGTGAGGGTCGAACTGTATGGCCCGGTCGCTATCGAACGGCCCGAATCGCCGCTTCGAGATCAATAAACGCCGTCAGCTTTTCATCCATGCGCACAACGAAACGTTGCCCGTCGCCGCGATGCGCGTCTGCAATCCAGATTGTTCGCCCCGCGGAATCCACGGCTGAGACACAGCCCCAACTCCAACTGGCTTAACTGAAGTTGTCAGCAATTCGCAGTCCGGTTTGCTAAAAACTCTCTGGAACAGCTCCAAGGGCGCGTCTTGATGCGAAAGAAGAAACAAGCGACGTCTAGATTGCCAGCGTTATCTCACCCGCCACGCCGTTGTAGTGCATCGTGCAATGCATAAGGATGTCCCTGCCAAGTAAGGCGATTAATCCTTGCGTTTTGAGTGCCGCCCCAACTGCGCGCGGGGCATTAATCCCTATCGGTAGTCCAACAATTGTCACCTTGATCGGATAAACGTTCGTCTGATGCGACGCGTGTGATGCCGATGCCATTCTGACTACGTCAATTATTGGAAGCTGGAGTTTTTGGGCTGTTTCGTCATCAATGCATGTCACTGACGCTCCGGTATCAATCAAGGCAAGCCCTGATATTGCCGGTTGAACGGTTTTCCCTTGTTTGATTAGCTCAGCCGCAACTTGGTCAGCAACGGCGATGGTGACCTGAAAAACTGGCCCTCGTTGAACAAGGACGATTGCAGGCGCTACTTTGACTACTTGCCCGTCCTTGGTTTTCCCTTCTCCGCTAAACTGGCTGTGAAGAACGGGCATTAAGGATTCCAAGAGCGAGCGCCGGAATGTAGATGTCTTTTTCCTGATCGACGGAACGAACCAAGAAAGGCTCTTTTCCGAAGCGTCTTGCGCCTTCAGCTATGGCATCTTCCGCTCGATTGAATGTGCCGAACAACTCCTTGCCTTTGACAAGTACAAACTTCCCCGCGTGAGCGTCTTTCCATTCGGATTGATGCTCACTGAAGAACTTACGCTCTTCTGCTAGTGGTTCTGCCATAGGTTTACCTTGTGGGCGGATTATGACAGTCGAAATATACGGCATGAAAGCCAAATTTTCATGATTTTTCGTCTGCTCTTTTCGCGAGTGATTCGCCATTTCCGGTCAGCCTTGGCGGTCAGGCGGCGAAGGACGGCACGCCTTTCGCGAAGATCGAAAATCCGGTTGCGGCAGATGCGGAACTGGCGGTCGAATCGAAGAGCGACATGATCATTGTGAACGTGAATAGGGTGACTGCGAAGAACGAACCGGTCCAAGGCTCAACGCCCGCAGTGATTTTGCTCCAGGGCAAAACCAAAACGAACATCGACAAAACGATGGACGGAAAGAAGCTTCCCGCCGGAAATTACATCATGAGCGTGGTGAGCGAAGGCAAGACTGCCAGCATCCTCTTCACCATCAAGTAGCGTTTGTCCGCACGAAACGATTCAGTTTTTCGCGACCGACATCGTCACCGTTAATGAACCGGGTCGTTCAACATCCTGTCATATCGACCGGCTGCAATGTTCGAGATCACGCTGCTGACCGGTTGCTCCGTAATCATGCAACCCCCGACCGTTTTCACGCGAGCATCGCTCGATTTGTAACGGCCGACATTTTCCTGATAAGCTGCATCATGCAGGAGGTACAGGCCAAGCAACGCATAACATTGTCCGGCCAGATTTGCCTCGGATAGAAGTGATTTCAGCTTGGCGACGGCATTCGGTTCGTGCAGCAAACTGCGAAAGGCCATCTCTTCCTTTGACGTCGTGCCGGCAACTCCGATTCCGCCAAACGCAAACCACTGCGCGGCTTTCAACGTGTTCCAATCGTCGTCCGCCGACAATCCGAACGCAGCGGTGATATGAAGCACCGTAAGGCAAAATAAGATCGAGCAAAATTTCACTGATACCAGTGTAGCGGAACGCGATCGTATTGCACGCCCTTACTACCCTCCGCGCGCCTGACGCAATCAGCAATGCAATCTGCTACGCAAAGTTTTACAGCCGCTCACATGACGCTGTGATTCGCGTTTATGATGAAGCGGGCAACGCGATCGGAACGCACGAGCACGCGGGCCAGTTCAAAGACTGGTAAAAGTTGCACACGTCAGCACTGGCGAAAAACCAGTCGTGTGCGTAATATGTGTCATGAAACCGAGACACAGCTTCATCAGCAACGTTCTTCTGATTCTTGTTTTTCTTTGTGCAGTCTCGATTGGAACTGCCACCGCTCAGCCGAGCGGGCGTCTAATCGTTCTAAGGCCAGCGAACTTTGGATGGAATTTGGCCTTCAACCTCGCGATCGACGGCAGGCCCGTCGGGAGCATCGTACAGGGTCGCAACTATCACACATGGTTGCCAGCCGGGCACCATGTCTTAACCGTGTTCAAGGTCCCGCGCACAGGGTTTGCTGGGCCCACTTCGACAACCGTGAACGTCAAGCCGGGATGGAGCTATGCATATACTGCGATGTGGGATTCGGATTTCGTTTTTCTCCGCCCATCTGGGGCGTGGTTGACCCCCGGGGACGAGTGGCAACTTGGCTGGCCGGCGAGACCTTTCCGCGGCGGGGTAATCGACTAAGAGAAATCCAGAAATCGATCAACACCCATTGGCCAAAAACCCGTCCCGAGCGTAACGTCTCACTTGGACTGGTTTTGCGGTGCTCCAATGGAAAACCGGACCATACGAATACGTGTCGCTGTAATCTGCGGGCTGCTGATTTGCGCCGTGGCAATCACGACGCGCACAGTGACCATAGCGGCTGCCAACCAGAACTCTTATGGCGTGCACGGTGCGCGCACGGCGTCTACACCACAGCAGCCACTCCAACGCCGACTGCCACGCCTTGCGCCTCGGTTGGCTCCTGGACTGAGCAGGCGCCGTATCCTATTGCCATCTGGGGACATGCTGTCGCCTCAGTAGGTGGCAATGTTTATAGCTTCGGTGGCATCGTTAACAACACCGCTATCACGAACGCGTACAAATACAGTCCCGCGAGCAACACCTGGACGCCTATCGCTCCATTGCCGGAACCGCGTGCTTGGTTCAGCGGTACAACCGACGGCACCTATATCTATCTGCTTGGTGGCGAAGACCAAAACTTCAACACTACAGCCACACTTTGGCGGTACGACCCGATCAGCAATACCTACAACACGGGCCTGCCACCCTATACCATCCCTACTTACTTCCATGCCTGTGCTTACCTCAACGGCAAGATCTATCGCATTGCGGGCCGCGCTATCGGTACCGATTTTCACGTCGAGGTTTACGACATTGCCACAAATACGTGGTCGATGGCAGCGAACTACTCCTTCGCCAACCATAGCCTTATGGCAGTGGCTCTCGGTAACTACATTTATGCGGGCGGTGGCAACGCTTCACCTAACAAGACCTGGCGCTACGATCCAAGCACCAATACGTGGGATGACGCTGCAATCGCCGATCTGCCTGCGGGCCGCACCGCTGCCGCGTCCGGCGCCTACAACGGTCGGTGGATACTTGCGGGAGGCGACGTCAACTTCGCCATCAGCACCAGCGCGATCGCCTGGGATCCAGCTACCAACACCTGGAGCGACCTCCCGAATATGGTGCAGGCGCGCGATTACCTCGCAGGCGCAACCGCCGGCCAATCCTTTTACGCCGTTGCCGGCAGCTCCGCCCCCGGCACGGGTACCAATGACAACCAGCAGTATACCGAAACACTGTGCGGAACGCCCACACCAACAGCTACAGCTAGTCCGACGTTAACGCCTACAGCTACGCCAACCCCGACGCCAACGTGCCTGACGGGCTATAGCTATACGACTACCACTAGCACCGGCACCATCACGCAGGTGACCACGGACACAAGCAACCATTGCGATGATTGCATGACCCCTATTATGTTTCCGTTCCCGATCAGCTTTTACGGGACGAGCTATACCGGTGCGAACCTTAACTCGAATGGCGATATACAGTTTGCCAACAATTCAGCTGTTGTCGGCACATTGTGCCCCTATCCGTATCCAATCTTGGGTCCCACCATCTTCCTATATCAAGACGACCTGCGCACCGATGTGGGTCTCAGTGGCTGCGTGGCCTGGGCAAATGGTTGCGGTATTTTCACCGGGATTTCAGGCACTGCGCCCAACCGGGTGTTTAACATCGAGTGGCACGCGGTGCGCCATAACGCCACCGCGAATACGGCCGACGTTGAAATACGCTTCTATGAGAATACCCCGAGCTTCTTTGATGTATTGTACAATTTCGTCGGTGACAATGGCAGCAATGAAGGAAGCGGCGTGCAGGCAAGTGCCACCGGCCCCGCCACGACCTACTCGTGTCTCCAGCCCATCCTCACCGATGGGTTGAAAGTCACTTACACCCTGGTCTGCCCGAGCCCCACGCCAACGCCCACTGCGACCTCAACGCCAACAGCAACAGCAACACCAACTGTTATGCCTAGCGTTACACCTACGACAACTCCGACTCCCACGCCCAGGGTGACGCCGACGCCACGGATCCAGCCGACCCCGCGCCAGCGTCCGACACCAGCACCGCGCCCATAATGGTGTTTACGAAAAAGAAGCGCACATTAATGGCGGTCACTAATATGAATGACAGCGGCCGCGGCCGGCGATTTAACCAGTTCTAAACTGTGTTTTTGGGATTTTCGGAACTTCGTTGCGCGGTTTCCGTATAAGAGATTGGGGCGGCCAACGTGCTGCAAGCCCTCTCCACGTCATGCATCCGGACAAAAAGCGCGGCCGACCGCAAATCCGCACCGCTGAATATTGGCGGGAATATTATGCGCGCAAACAGCGGGAATGGCGCGCTGCACACCCGCGAATCAGAACACGCGGATCACATGGAAACTCACAAATAACCAATGTTCGAGCGAGCGCAGCGCTGGCGGCCAGACACACGACCGAGAGAGAGTAGCTACGGTCTCATAGTTGTCGTTTTGGTCGCTGCATAGTTCACCGCTTCCAGTTCAACACGCACTTAGCTTCTCGTCCACACGCGCAACGCACACCGCTCCGCCACTCCGATGCAGGTCGCGCGACTGGAAATTTATTTTCGCGCGGCGCGCAACAAGCTAGAATACGGAGCACCGCGCCGATGTGGCGGAATGGTAGACGCAACGGACTTAAAATCCGTTGGGCTGTAATTGGCCCGTGCCGGTTCGAGTCCGGCCATCGGCAATTCGATTGCGGATTGGGGATTTCACAAAAAACTAATCAAGGATAAAGATGGCGAACGATTCTGTTGAGCAGCGCATGGCGCGGCTCAACATTCGAGAGACCGATCTGGAAGAAAGCTTTGCGCGCTCCAGCGGGCCGGGTGGTCAAAATGTCAACAAGGTTGCAACAGCAGTCACGCTGCGCCACTGCCCAACCGGTATTAGTGTCACCGTGCAGGATTCGCGCTCGCAAGCAGTGAACCGCAAGCTCGCGCGCGAACGTTTGCTCGCTGCGATCGAGAGCGCGCAACAAAAGCGTCACGCTACTGAAATCGCGGAGCGCGAAAAAGCGCGCCGAAGAAAATCGCCGCGGCCAGTTGCGCTGAAAAAGAAAATTCTGGAAACGAAACGCAAACGTGGCGAGCTAAAGAAGCAGCGAGGCAAGATCCAGTTGGATTAACTCACCAAAGCAAATCTTGTAAGGCGCGAATTCTATTTTCGGTCAACTTGGATTTTTCCTCGATCGACTGCGCGGCATCTCGGGTTTTCAGCCACGCAATTTGCTCCTGCTTTAACTTTGCAAATCGTGCCGGTGGAAGGATGAATTTCGCGGCTTGGTAAACGGAATTCATTTGCTCGTCCAGCGATTTGGCTCTGTCGTCTTCGTTGTCGAAGGTCGCGTTCTCAAAAGGTCTTTGATAGCCGGTCTCGAGCGCGCCGCTCTGCTCGGCGTTAATCGAACGCGCGTCTGTTATCGTCCATTTTTTGGTCGCGAGATCGAATGTTCCCTGGAACAACGCGTAGTAAGTCTTAACCTCTTCGAATTGTTTTGGATTATTTTGCGACAGCGCGCGCACGCGGACCTTTCTATCGGTTCCTAACCGAAAATAGGGGGAAACGTATCCAGACATCTCAGAATGCGCTTGTTTCCTCATTGCTCCGTCGAGTGAGGTTTGGATCCGTTCGCCGATTTCGGTTTGCGTGAAGCTCGAATCTTTTATCTCCAGGACTGAGATCGTATCGGCGCCATAGCGTCCGTCGTTCTCAACCACGCAATAGCTGGAATCCGGAGCCCAAAAGACTTCCAAGCCGCGGTGGTTTTGGTGTTCGAAATAATCAACGTTGTCGATCTTGCTGAGAATCGTGTGATTCTTTACATCGGCGAGATAGACGGCGCTCTCGTTGTCGTCCGATTGCGCGGCGGCGTCTTGCGATTGAACCAACACCGCATACCGCCCAGCCGGCGATTCGGAGTTCTCGTGCACAACGTAATTTTGGGGCCAATCAGCAGTGGCGACAGCCCTCGCGAGGCCGAGGTGTGGTGCTAAGGCGAAACAGAGAATCAGAACTCGCTCTCCAAGGCGCATGTCCAAATGGTAGCTGATTCTGGGTTGCTCGGAAAAAGAATAATTCTTTCCGCTAATACATCTGGAGAAGCGACTTGTGACGAATCGTTTGTTGAAAGAAACAATTTACGCCATGAAAAAAGCAATCATACTTGGTTCGGCGCTCTCAATTGTTGCGTCAATGTTGATCTCCTGTTCCAGCACACCAGAGACCAGCACGACCACCACGCGTCAAACCACGGTGACTACCCAAGCCCAAGTACCACCGCCGACAGGCACGACAACCACCACAACGACGCACCGCATGGGCGGCGGCTATTGATCAGTACATACCAGCAGTTTCAACGGATTAGTGACTGTCGGTGGTAGAGCTGTCTCCGCTCGGGACCGATTCGACGCACGGTAAATTCGCCGCTTTCCAAGCCATAGCCATGCGGATGCGGGCGCGGCCGCTGGGGTGATCGAAAAAGATGAATTCCTCGATCGGTGTTGGGTCGAGCTTTCGGTAAGCGCCGAGTTTGAGTGTCACCCTGGCCATGGCATCTGGCTCGCGCGCGGTGTTAATTCCGAAAGCGTCTGCTTCGCGTTCCGTCACTCTTACGACGGTATTCAGAAGTGGCGTCGCGATGAAAAATAATGTGCTCAGTATCAAAACGAGCAGCGGCAGTCCGGCTGGATCCGCAATGCCGCGCACACCCCACTTAACGCCCCAACGCCTCACCGCGGCGTCGAACATCTGACGACTAAGCGCGAGTCCGATGACGATGAAGATTGCAGAATAAGTCAATAGTTTCGCGCCGTGATTCAGCACGTAATGGCCCATCTCGTGTGCCATCACGGCGCGAATTTCCGGCAGCGTGCATTGCTTGAGAAGATTGTCATTCAGGGCAATTCGCGTTGTTCCCAGAAACCCGGCGACGTTGGCGCTTACCCGCGTGGTCTGACGTGAAGCGTCAACTTCAAAGACTTGTCTTGCCGGAATTTGGTTTGCCTGGGCCATCGCAAGGATCGGATTCCTGATTTCGGGGTTGGTTATCGGCTTGTACGTATTGAAGAGCGGTTCGACGAAGACAGGCGTGATAACGACGACAACGGTCATAAAGAGAACCGCCACGACTGTCCCCCAAACCCACCACGTCCGCGGTGCGCGTCGGAACACGGCATAGAGAGAAATTAGCAGTGTCGTGCCGCCAATTATTGTGAGGCCAAAGCCGATCAACTGCTCGCGAAACCACGGTAGAAAACTCTGTGTCGCCAAGCCGTACTGATGTTCGCGCACAAAGTGTTCATAAAAATCCAGCGGAAAACCGAGCGTGCCGACAATCAGAAAATATGGAATCGCGTAGCAGGCGATTTGGAAGGGAAACTGAGGAAGCCAACTGCTTCCCCTGCAGATGCGTTCGGCGAAATCGCGCAGGCGCGCGGAGATTCCTGATTCAAGGAGAAAGATAGAGATTGCGGCGGCGACCAGAAAATTCCACAGAAGCAGCCAGTAACCGCCCTCAAAATATCTGTCCGACTTTTGGCGTTTCTCCTGCGGGACAGGAGCCAACCACGCTTTTGTGGCGGCGGCTGGATCGAATGATTTTGTATTCACTATCGCCGCGGGTGAGGTGTGGCCGGAGTCGTTGATCCCAGCACGGGGTTCGACGGAGCTAAACTTCTCTGAGATTGCGGGGGAGGCAGTTTCTGCTGGACTCGCGAGTCCGCTGACAGACGTCAAAGCGCTGACGACTCCAATGCTGAGCAATATTAACATCGGAGACTTCGTCATCACCGCGTGGATATTAATCATGAATTCAAGAGAGAACCATTCGCTGCGATGGTTGGCCGGGATACGGGATCCCCGATCCCGTCTGCAGCTCCGCTTTCCGGTGTCGGACAGGAAGATCAGATGTCATTTCATTAGGCTGGACAACGACGCCCCGAAGTAGAAGATCGAAACATGAAGTCGCCTGTACTGCCGGTTTGCACGCTCTTGATGCTGTGCGCTGTCTGGAGTTTAAGCGCGCAAACAAACCCGGCCGATACAGAACGGTACGGCCCGTATCCTGCGAATTACAAGGAAATCGCAACGAAATGGCTCGAGACGCAACTGATCGATTCGGAGAGCGCGAAGGTTGAATGGGATGGTGAGCCGAAACCGGCAAACTTGGGCACCAGGGATAAACCGCTTTACGGCTATCTGGTTGATTTTAAAGTAAACGCCCGAAATCGCTTCGGTAGTTACACCGGACTGCAAAGCCATGGTGTGTTAATCCGCAACGGCGAAGTGATAAAAGGCCTCGGTTTCGGTTATTAATGATCAAGACAAAATGAAATTAAATACTCGATTGAGATCATCGGGCCAGGTGGTGGTTATTTTAATCATCGTGCTGGTGTTACTGGGTATTGGTTATTGGTGGCTCTACTCTACGAAAGAGGAGATGGCCAGGGAAGGGAAACAGTTCGCCAACGAAGCAACACAGAAAATTATAGTCCAGCATGACGTTAATTTTTTCGCCTCGCATCTAAGCCCGCAGGCGCGCATGAATTTCCCAGTCTCAGCGCAGCAGGAATTTATGAATGAAATTGTGCAGATGGGAGCGCCCGCCACCGCGATTGATCTGCAGGGCCAAATTGAATTCCAATCGCAATTTTTCGAGCCGCACGGTAGCTTCCATGCACGCATAAATTACCCGGCAAAGTACGCCGATTTTGACCTCATCATTTCGCATCCGGTGGGCCGCTGGCAAATCGACACGATCGCATTTGTGAAGCAGACCGAGCAGTTCGCACCTGCACCTGCCGCTCCACCTCCACCTCCGCCTGCAACATCACCTGCGCCTTCCGCGCCACCTGCAGGTTCAGCTCCACCTGCAGGTTCAGCTCCACCTGCAGGTTCAGCTCCACCTGGGGGCTAACTAACTCAGTGCTGCGCTTCCCCGGCGAAGCCGGCTATTGCAGTAAGCGGTCGAGCGAATCCACGCAAATCTGCGACCATGTCTCCATGGTTTCGCGACGCGCAAGCAATTCGTTTTTTGGAAGAAATGTTAGCCCGGTGATCATCGCTTCGCGTTTTTCCACCTTCGGCTCGGTCAGTTTGAAGACGTGAACGATACCGAGATGGACGCGTCCTACCTCAGTAGAGTCGTCGTTCAAAAGAGCCACGATTTGATCTTCAAACGGAGTGTCGATTTTGATTTCCTCGTTTACTTCGCGTTCTACCCCCGCGCGATACGCCTGCTCATCCATCGCGAAGAGCGATTCGTCGCCTTCATTCATGTGACCGCCGACACCGATTGAGCCCTTGGCGATCAGCCGCCGCTCACCTGCCTTTTTGCCTCGCACGTAATGCAGTACCGTCTTTCGAAAGGCGATTAGTGCGTACGGGATGATTTGTTTGTAGTTGGGATTATTTTCAGCTTCGGAACGGCCAACGAAAAAGTTGCTGCCTCGCGACAGAATTGCTTTCAGATATTTTCCAGGCTCGAAATTCAGTCCCTGAAAGGCGCCTAGCTCATCAAATAAACTGCGCCTGATCACCAGGACGTTTTCTATCTGGTAGCTCATCACCAACAATCCCTGAACTCAAGAAATGAGGGACGACGCCCAACATCCAACGCCGAACGTCCAACTCTCAACCATCCCGATTGGGCGTTGAGCGTTGAGCGTTGGACGTTGAAAAACATCAAAACGAATAGGTCACGCCGACCTGTGGCCCAAAAAGGTTCACGCTCGGATTCGGATCGGTTTGTCCACCGTTGGATAGATGCTGATAAAGCGCTCCGACATCAATTTTCCAATGATCGTTCACGTTGTACGAAATGCCGGCGGCCGATAAAATGTTGAACGTAAAGTCCTGGCCTTGTCCACCAGGAACCTCGGGGTGACTGTCGATTGCGCCTGCGCCAACGCCTCCCGAAATGTATGGAACCAACCGGCTGCCGGGTTGAACAAAGTTGTAGCGCATTCCGAGATTGAATCCGAAATAATGATTTTCGATTCCGCGAAGAATCGGTTCCAGCACAGCACTCACGTAAAATTGATGGTAGCCACGGAGCCAGCTGTCGCTCCTAACAACACCCCAACGAACGCGCGCCGTCAGGAACTCCGCGCCAATTTCGTAACTCGCCGGTGGGTTGATCGCGCCAAATAAAAACGCGGACTCGATTGCAAATTCGAATCGTTGCGGATTGAACTCTTCAGTTGCTGTGGCAAAGCGTGATTGTTCGACGCCGCCAAACGCTCGCATGCAATTGAGAATGAGCGCGCAAGCCGCTAACGCGCGAAGCCTTTTCATATGGCCCGCCTACGATAGAGGCCACCGATTAGATTGCAATTCGCAGAGTTTGCTGTAGCGGCGCTCTATGAGCGCCGAAATTCAAGGAAAGGCGATCTCCAGCTTGCCCACCGGCGGACAGGAGACCGCCGCTCCTTGAGTCGGCGGTCAGAGAGCGTCGCTAAAAAATTCCGCAAGATCCAAAGGCAATGGACTCGTCCATTCTCGCTCGCCTTCGATCGCCAGGCTCGCCGAATGAAGCGCATGACGTGGCAGGAGTAACCGTTGCTGGAGTTCAGGTGTCCATCCCGTCTCAATAAAACGCAGGTAAAGCTGCTCGTCGGGGCCGTAGATTTTGTCGCCCACAACTGGGTGCCCGACGGATGCGAGATGCACTCGTATTTGATGGGTTCGTCCCGTAAGTGGAATTGCACGAACCAAACCGAACTTCTCTTCAGCGCGCGCCGACTGGTTTGCATGGAATTTTTTCCGGTCCTCACTTTCATTCTCTTCCTGGCCCGGGAGCGGAAGTCGCGAAGCGGCAGATGAGGATGCAACTGACCGTTTTGCGAATCGCCGCTCGACGCGAAACTCCGTCTGCGCTGGCGCGCCACCCGGGTGAATCATTTGCTTTAGCCAAATCACCGATTCCTGGTGTTTGCGCTGTCGATCTAGCGGTGCGTCAACGACATAGTGCTCCCATTCGGGCCAACCCCAAACGATCGCCAGATACTCTTTCTTCACTCGCTGGTGTTGCATCAGCAGGCCGAATCGGCGTGCCACTGCGCTCGTCTTAGCGACCAGAACCAAGCCGCTGGTCTCGCGATCGAGCCGATTTACAATTGAAATCTGCCCGCCGCCAGCAATCTCGAATGCGAACAAGTCGCGCAATTCTTTCCAAAGATTGCGCGCGCCATTCGGTTTTGTCGGGTGAGTCAGAAGGAACGGCGGTTTATCGATGACAGCATAGTCGTCCGTTTCGTCAATGACCTTGAAATGGAGTAGTGGAGTAATGGAGTAATGGAGTAGGGAATGCGCGTTAGATCAAAGCCTCATCACTCCATTACTCTATTCCGGTGCTTGACCTGACTCCCAAAACTGTTTTACCTAAAGCCCCTCAGCCTCAACTAGGAGCAACACTTGGACCCTAAAGACGTCAAAGAGATTAAAGCCATCATCAGTTTGATGGAGAAGCATGACCTTTCGGTCTTTGAGATCGAAAAGGAAGGGTTCCGTCTTAAGCTTGAAAAAAGTCCGTCGACTCAGCGAACGGCGGCTGCGCCGCCTGAAGCAGCATCGCCGCCCGAGGGCGCTTCCACTGCGCCTGAAACTGCGCCTGCCGCACCCAGATCCATCGAAACCGTACCATTGAAAGACATCGTTTCACCGATGGTGGGCACGTTCTACTGCTCTGCGTCGCCGGACAGTCCGCCATTCGTTGATGTCGGTAAATCCGTCACCGAAGATACCGTGGTTTGCATCATTGAAGCGATGAAAGTCATGAATGAAATCAAAGCAGAAACAACTGGAGTCGTTGCCGAAGTAGTGGCCGAAAACGGCAAGCCCGTTCAGTTCGGACAGGTGCTGTTCAGAGTTCGTTAGTTAAGAGTTGAGAGTTGATTGATTTCAGATTTAACGCTCGCCTCGGCTGTCCATCAGCTATCAACTAAAGACTCTCAACTTTATGTTCGAGAAAGTACTGATTGCCAATCGTGGTGAGATTGCGCTGCGGGTGATTCGCGCCTGCAAGGAACTTGGCATTCGGACACTGGCCGTCTATTCAGAGGCGGACGTCGATTCGCTGCACGTCCAACTTGCTGATGAATCCATCTGCATCGGCGCAGCGCCTAGCTTGGAAAGTTATTTGAAAATCGATCGGATCATGAGCGCTGCCGAGATCGGCGACGTCGATGCCATTCATCCCGGATATGGATTTCTGGCTGAGAATCCGCAGTTCGCGGAGGTGTGCGAAAGAAGCAACATCAAATTTATCGGTCCACCGTCGCGTGCGATGCAGGCAATGGGCGACAAGAATGCTGCTCGTGTACACGCACGCAAAGCCGGCGTGGCAGTGACTCCCGGGAGTGACAGCATCGTCGACACAGAGGACGAGGCGATAAAAGTTGCGAAGAAAATCGGATACCCGGTGATGATCAAGGCGACTGCCGGCGGTGGCGGGCGCGGAATGCGCACAGCACATAACGAGCCCAGCCTCAAATCTGCCTTTCACAGTGCGCGTCACGAGGCGCAGAAAGCTTTTGGCAACGAACAGGTTTACTTGGAGAAACTCATCATCAATCCGCATCACATTGAATTCCAAATCGTCGCCGACAGCCATGGCCGCATCGTGCATCTCGGCGAACGCGATTGCTCTATTCAGCGACGCAACCAGAAGGTAATTGAAGAATGTCCGTCACCATTGATGACGCCGAGTCTTCGCAAGAAAATGGGAAATGCTGCTATCAAGCTGGCCAAGTCAGTCGGTTACGAAAATGCAGGCACGATTGAATTCCTGGTCGATCAAGACAGGCATTTCTATTTCATGGAAATGAACACGCGCATCCAGGTGGAACACACGATTACCGAAGAAGTGTATGCGTGCGATCTTGTAAAAGAGCAGATCCGCATCGCCGCCGGCCAACCGCTGTCGCCGCATATCGCGCACGCCGTCCCGCGGTTACATGCAATCCAATGCCGCATCAATGCCGAAGATCCGGCCAATGATTTTCAGCCAACACCGGGCCGAATTGATTTTTATTATGCGCCGGGCGGCCGGGGAGTACGAATCGACTCGCACGTTTATACCGGCTACACAGTGCCGCCGTATTACGACTCGCTGATCGCGAAAATAATTACGGTCGGTGCCACACGGATCAACGCGATTGATCGAATGCGTCGTGCACTCGACGAGTATTACATTACTGGCATTAAGACGACGGTGCCGTTCCACGCAGCCATGATGCGAAACGGCGATTTTCGCGACGGAAACTACGACACCGGATTGATCGACCGCCTCATTTCGGCGGGCAAACTCGAGCTCGCTTCGCGGCCCACTCGCTTGCATGAATAGACATGATGAGATCGCTAAGCGAATGCCGTCTCTATGGGATTGCTGATCTCGGCTACCTTGAAGAATCCGCTCTCGACCGCGTTGTTCAGGAAATGCTCGAAGGCGGCGTTGATCTGATTCAGCTCCGCGGAAAAGGAAAATCCGTCGACGAACTTGCTGGATTCGCCGCCAGGCTGCACGAAATAACAGCGAGGTCCTTGACGCCACTGATCGTGAACGATCATGCGGAGATCGCCAGAGAAATTCCTGCGGAAGGCGTGCACGTCGGTCAGGAAGATGACTCGATCGAACTAGCGCGTCGCAAAGCACATCGCCAAGTTTTAGTCGGAAAATCCACACACAGCATCGAGCAAGCACTCGCAGCGCAGCGCGAGGGCGCGGACTATATCGGATTCGGCCCGATCTTCGCTACACCTACGAAACCCGATTATGCGCCGATTGGCCTTGCGGACATCAGCCGCGTTCACGCAGAAGTCAGCATCCCGATTTTCTGTATTGGCGGAATCAACATCGACAATCTACAGAGCGTGATCGACGCCGGAGCGAAGCGCGTCGCAATGGTTTCCGCGTTGATCAAGGCGCACAGCGTTGTGGATTATGCGCGCTGTGTGACTGATATGCTGGCATAAATGACGCATTGACGAATGCCGAATGACCGAATGCCGAAGGAATGACGGAATCCGAATGACTGAATATTGGCAACATTTTGTAGTTCATCGTTTATCATTCGGGATTTGTTCGTCATTGGTCATTCGTCTTCGTCATTCTAATCATGTCCGTCCTCGTTGTTGGCTCAATCGCGATCGACGCAGTTAAGACGCCGGTTGAAGAACATTCCGATCTGTTAGGCGGATCCGCCTGCTACGGAGCGCTAGCGGCAAGCTTCTTCTCCCCAGTTCGGCTGGTCGGAATTGTGGGCGACGATTTTCCTGAATCAGAATTTGAGTTTTGGAGGTCGCGCAAGATCGATAGCGAAGGCGTGCAGCGAGCGAATGGAAAAACTTTCCGCTGGTCAGGCGAATATTCATGGGACCTGAACACGCGTGAGACACGCTCGATTGCGCTTAACGTCTTTGAAAATTTCAAGCCGGTACTCCCGGAAGCATATCGTGAGACCGAGTTCGTTTTGCTGGCCAACATCGCACCCTCATTGCAAGCGCATGTGCTCGACCAGATGAAACAGCCGCGCTTCGTGGTCGCGGACACAATGGATCTCTGGATCGAGTCTGCGCGAGCTGACCTCGACGCGCTGCTTCAACGCGTTGATCTGCTCATCCTCAACGACAGCGAAGCGCGCGAAATAACAAACGAGACCAGCCTCATCAAGGCCGGCCGGCGCATCCGCAAGATGGGGCCGCAGTACGTAGCGATAAAAAAAGGCGAGCACGGCGCATTGCTCTTCGGTGAAGGCGATCAGTTCTTCAGTTGTGGCGCGTATCCGCTCGAAGACATTCACGATCCAACCGGAGCAGGGGACACGTTCGCTGGCGGCATGGCCGGGTATCTCGCTGGGACAGTGAAGACGGTTCACTTCAACGATCTGCGCAAAGCGATGATCTACGGGAGCGTGCTCGCGAGTTTTTGCGTAGAAGCCTTCAGTCTCGAGCGGTTGCGCAAGCTCACAATGGAGGAAATCACCAGGCGGTACGAGACATTCAAACTCATGAGCCAATTTGAGGTGCCCGTGGAATGACGATGCAAGAGTCCGAGTATCGCAGATTGCTGCGGCGCACGTTGATCATAACGGCAGTATGCATTGTTGCCGTCTTGATCTGTTACTTCTGGATTGATCGTCCTGTGGCGTTTTTTGTTTATGGCCATCACATCAACAAGATCGAAGTCTTTCGATGGTTCACTTATCCGCCGCCGGAAGTACAGAATTGGTCCGCCCTAGTCTTGACGATTTTAATTGTTCGGCGCACATGGGGACCATTTCAGCGCTGGCAAAAGGTGCTGCTGGTCGCGTGTGTTAGCTTGATCGTTGCCGATGATTTCCGCATCTCGTTAGGCGATGTTTTCGGTCGCTACTGGCCCCAGACCTGGACTCACGATAACCCATCGCTCATCGGCACCGGCACGTACGGTTTTCATCCGTTTCAGCGTGGCGACGACATTGGCAGCTTCCCCTCTGGCCATGCGGCGAGGATCTTCGGGTTCGCCACGGTGTGGATGATTGCGATGCCCACTAGTCGAGTCGCAGCCACGCTGATTTGCGCTCCGATGCTCGTGAGCCTTGTGGCGATGAATTATCATTTTGTGAGCGACGTCATCGCCGGCAGCGTTTTAGGTGCGATGGTCGCCACTTATGCTGCGCACTTGGCGCGTCTGCAAAATAACTTGAAGGAACGTTAGCAGCTATTCAAACTAATGAGCCGTTCGAGGTGAACGTTTGATCTTTCCCTCTTCGATTTCTTTGCGAGTCGGTCTAAGCGCGCTCATTGGAGTTGCCGTCCTGTGGACCGCAGCTGTGAACCTTGCCGAAGGAGCCGGCTCTAAAGAGTGGATTGTTTTGAAAGATTGCCGGCTGATCCTGAATCCGGCGAACGACGGCGACAGTTTTCATGTGAGTGTCGGCCCGAATGAATACCTCTTTCGGCTCTATTTCGTCGACGCGCCCGAAACGGATGCCCTGGCACCGGGACGTCTCGTCGAACAGGCGAAGTATTTTGGTGTTACGGTGCCGCAGGTCATCGAAGTTGGCCAGGCGGCCAAAGAGTTCACACGGCAGAAATTGTCCGAGCCGTTCACAGTGTTTACGCACATGGCAGACGCAATGGGCCAGAGTAAACTCGAGCGGTTTTACGCGTTTGTGCAGACGAAAGATGGCGATTTGGGTGAGCAATTAGCTCGCAATGGGCTCGCGCGGAACTACGGATTCAAAGCGGTTCCGCCGGGATTAAAAAATTCGCGACTAGAGATACAAAAACTTCAACAATTCGAGGATGAAGCAAGGCAGGAAAAAATTGGAGGCTGGGGCATCAATGTCGGACGATTAAACGCGCGCGCGCCGAGGCAGATTGCTTTCAGTGTTTTCGCTTCCGAACAAAAGCCGCAACCACCCGCAACGCGTCCCGCACATTCGACTGTTTCCGCTTCTGCAATCCCGACGCCAAGCACGCCGATTGCGGCGAACAACCCAGCCGGGTCACGTAAGTCGCATGCGAAAGAAAAGACGCCACTCGGCAGGATCGAGGTCAACACAGCGACAGAGAAAGAGCTGACGACTGTGCCCGGGATCGGCCACGTAATGGCGGCGCGAATTATCGCAGCGCGACCATTTCGCAGCGCTGACGATTTAAAGAGAGTGAGCGGCATCGGAGACAAAAAATACGCGCAGATCCGGCCATACTTTCAGTAATCGATGTGGTGTTGCGTGAGTGTTTTAGTTCGGCAATCACGCGAAGTGAGCAAAAATTTCGTGCGAAGCGCTTTGGAGTGCGGCGCGCTCGACGCCGCTTTCGCACGCACGCCAGACTCAGCGTTCGAGAGGGAAAAACGCGCCCGAGAGGATTCGAACCACTAACCTTCTGATCCGTAGTCAGATGCTCTATCCAGTTGAGCTACGGGCGCCCGTGAAGAGCGGCAACTTGCCGGTACAAGCGAAAGAGGTCAAATCACACCCGCGGTGCATGTGAGAAGTGAAAGGTGAAAAGTGAGAAGTAATTAACGCAGGTTTGATCTTTACTTTTCACCTCTCACTCCTCACCTCTCACATTTACATGACCATCTTCCTCGGCTGCGGGTTTGCGGCGAAGTATCCCGAAGGCGGCGGAAATTTTTCCGTGCCCCTGCAGTGGATGCTTGGGCTGCGGCGTCTGAAGCTGGATGCGATTTGGTTGGAGTTACTGCCGGCCACTAACGATGTGGCGGAGGACGAAGCGAGAATCAGGAATTTCCAGAACCTATTGCGCGCGCACGGATTATCCGGCCGATATTGTTTGCTTTATCAGAACCCTGCATCCGACAAGCATGATTTGGATGGGATTCGCTGCATGGGAATTTCAAAACGTGAACTCGTCGATCGACTGCGTGGACCGAGTGTTCTGCTCAATCTCGCGTATTCAATTCATCCGCCTTTGCTGCTGAAATTTGAGCGTCGCATCTTTTGCGATCTCGATCCGAGCGAAATTTTTTACTGGATGACCAAGATGGAGATGGGGCAGTCGTACCATCACGAATTCTGGACAATCGGACTCAATGTTCACGCTGACGATTGTCAGCTGCCGAAGCCTGTGGTGGCAGCCGTGCCGGCTGCTTTCCCTTCTGAGCAGGCGACACGCCTGCCTCTACAAAAGCTAAAGTGGAACACATTTTATCCATTGGTTGACACGAAGTTTTTCGGGCCGCGACCGCGGCCGCCCGCGTCAAAATTCACAACTGTTGGCCAATGGTACTGGGGCGGAGCCGTGGAAGTTGCGGGTGAATTTCCTGATTTATCAAAAAAACACGCGTTTGAGCCGTATCTGGATCTTCCGACCCGCGTACCGGAGGCGTGCTTCGAACTGGCGATGAACATAGCCGCCGAGGATCCGGAAAGAAAACGGTTACAACGACTGGGCTGGAAAATTGTCGATCCGCACCGGGTGGCGCGCACCCCGCGGGCTTACCGCCGTTACCTGGCCAGCGCGATCGCTGAATTCACCGCGATCAAGGGCGTTGACGTAGCATGGCGCACCGGATGGATCAGCGATCGCGCCGCAGCATTTCTGGCTCTCGGGCGGCCCGTGATCACCGAAGACACTGGCGCCAGACATCATCTGCCTGCGAACACGGGATTCAGTTTTGTTCGCAATGCAGACGAGGCAGAAGCCGCCGTCAACGAAGTGCTGCGCGATTGGCGGCTGCTGTCCGCGAAGGCGCGCGCATGCGCGGTCGAGGTCTTCGATTCGCGAAGGAATCTTAAGACGATTCTTGATCTTTAATCCGCAGACGGGACGCCAATCTGCGTTACATGACTGTTACGAAAAGTCGCTCGATTTAGCGTTGCAAAACGATTTTCGGGTGTTACTCGTTGTGCCGTTATGGCTGACTTGATCAAAGCAGAGGAGCTGAAAGCACGGCTTAAAAAGATCCCGGAATGGGAACTGGAGAAGAAACATATCGAGCGCACTTTTGAGTTTGATGATTTTGCCGATGCGATCGATTTCGTAAATACTGTGGCGGAAGTCGCTGAGGATGAAGAGCACCATCCCGACATCGACATCCGCTACAACAAAGTGCGCCTGGTCCTCTCAACTCATAGCAAAGGCGGCTTGACCGAGCTTGATTTTAATCTCGCCGAGAGAATCGATACGCTAGAGGAATAGCGGATTCGAAGTCGCAGATCCCAACGTCCAAGTTCCAAAGAAATTCTAATTCTCAATTCGACAAACGTAGCCGCGTCCTGCGAAACGGCTTTTTGGATTTGGATGTTTGAGATTTGTTTGGGATTTGAAGTTTGGAATTTGGAGCTTCTGTCCTAGGGCAGTCGTCCTTCGTCCGCATCGATAAATTGAAACGATGTCTCAATGTCCGATCTGTCACTCATCCCTGCCTCCGCTTTGCGGCGCGTAACCATGCCGGAAACTTCATCGTTCCAGCCGCGCTTGCGCATGAATTCGTTCCAAACGTATAGGTCGTCTTCCGACGGCCTGCGGCCAACTTCGAAGCACCATTGCAAAATCTCCTCATCGGTGCCGCCCTTTTTCACGCGATCAACTAATCGATCGTAATCTACTCGGAGAAAGCGGACACACTTCTCATCGAAACCTTTTCCAAGGTTCGCATGGTAATCCGGAGGCAATTCGCCCTTAGCCTGCAGTCGGATTTTGTCGAGCATCCGACCAAAATAGAAAAGGCCACCAACTTTTTCTGTAGGACTGCGCAGTGGAAATGCGGCCATGGAAGAAACTTGAGCCTTCTCCCGCGCGATTCAAGCGCGCGGAAATATTTAGCGATTTAGCGATTCAATGATTTAGTGATTTCAATTTGCTAAATCACTCACTCGCTAACTCGCTAAATTGTTGAAATGGATCGGATTGTTGGAGTAGAAACCGAATACGGCTGTCTTCTGAGTGAAGAAGAACCGCACGTTAATTCGGAGCTATGGCCGGCGAAGGTCAAAAACTATCTGTTCCGAAAGGCGGATGCCGGCACGATCGATCTGCATTACCGCGATTACGAGGAACCCCCTGGCAATGGAGGATTTCTCCTCAACGGCGGACGTCTCTACCTCGACATGGGCCATATCGAGTACGCGTCGCCGGAATGTTTACATCTGCATGATCTGGTCACCTATGAATTGGCCGGCGACGACCTCCTGCAATCTTCGCTGGTGGCTCTCGGCGCGGAGGACCGTGTGTCCTTCATCAAGAATAACGTCGATCATCACACCGGAGCCACGTTTGGCTGCCACGAAAATTATTTGATGAAAAGAGAGGCGCAATTCACGCCTCCAATTCTGGGAACGCTTCTAACTTTCCTGGCGACTCGGCAGATCTTCACCGGCTCGGGACGCGTCGGGCAGTCAAACCCGCTCGCATTCGATTTCGAGCCGCCGCAACCCGAGGCACATGTCAATTTTCAGCTCAGCCAGCGCGCCGACCACATCGTGAACGACATTTATCAGTGGGTGCAGTTCAATCGCGCCATCATCAACGCGCGCGACGAGCCGCTGGCTGATTACCGGAAATATCGCCGG
>WNGR01005040.1_pt1 | contig 21316 bp, 19 predicted proteins | sample 5407581 | NCBI WGS metagenome assembly WNGR01 (sample SAMN13153383, study PRJNA577476) | soil metagenome | isolation source: 80 cm soil or saprolite under Garry oak tree replicate 2 | place: USA:California | collected 2016-06-15
ACGGCGTCGCGCACCGTCCACACCTTGTCGGGATCCAGCTTGCTGAACGAGGCGAGCGCTGACTGGCCGGCATCGGTATCGACATAGGCGAGCGTGTCGTCCGGCTGGTAGCGCGACAGGTCGATCCCCGTCCAGCCCGACAGCAGCGCGAGCGCGCCCTCGTAGCTCGCCCGCGCCCGATATTCAGCGTAACGGGCCTGCGCCCGCTCCGCTGTTTCATCGACGATCACGGTCAGCATCGCGAACAGACGCGCGCTATCCGGCGCGCGGCCCGCTTCGGTCAGTGCAGTGCGCACGCTCTGCGCGGCCTTGCGCAGGCCGTTGCGCGTCGGCGCGCCGAGAAAAATGCATTCGGCGTGCCGGGCCGCGAAGCGTGTGCCGCGCTCGGAGCCACCTGCCTGAAACAGCAGCGGCGTGCGTTGCGGCGATGGCTCACACTGGAAGATGCCGTCCGTCTCGAAGTAACGGCCCCGATGCGTGATGGCATAAACACGGTTGGGATCGGCGTAAAGTCCGCTTTCGCGATCGCGCACCACCGCGCCCTCCTCCCAACTGCCTTCCCACAACTTGTAGCAGACGTCGAGGAACTCATCAGCGCGATCGTAACGTTCGTCATGTGCTCGCAGCGCTGTATCACCGAGGCTGCGCGCGCCGCTTTGCAGATACGACGTGACGATATTCCACGCAATGCGTCCGCCGCTGAGATGATCGAGCGTGTTGAAGCGGCGTGACAGCAGATATGGCGCTTCATACGCGACCGATACCGTCACGCCGAAACCCAGATGCTTCGTCGCGTGCGCCATCAGCGGGACGAGCACGGTCGGGTCGTTCATCGGCACCTGTGCGGCCGTGCGCAATGCGGTCCGGGCATTTCCAGCGAACACGTCATAGATGCCGATCACGTCGCCGAGGAACAAGCCGTCGAACAGCCCTTCTTCGAGCAACTTCGCCAGTTCGACCCAGTAAGCCGTGTCGAGATAACCGACCGATTGATCCTGCGGCGCTGTCCACTGTCCCGGCGCGAGATGCACGGCGCAATTCATCATGAAGGCGTTGAAGCGGATCTGGCGAGACATGGCGGAAACCGAGCTTAAAAAGGGCATCTTATGTGCGTGCCCCGCCATGGCAAATCGCTATTTCGACAATCGATATGACCAGCAGCGGATAGGGAAGCGCGCTCTCCCACTACCGCTTCGACCGCTCGATTCGCAACTGATACTGGAACGCGTCGCCCCGGTAGTTCAGCGCTTCGAAAAGCAAGGGCGCGCCGTCGCGGCTGTACACGACTCTTTCAATGCCAAGCAATGAACTGCCCGGCTCGATCTCCAGTTCAGAAGCCACTGCGTCGCTCGCGGGCATCGAACGGATGGACAGGTCCGCATGACCGACGCGCACGCCGCAATCCTGCTCGATCACATGAAAAATATCGCGGTTTGCAAGGTCAGCCGTGAGCAGTTGCTCGCCTATCTCGTGCGCCGCGTAAGTCACTTCGAACGACACGGCTACGCCATCCAGCATCCGCACGCGCTGGATTTCCGTCACCCGCGCTTGCGCATTCAGTCGCAGGCGGCTCGACAACTGGCTGTTTGCATCCACGACACGCACGCTCTCCACCCGGTTCGACACGCGATGCCCGAGCGGCGTCATCGCCTCCGAAAAACTTTGCAATGCGCTGATGTTCTGCACGGCGCGCGATCTTTGCACGAAGGTGCCCTGCCCATGAATCTTCTCGACCCATCCTTCCTGACGTAATCGCTCCAGTGCCTGACGGATCGTGATCCGGCTGACGCCGTGCGACTCGCACAGTTCGTGCTCGGTCGGAAGGCGCGAACCGGGCGGATATGTGCCGTCGAGAATTCGCGCATGCAATGCGTCACGGACGCGGTCGTACAACGTAGCGGCTGATTGTCTGGCTTTTCCCATTGATAGTTGAACCAGTAGTGCGGCAAGGTGCTGCCGAGTGCGTGATTGTGCACGACGTGCAAATCGGGCGCCGACATAAGCATGTCAGAAATGATCGCTTTGAACGCGAACAGCATAAACCTATACTCGCTTCACAGTATCGTTGTTATAACAACGACGAAACGGTCAGATGCGTGCATCCCGCTCCAGGAGTGTCCAGACGCCATGTCTTCCATAGTGTTCCACCGAGCGCTTTCTGCCGCTCCGCCGCCGCCATCGGCACGCTATAGCCACGCAGTCGAAGTGGGCGGCTGGCTGCATGTCACGGGCCAACTTCCCATCGATCCTGACGCGCCGGACGAGCCCTTGCCCGAAGGTATCGAAGCGCAGGCGCAGCTGTGTTTTCGCAATCTCGAACGGATCGTCGAGCACGCGGGTTTTGCGCTGTTGGACACGGTTTTCGTGCGCATCTATCTGCGCGAGTTCGACACCGACTACACAGGTTTCAATCGCATCTACGACCGCTATTTCGACGATACGGCGCGGCTCCCCGCGCGCACCACGGTCGGCGTCGCGCAGCTGGGCCGCAACGCCCGCGTGGAAATCGACGCGGTGCTGTATTCCGCGCGTTGAGCGCCGACCGGCGCTTTCATCCGACCGTTTTATCCATTCAGGGTCCATGCAATGAATACACGCTTTCTCATCCGGCTCTTTGCACCGTTATTCGCGAGCGCGATCCTCGGCGCATCGCTCGCGCATGCAGCCGACAAGACCGTGACCATCGGCTATCAGACCGACATCGAGCCTTCGAAGATCGCGCAAGCCAGGGGTCTTTATGACAATACGGGTGCCGATGTGATCGCCGCGATGGCATCGGGCGACGTCCAGGTTGGCTTCACGGGCAGCAGTCCGCTGGCTGCGGGCGTCACGCGCGGGCTGCCTATCGAGACGTTTTTTGTCGCGGCGGAAATCGGCTCGGCGGAAGCCTTCGTGGTGCGCAACGGCAGCAACATCAACACGCCGCAGGACCTGATCGGCAAAAAGATCGCCGTGCCCTTCGTGTCCACCACGCATTACAGCTTGCTGGCCGCAATGAAGCACTGGAACATTCCCGCCGATCGCGTGACGATCCTCAATCTCGCGCCGCCCGAAATCGCCGCTGCATGGCAGCGCGGCGACATCGACGGCGCGTATGTATGGGAACCCGCGCTGGGCAAGATCCAGAAGACGGGCAAGATCTTTACGACTTCAGCCGAGGTGCGCAAATGGGGTTCGCCGACCTTCCTCGCGTGGGTGGTGCGCAAGGACTTCGCACAGTCGCATCCCGACTTTCTGGTGAGCTTCGCGAAGGTGACGGGCCAGGTGAACGAGGACTATCGCAAGAGCGGCGCGAACTGGACGGCGAGCTCGCCGGAAGTCGAGGCCATCGCGCGCGTCAGCGGCTCCGACCCTGCCGACGTGCCGCCGCTGCTGCACGGTACGACGTATCCGCTACTCAACGAGCAACGGGGCAGTACGCTGCTGGGCGGCGGCACGGCAGCCGCGCTCGCAGATACGTCGAAATTCCTCAAGGAGCAAAAGCGCCTCGACACGCTGCTGCCCGATTATCGTCCGACGGTCACTGCCGCCTATGTGCAGCAGGCGATCAAGCAGTAAATCGACGCAACAGGCCAGACGATGATTCACGTCGAATCCGTCAGCGTCGACTTCGAGACGGGCTCGAAGCGCCGCACCGTGCTGTCTGACATAGATCTCAATCTGCGCGATGGCAGTTTCACGGTGGTGCTCGGTCCATCGGGCTGCGGCAAGACTACGCTGCTTAACGTAATCGCGGGATTCATCTCGCCCACTGCCGGCAAGGTCACGCTGGATGGCGTGGCCGTCACGGGACCGGGCGCGGAACGCGGGGTCGTCTCGCAGGATGATACTTTGCTGCCATGGCAGAACGTCGCGCAGAACATCGGGTTCGGGCTGAAGCTGCACGGCTTGCCGCGCGACGCGTTGCGCGACAAGGTCGACTCGCTGCTCGCGCTGACGGGCCTGAGCCAGTACGCCGACTATCCGTTGTGGAAGATCTCGGGCGGCATGCGTCAGCGTGTGAATCTGGCACGCTCGCTTGCCGTCGATCCGCGCTTTCTGCTGCTCGACGAACCGCTCGGCGCGCTCGACGCGTTCACGCGTCAACGCATGCAGGAATACCTGCTGCAACTCTGGACGCGCTACGACAAAGGCATGCTGATGATCACGCACGACATCACGGAAGCACTCTTCATGGCCACCGATCTCGTGCTGATGCGAGGCGGCCCCGGCCGTATCGAGACCGTGCGCGCGCTGGACTTCGGGCGGCGTTTCGCGGCGGGGGAAAGCCCCCGCGCGATCCGCAACGACCCGGCGTTCGCGCGACTGCGCGACGAGCTCGAAACGACGTTCTTCGCCGATGAGGGAGAAAAGATATGAGCGCGGCCGATCATTCCGTCGGTGCGGCGGCCGGCTCGCCAGACGCGGCCGCAGATTCCGGCTCGAACGACACGGCACGCGCGCCGCGTGCTGCCTGCATCAGTTCGCGCCAGATCAGCGCGACCACTGTGGTCGTACTGATCGTCGCATGGGCCGTTGCCGCGCGTCTTCAACTGGTCAGTCCGGTGTTCCTGCCGTCGCCCGCATCCGTCGCGCAGAAATTCGTCACCGTGGCCACGGATGGCTCCAGCAACGCGACCTTGCTTGAACACACGCTCGCCAGTCTGCATCGCATGCTCGCTGCGCTGTTGCTTGCGATCGTCACTGCGATTCCAGTCGGCATTCTGACGGGCATGAACCGCGTCGCGCAGGCTATCGTCGATCCGCTGATCGAGTTCTATCGCCCTATTCCACCGCTCGCATATCTGCCACTCATCGTGATCTGGTGCGGGATCGGCGAGCCGTCGAAGGTGCTGCTCATCTGGCTCGCCATCTTCGCGCCTCTTGCTATCGCCACGCAGCAGGGCGTGAAGCGTGTGAAGCCGGGACGTGTCCGTGGCGCACGCGCGCTCGGCGCAACCAACTGGCAAATCGTGCGTTATGTGGTGATTCCTTCCACTGCGCCGGACGTGCTGACGGGCATTCGCATCGGCCTCGGCGTAGGCTGGTCGGTGCTGGTCGCAGCGGAACTGATTGCGGCCACGCGCGGGCTCGGCTTCATGATCCAGTCCGCCGGGCAGTTCCTGGAAACCGATGTGGTCATCATGGGCATCATCGTGATCGCGCTGATTGCCGCCACGATCGAATGGGGTTTGCGGCGCGTGCAAAGTGCGCTGGTGCCGTGGGATGGGCACGCATGAGCGCGTCACACGATCAGAACAGCGTCGCGTTGCAAGCGGACGTATTCGTTGCAGGCGGCGGCCCGGCGGGCACATGGGCCGCGCTGATGGCGGCACGCAGCGGCGCGAGCGTCGTGCTCGCCGACAAGGGCTATTGCGGCACGTCGGGCGCTGCAGCGGCGTCAAACAACAACGTCTGGTACGTACCCGACCAAAATGATTACGCACATCATTTCGAACAACGCTATCGCAGCGGCGGCGAACTCAGCGAATTGTCGTGGACCTCGAGCGTGCTCGAAGCCTCCGCGCGTCAATTGCATCTGCTCGAGACACTCGGCTATCCGTTTCCGCGCAAGGAAGACGGCACGCCGAACCGCGCCACGCTGCGCGGTCCCGACTACATGCGCTTCATGCGTCAGCAGATCAGGCGCGCGGGCGTGACGATTCTCGACCATGCACCCCTGCTCGGCCTCGTGCGGGACGAACGCGAGGGCCGCGTCACGGGCGCATTCGGCGAGCGTCGCGACGGCTCGCGCTGGCAGGTGAGCGCGAATGCCTGCGTGATCGCGACGGGCGGCTGCGCGTTTCTGGGCGGCGCGCTCGGCACGAACGTCTGCACGGGCGACGGGCATCTGGCGGCGGCGGAAGCCGGCGCACTGTTTTCCGGGATGGAGTTCTCCAGCCAGTACGGCCTCGCGGCGGCGTTTTCGTCGGTGACCAAGGGTTTGCCGTTCGTCTGGGCCAGTTACTCGACGCAGGACGGCAGAGCGCTTCATATCGACGAGGACGATGCCTTCATTCCCGTGGCCAGAACGCTCATCAACGAGCCCGTGTTCGCCGTCTTCGATCGCGCGACACCCGAGATCGAACGATGGCTGCGCTCGGGTCAGGCCAATGCTTTCCTGCCCTACGATCGCATGGGCATCGATCCGTTCCGTACGCGCTTTCCTGTCGGTCTGCGCCTGGAAGGCACGGTGCGCGGCACAGGCGGCATTCGTCTCGTCGATAGCGACGGCAGCACGGATGTGCCCGGCCTCTATGCAGCCGGCGACGCGGCGTCGCGCGAGGTGATCGTTGGCGCGCGCACGGGCGGCGGTTCGCCAAATGCGGCATGGGCCATCGCCACAGGAAGCTGGTCGGGTGCAGCGGCGAGCCGCTTCGCGAGAGCGTACGGCAGCGTGCAAGCGGTCGACGCCGATGCGCACCGTGCGCAACTTGCCACAAGCGATCCGCACGCCGCAGCAGAAACGCTCGAACGCGAAGTCCGTCCGCCCGAGGTGCACCTGTTCCGCAGCGAAAAGCGGCTCATTGCCGCGCTGCGCACCATCGACGCAGCACTCGCAGCCCGCGCAGGCGCCGATGTGTCGCGCGCTGCGAGCCGTAGCGCCTACGCGCTGATGTACGTCGCGAAACTGTCGTACACGAGTGCGCTCGCGCGCCGCGAAACGCGCGGGATGCATCGGCGTGGCGACTTTCCGTTACAAGGCGGCCTTGACTTGCGCCTGCTGATCAGCGGTGCGAAGGATGACCCCGCGCTGCGCTGGCACGCTGTTGCTGACTCCGCCATCGCCTGACAGGACAACCCGTTTTGATCGAACTTATCAGCGAATCGCGCTGCACCGCCTGCGACCGTTGCGTCGATGTCTGTCCGACCAATGTGTTCGACACCGTGAAGGGCGGCATTCCAGTCATCGCCCGCCCCGACGCGTGCCAGACCTGCTTCATGTGCGAGCTGTATTGTCCCGCCGACGCGCTGTACGTTCATCCGTTCGCAAACGAACATGTAGCCGTCGATGAAGCGCAGTTCGTGCGCGAAGGCTCCCTCGGCGCCTACAGCCGCTCGCTCGGCTGGAAGCGGGCGCGCGCAGGTGGCACCGAACGGGATGAAACGCATCGCCTGTTCAAAATCGGCGTGACGTAGAGAAAACGCGCCAGCCTGCCGACCACCGCCGCCGCGACAGAACGCATATGCCGCAAACACATATGCTTTCCACGATCGCTTGTTTTACGGCGCAACGCTACGCTCGGAATCCGCAGTCGATTTTCCAATGGTTTCACCGCCTTCGCCCATCATGCCGACCTCCGCCGAACAGACCGCCGACTGGCTTCTCTCCGGACTCGAACTGCGCAGCACCCTGTTCCATGTGGGGCGCTACTGCGGGGCGTATCGCGCGTCGACGGCAGGTCGCACGTAACGCTCGGTCGCCAATCCGAACCCACCATCGACTATTTGGGTCAGTCCGGAACTGCCACCCAGTGGGGCGGGTTCATCTCGTCTCACCAGGGCGACCTCGATAACCTCAACAACCTGTATCGGGCCAACAACGCAATCAAGTTCACCAGCGCGAACTACTCCGGCTTGACCTTCGGTGGACTGAATAGCCTCGGTGGGGTCGCCGGTAATACGACGCGTGATCAGGTCTGGTCGGTCGGTGCAAACTATGCACGCGGACCGCTCGCTTTCAGCGATGCGTAGCTCCGCATGCAGAAGGGAAATGCCGCTCTTCTCAACGAAGAGCTTCTTGCCTTCGTCGAGCCCTTTACGATGCCGCGCCGACGATACTGCGTTCAATGTGATGCCAGGAAACTGGGCGCAAATCGCGTTGCTTCTTCTGAAGTTCGGCATCGCTCGCGAGCTGGTCTACTTGTGTCAGCACAAAGAGCGTTTGTCGCCGCGTCCGCTCACTGTCTTGACGAAGTTCAGCCAGCGGAGCCAATTCCGCGGCGTCGAGTTCGCCTTCCTTTGCCGCGTGTACGAAAAGGCGAATGTCCGCGTGCAGCCATGCGGCATGCATGGCATGGCGGTCATCGTCGGTCCCAACGTTGGCGTCAAGACCCGGGGCATCCAGCCAGCGAACTCCCTGATAAACACGGTGGGCGAGTTTCACCGTTTCACGCTTGTCCGCGACGGCAAATGCCTCCTGACCGATAAGCTCATTCAGGAGGCGGCTCTTTCCGTGGTTGTACTTTCCGACGACGGTGATGATGGGCTCGTCGTGTTCGAGCAGAAGCCCCAGTCGTGCCATGTCGTCCGCTCGATTTGGAAGTATCGCAACAACATCGCGTGTTGCTTTCTGACGACTTTCGCTAGACACGCCGGCTCCTTGTTTTTCGAAATTGGTACGTCCACGATTACTCAGGCAGAACAGCGATAGCCTTGATTTCAACGATATAACCGGCCTTGTCACCAAGCATGTGCGCGCCAATGGAAGTCCATGCCGGCGAAGGGTGTGTCGTGAGGTATCGGTCACGTACCGCCATGAATAACGGCAAGTCGCGCATATCAGTGTGGAACGTGGTGATGTCGACGAAGCACAGCATCAGCGATCTGTTTGAGCATGCCGGCAATATCGAGGATCGCCTGCTCGAATACGGCCGTGCGATCGCTGAGATCGCGCGTGAGGATGCGCGTAGCAAGAGGCTAATGCAGTTGCGCGGCATCGGCCCAACCACGGCCAGTGCGTTGCTCGCCAGTATCGGCGCCGGACACGACTTCAGAAACGGCCGGCAGGTGGCAGCCTGGATCGGACTCACGCCCGGTCAATACAGCAGTGGCGGTAAGGCGCGGCTGGGCAGCATCACGAAGGCAGGCGACGCCTATCTGCGCGGCCTGCTGGTCAACGGCGCCCGCGCCGTTATTGCCAGTCTCGGCGAGAAGCAGGATCGCTTCAGCCGGTGGGTCCGAACCCTGGTCGAGCGCCGGGGATACTGGCGGGCCGCTATCGCAATTGCTGCAAAGAACGCGAGATTGGCGTGGGCCTCGCTGAAATATGGCGATGACTTCAAGCTCGAACCAGTGACGGACTGACTTCGATTTGAGTTTATCGATCAACCGGCAACTGGACACGGGCGCGGACATCACGAGCACGTAGAAACGATCACTTTGCACTGCCAGCGGTGATGTGAAGCGGGTCACCCCCAGACCATACAAAGTCAGACAACTTGCCGATTACCATTCTCTCGCGCTAAACGCTGGAAAATGGTCCATCCAGTCTTAACTGGTCTTGCAATGAGATGGCGAGGCTTCACGATTGACGAGATCGGGAACTGATTCCGTGCTAACCGACACCTTTATCCTCGGCCAGCCGATGCCGCCGGAGTGAAAATCGGAGCGTGGCACGCGCAAAAAATGGCTCGGATTAACCGAGCCGTTTTCTTTTCGCAAACGCAAACCCCTCCACCGGATTTGCTCCTAGGCTTTCAGCTGCAGATAGCTGTGCTCATGTACTCACGACGTGACGTGTCGGGCCGGAAGCCAGATTGCTTCGTGCGGTGGCTGAAGGAACATTTTTCCACCAAGTTCCTTGAAGCAAAATTTTTCCCGGGCTGCTAGTGACGTGCGCCCAGCTGGTAACAGCCGGATGACCTCCAGGCTCGGCGACGGATCTTGGGGCACTCTGCCGCCAAATTTTCCTTGATTCGCCATATATCCTCCGGCAAGCCTTGGGGGAAACCCCAGGGCAACGAAGTCAATCCCGCCAGCCCGTCCTGTCACGTTTACAGCGTTCACCTCGCAAGATCGTTACCCGTGGGATAACAGACGCGTCCCGACCGTGATTGAACCAGGATCTCTCGCTCCCTAGACTCGCCTCATGTCCTGAGCGAGAGCGTACATGTCCAGTCAAAGTCAGTCTCCATCCCGCTGGGCCACGCGCCGCGCGGAAAAGCATCGCCGGCTCGCACGCGTCGTATCGATCGTGGACGGCGTGGTTCTACCCACCGACCGCATCGTCGACGTTCTGCAAGCTCTAATCGCCCCAGGAGACCGCGTGGTCGTCGAGGGCAACAACCAGAAGCAGGCTGATTTCCTGTCACGCTCGCTCGCCAGTGTCGATCCGGAAATCGTCCACGACCTGCACCTCATCATCCCGGCCGTGAGTCGCGCCGAACATCTGGATCTCTTCGAGCGCGGCATCGCCAGAAAACTCGATTTCGCCTTTGCCGGCGCCCAAAGCCTGCGCATCTCGCAGTTCCTGCAGGACGGCATTCTCGAAATCGGCGCGATCCACACCTACATCGAACTGTATGCGCGGCTCTATGTCGACCTGACGCCCAACGTCGTGCTCGTGGCCGGCTACAAGGCCGATCGGCAAGGCAATCTCTACACGGGGCCGAGCACCGAAGACACACCCGCGCTCGTCGAAGCCGCCGCGTTTCGCGACGGCATCGTGATCGCGCAGGTCAATGAAATCGTCGACGACCCAAAGGACTTGCCGCGCGTCGATATTCCGGGTTCGTGGATCGACTTCATTGTTCAATCCGACAAGCCGTTCTTTATCGAGCCGCTTTTCACGCGCGATCCGCGCCTCATCACGCCGATCCAGGTGCTGATGGCGATGATGGCGATTCGCGGCATCTACGAGCGGCATCAGGTGCAGTCGCTCAATCACGGCATCGGTTTCAACACGGCCGCGATCGAACTGATCCTGCCAACCTACGGTGAGAAGCTCGGCCTCAAGGGCAAGATCTGCAGGCACTGGACCTTGAACCCGCATCCGACGCTGATCCCCGCGATGGAAACCGGCTGGGTCGACAGCGTGCACTGCTTCGGCGGCGAACTGGGAATGGAAGCATATGTCGCGCAACGGCCGGACATCTTCTTCACGGGCCGCGACGGATCGATGCGCTCGAATCGCGCGATGTGTCAACTCGCGGGACAGTACGCGGTCGATATGTTCATCGGCTCGACGTTGCAGATGGACGGCGAAGGCAACTCATCGACGGTGACGCACGGTCGCCTGACCGGCTTCGGCGGCGCCCCCAACATGGGACACGATCCCCACGGCCGCCGCCACGCTACCCCCGCCTGGCTTGACCTGCTGCAGACCGACAGCCCGCTCGACCGCGGCCGCAAGCTCGTCGTGCAGATGGTCGAAACCTTTCAGGCGGGCGGCCAGCCGACCATCGTCGAATCGATCGACGCAGTCGAAGTGGGCCGCGAGTCCGGCATGCCGCTCGCGCCGGTCATGATCTATGGCGACGACGTCACACACGTGCTGACCGAGGAAGGCATCGCCTATCTGTACAAAGCGCGCTCGCTCGAACATCGGAAAGAGATGATCGCGGCGGTCGCGGGCGTGACGCCCATCGGCCTCACGAGCAGTGCGGACAAGCTCGCGACGCTGCGCCGCGATGGTTTCGTCGCATTGCCCGAAGATCTCGGCATTCATCGCAGCGAAGCCACCCGATCGCTGCTGGCCGCAAAGAGCATGGCGGATCTCGTCGACTGGTCGGACGGCCTGTATGAGCCGCCCGCGCGTTTCCGGAGCTGGTGATGCGCGACAACCTCGCAATGAAAGCGGCGCAACCGCGACGCGCACCACCGGATCTCGCCGAGCGTTTGGGCGAGCACGTGGTCGCGGCGCTGACCGAGGAAGTCACGCTCGCGCCGAAGCCCGGACTCGTCGACATCCGCAGCCGCGGCGCGCATCACGATCTCGACTGGGAACTGATGTGCGCGTCGGCGCTTGCGTTGCAGCCGACCTTCACGGAACTGGCGCGCGCGGGCCTCGAAATGCAGTCGATGCCGGCGCTGCGTGAGCGCATCGGCGCAATCGGACGCGACGGCGAAGCGCGCATGCTTGACGCGACGCGTGGCGTGAACACACATCGCGGTGCGATCTGGGCGCTCGGACTACTCGTGACCGCTGCAGCGGGTGAACCGGCCGACCTTAAACCACATCGCATCGCCGCGCGTGCCGGATCGATCGCGCGTTTTCCCGATCGCCACGCGCCCGCGCTGACCGGCAACAAAGGCGAGCAGGCATGCCTCGACTACAACGTTGGCGGCGCGCGCGGTCAGGCACAAGCCGGATTTCCGCACGTCGTGGAAGTGGCTCTGCCGGAACTTTCACGATCACGCCTGCGCGGCGACAGCGAGACGGCCGCACGCCTGAACGCGTTGCTCGCGGTCATGGCGAGTCTCGACGATACCTGCGTGCTCGCACGCGGCGGACGCAGCGCGCTCGCCGAGATGCAGGACGGAGCGCGACGCGTACTGGAGCACGACGGTGCCGCGTCCCTTGCTGGCCGCCGTCACCTGAAGATGCTGGACCTGCGGCTCGTCGAACTGCACGTGTCGCCCGGCGGCGCGGCCGATCTGCTCGCCGCGGCCCTCTTTCTCAACCGGCTTCAAAGCGAAGTCCCTCACACGACGAAGGCATAGGAACGCATATGGAAACCATCGTCCTCGAATTCCCGGCGGGGCAACCCGCGCAAGGCCGCGCGCTCGCGGGCGTGGTCGCGTCGGGAGACCTCGAAGTGCTGCTTGAAGCGAACGCTTCGCACCGCACCGTGGTGAACATCACGACTTCCGTCGATGGCATGGGCCGCGTCTGGAAAGCCGTGCTCGAACGCATCTTCGGCGACGGCACGCTGCCCGCCGCGAAGATCGAGATCAACGATTCCGGCGCGACGCCGGGCGTCGTGCGCATGCGTATCGGGCAGGTGTTGGAACAACTGGCAATAACCGGCGGAGCATAAAGATCATGGACACACAGGGACTGCTCGAACGCCAGAGCTTCATCGAGCTCGATGCGCGCAGCCGTGCGAAAAAGCTGCTTGACGAAGGCACCTTCAGCGAACTGCTCGATCCGTTCGAGCGCGTGAGTTCGCCGTGGCTCGCACGGCAAGGCATCGTGACGCAGGCCGATGACGGCACGGTCGTCGCCAGGGGCGAGATCGATGGACAGCCCGCGGTCGTGCTCGCCATCGACGGTGGATTTCAGGGCGGTAGCATGGGCGAAGTATCCGCGGCGAAGATCGCGGGCAGCCTCGAACTCGCCGCCGAGGACAACCGAAACGGCATCCCTACGCGCGCTGTCATTCTCTTCGAGACGGGCGGCGTCCGTTTGCAGGAAGCGAATCTCGGGCTCGCGGCGATCGCAGAGATTCACGCTGCCATCGTCGACTTGCGGCGCTACCAGCCGGTGATCGGCATCACGGCGGGCCCGATCGGCTGCTACGGCGGTATGTCGATCGCGGCGGGTCTTTGCAGCTACCTGATTGCCACACGCGAAGCGCGCCTCGGACTCAACGGACCGGCGGTCATTGAGCAGGAGGCTGGAATCGCGGAATTCGATTCGCGCGATCGTCCGATGATCTGGAGCTTCACGGGATGCGAGCAACGCCATCGCACGGGGCTGGTCGACGTCTACGCCGCCGACGACGCCGATGCGATCCGCGCCGCCGTCATCGAACGCTTTCGCGCGGGGCGTCCGGAAGCGTGCCGCAGCGAACGTGTCGCGGGCTTTCTGCAACGGCTTGCCGAAATCGATCCGGACGCACAGGCCACCCCGGAACAGGCGGCCGCCATCTACGGCAAGGGGTTCAGGTCATGAGCACACAAGAGCTTTCGAAACGCGGCGCAGTCTGGCTGGACGCGCTCACTTACAGCGCGCCGTTGCAGACGGGCTATCCGCCTTCGGTGCGTGTCGCCGATGCGCGGCTCGGCGAGCATCCCGCGCGCTTCATCGCCGTGGTGCCCGACCCGGACAACGCGTTCCCTCGCGCACGCAGCGGCGAAGTCGGTCTCGCCGAGGGATGGGAGATCGCGCGGGCGGTACGTGAGGTGATCGATGCCGACGCAGAGCGCAAGGAGAAACGCGCGATCGTTGCTGTCATCGACGTCGCGAGCCAGGCTTACGGACGACGCGAGGAAGCCTACGGTATCCATCAGGCGCTCGCCGGCGCCGCCGATGCGTATGCGAGCGCGCGCCTCGCCGGTCATCCGGTGATCGGGCTGATCGTCGGACGCGCGATGTCGGGCGCGTTTCTCGCGCACGGCTATCAGGCCAACCGCCTGATCGCGCTCGCCGATTCGCAGGTCATGGTTCACGCGATGGGCAAGGAATCCGCCGCGCGGGTCACTTTGCGCTCGGTCGCCGATCTCGAGGCGTTCACAGCACGCGTGCCGCCGATGGCCTACGACATCGACAACTATGCGTCGCTCGGGCTGCTGTGGAAGCTCCTGAGCGTGAGTAACGCCGATGCACCCAACGGCGCCGATCAGTCCACCGTCGAAAAGGCGCTGCAGGACGCCTTCGACGATATTCGCGCCGACCCGTCGCGCGGCCTGGGTAGCCGGCTCGGCAGCGCGCATCGCGCGAGCTCGGTGACCGTTCGCCGGAAGTTGCGCGAGCAGTGGCGATGAACCTGCGCTGACCCAATCCTCGCTTCATGCACCGGCTCATCAGAAGCCATTAAAGATATTACAGGAGACACGAAATGATCATCTATGGAACCGCACTGCTTGCGTTCTGCCATCTGGCGGGACTCTTCTTCGGCGACCTGCTGGGCGTCGCGATCGGCGTCAAGACGAATGTCGGCGGCGTCGGTATCGCCATGCTGCTGCTGATTTTCCTGCGCCTTTATCTGCACAGACGCGGGCTGTTGCCGAAGGAAACCGAGGCGGGCGTGGGCTTCTGGGGCGCGATGTATATCCCCGTCGTGGTGGCGATGGCCGCCAATCAGAACGTCGTTGCCGCGCTCAAGGGCGGTCCCGTCGCGCTGCTTTCGGCATTGGGCGCGGCGGCCGTCTGCGCGTGCTGCATTGCTGTCCTTTCCCGCACCGGGAGCGACAGCACGTCGCTCGTGAACGCCCCGAAACTCGAAGAAATCTGAAGCAGGAGTCCGTCATGTTGCATATGCTCGATAAAGTTCTGATTCAGAACGGTCTTGTGACTTCGTTCGCGCTGGTCGGCCTCATCATGTGGGTGTCGTCGGTAATCTCGCGCAAGCTGACGTTCGGGCGCGTGCACGGCTCGGCAATCGCCATCGTGATCGGCCTCGTGCTGGCCTATTTCGGCGGTGTTTTCACCGGCGGACAAAAAGGCCTCGCCGACCTGCCGCTCTTCACCGGCGTCGGCCTGATGGGTGGCGCGATGCTGCGGGACTTCGCCATCGTCGCGACCGCATTCGAGGTGCAGGCCACTGAGGCGCGCAAGGCAGGGCTCATCGGCGTGGTATCGCTGCTGCTCGGGACCGTGTTGCCGTTCATCGTCGGCGCGAGCATCGCACACGCGTTTGGTTACACCGACGCGGTCAGCATGACGACCATCGGCGCGGGCGCGGTTACCTATATCGTGGGACCCGTGACAGGCGCGGCTATCGGTGCAAGCTCCGACGTGATTGCGCTCAGCATCGCGACGGGACTGATCAAGGCGATCATCGTCATGATCGGCACGCCGATCGCGGCGAGCTTCATGGGACTGAAGACGCCCCGGTCCGCGATGATCTTCGGCGGCCTGGCCGGTACCGTCAGCGGCGTGAGCGCGGGACTCGCCGCGACCGATCGGCGGCTCGTTCCGTATGGGGCGCTCATCGCGACGTTTCACACGGGCGTCGGCTGCCTGCTCGGACCTTCGGTGCTGTTCTTTGCGACCAGGGCGCTGATGGCTGCGTGATCGGGAGCGAGTGTCGTGTGTGTGATGGGCCAGCGAGAATCCTCATGAGCGTGTTGTTCACCTTCCCCGGCCAGGGCTCGCAGAGGAGCGGCATGCTGCACGCGCTTCCGCATCACGTCGCGGCGACTCGCGCTATCGAGGAGGCCAGCGACACGCTGGGCTACGACGCCCGTTCGCTCGACGATACCGATGCGCTGCGCTCTACCACTGCGGTTCAACTTTGTCTCCTGATCGCGGGCGTCGCGCAGGCGCGCGTCCTCGGTGCCCGCGGCCACGAGCCCGACCTCGTGACGGGGCTTTCGATCGGCGCCTATCCGGCCGCCGTGACCGCTGGCGCGCTTCACTATGCCGACGCCGTCAGGCTCGTCGCATTGCGCGGACAGTTGATGGAACGCGCCTACCCGAGCGGATACGGCATGACGGCGATCGTCGGCATGACGCAGCGCGCGCTCGAACCTTTGATCGCTGAAGTGAACAGCGCGGCCATGCCCGTCTTTCTGGCAAACATCAACGCAGAGACACAGATGGTGGTAGCGGGTAGCCATGCCGCCATGCACCGTCTTGCGACGCTCGCGGGCGAACACGGGGCGCAACGCAGCGAGCGCCTCGACGTGGCGGTCCCCTCCCATTGCGCATTGCTCGATGAGCCCGCGGCCGTGCTCGCCGATGGCTTCGGAAAGGTGACCGTGCAAGCGCCTCGCGTCGTGTATCTGAGCAGCAGCGTCGCGCGCCCGCTCTTCGACGGCCTGCGCATCGCGGCCGATCTTGCCGGCAACATGGCGCGGCAGGTGCGCTGGCATGACACGATGAGGCTCGCGTGGGAGCGAGGCGCCCGACTCACGATCGAGATGCCGCCCGCCAACGTGCTGACCCGGTTGAGCGGCGCAATCTTCAGCGAAGGAATCGCGGTGAGCTGCAGCGATACGGCCCTACCTGACCTTGACGCGCTGATCGAGCGGGAACGGGCGCGCGAATGACAGTTGAAGCCTCAGTTGACACTTCTCGTGCGAAGACGACAGACGGCCATGAGCGCAAGCAGGTTCGGATCGCGTTCCCGCGCGCGCAGAAAGCTCACGCCGATGGTCTGGCGCATCAGGTATTGTGGCTTGAGCGGAATGAATTGCACCTTGTCACCGAACACGCCGCGCACGCGGCCCGGCAAGAGCGTATAACCGACCCCGCCGCTCACGAGGTTCATCAACGAAAAGATATCGCCGACTCGCATGGTCACGTCCGGCGTGAAGCCCGCGACACGAAACGCCTCCAGAAAGCCGCGATACGTGACGAACCCCTCGCCCAGCGAAACGAATGTCTCGCGATACGTGACGAACCCCTCGCCCAGCGAAACGAATGCCTCGTCGCGGCAGTCGCGCAAATCGACGGCGTCCTGATTCGCGTACGGTGAACCGGCCGGCGCCGCGAAAAAGATGTCGTCTTCGAAAAGCGGAATGGACTCAATTTCCGCGTCGGTATCCGGCAAGGCCATCAGGGCCGCATCGACCGCGCCTTGCTTCAGCTTGTCGAGCAGCTCGGCATTCGACCCGAGCACGAGTTCGACCTGGAGTGTCGGTCGCCGCACCTTGATATCGATGACGATGCCGGGCACGGTCCGGATGGTCAGCGAGTAAAGCGAGCCGATCTTCAGCCGATCCGACGAATACCCCGCGGCCTCACGCGTCGCGCGAATGCCGTCGGACATCATGGTGAGCACTTCTTGCGCCACATCAGCAAGCATCTGCGCCGCTTCGGTCGACTTCAGGTTGCGGCCCTCATGCCGAAAGAGCGCACATCGCAGACCCTGCTCGAGCGAATGCAGCGCGCGGTGAACACTGACCGTACTCACGTTCAACGCTTCGGCCGCCTTCGACAGGTTCCCCGTCTCCATGAATGCGAGCAGGACTTCCAGCTTGCGAAAAGTGATGTCCTCGTCGATTCGGTCGCGCATCTCAAGCTTTGGCATGGTGGAAATTGGCCATTATCTGCTCGTGGCAGCGCTGCACAAATAGCGTTAACCCCGCATCTTCCCGACAGGCTGGCGGCGACTGTTCGCTCATTCTGCCGCGCCGGGAAAAGGCGGGGATGGTCGTGGTGACTCACTAACTGCGCGATGGCGAAGGCATTCTTCTTCATACGATGACGCTAGAACGCCTCACCCAGTTGCTCCAGAACAGCGGGATTTTCCAGGGTCGAGACATCCTGCGTGATTTTTTCGCCTTTAGCCAGGGAGCGCAGCAGTCGCCGCATGATCTTCCCCGAGCGTGTCTTCGGCAAGTTGTCACCGAACCGGATGTCCCTGGGTTTTGCAATCGGCCCAATCTGCTCGCCAACCCATTTGCGCAGGTCGGCGGCGAGTTGCCGGGCTTCGTCGCCGGAAGGGCACTCCCGCTTGAGTACCACGAAGGCGCAGATCGCCTCGCCGGTCACTTCGTCGGCGCGTCCCACCACGGCCGCCTCGGCCACCACGGGGTGAGCGACCAGCGCGGACTCGATTTCCATCGTCCCCATCCGGTGCCCGGAAACATTGAGCACGTCGTCGATCCGGCCGGTAATCGTGAAGTAACCGCTGTCCTTATCGCGGATCGCCCCATCGCCGGCAAGATACACGTCGCCTCCGAGTTCCGGGGGGAAGTAACTCTGTTTGAACCGCTCGGGATCGCCCCAGATCGTACGAATCATCGACGGCCATGGGCGCCGGATTGCGAGGATACCGCCGCTACCGTTGGGCAACGCCTGCCCGGTTTCATCGACGACCGACGCCATGATGCCCGGCAGCGCAAGCGTGCAGGAACCCGGCACGAGCGGAGTAGCCCCGGGCAAAGGCGCAATCATGTGGCCGCCGGTTTCCGTCTGCCAGAAGGTATCGACAATCGGACAGCGGTCGCCGCCGATGTTGTGGTGGTACCACTCCCATGTATCGGGGTTGATTGGCTCGCCGACCGTACCGAGCAGCCGCAGGCTCGATAAGTCATAACGGCCGGGGTGAACTTGCGCGTTCGCGTCGGCCGCCTTGATCAGTGACCGGATCGCTGTCGGCGCGGTGTAGAAAATGCTGACGCTGTGGCGCGCGATCATTTCCCAGAAGCGACCCGCGTTCGGGTAAGTCGGCACGCCTTCGAACATCACCTGCGTTGCGCCGGCCGCGAGCGGACCGTAGGCGATGTATGTATGCCCGGTGATCCAGCCGATATCCGCGGTACACCAGAACACGTCTTCTGACTTGATGTCGAACGTCCACTGCATCGTGAGCATCGCCCAGAGCAGGTAGCCGGCGGTGCTGTGTTGAACACCCTTGGGCCGGCCGGTGGAGCCGGAGGTGTACAAAACGAAGAGGGGATGCTCGGCGTCCACCGGTTCGGCCTTGCATGTCTCGGATTGGTCCGCTGATAGCTCGTGCATCCAGCGGTCGCGGTTTTCGATCCATTCGATCTTGCCGCCCGTGCGCCGATAAACCACCACATGACGTACGGACTCGCAGCCTCCCATCATGAGCGCTTCATCCGCGATGGACTTGAGCGGAAGGGCCTTCCCGGCTCGCATCTGCTCGTCCGCCGTGATCAGCGCTACCGCGCCGAGATCGGCAATCCGTTCCTGTAACGCCTTCGCGGAAAAGCCCCCGAAGACCACTGAATGGGTTGCTCCGATGCGCGCGCAAGCCTGCATCGCAACCACACCTTCAATCGACATCGGCAGATAGATGACGACACGGTCTCCCTTGGTGACACCAAGACTCTTGAGCGCGTTCGCGAATCGGCAGACTCTGGCATGTAGCTCACGGTAGGTGACGCAGGTTGACGTACCGTCGTCTGCCTCGAACAGGATCGCTGGTTTGTCGCTGTTTCCGTTTTGCAGATTGCGGTCGAGGCAGTTGTATGACGCGTTGAGTTGACCGTCTCCAAACCATCGATATAACGGGGCTTTGCTTTCGTCGAGAACCTCGGTGAACGGCCTGGACCACAAAAGATGACCCCGGGCGAGGCGAGCCCAAAATCCCTCATAATCCGTTTCGGCTTCTGCGCAAAGCGCGTCGTAGGCATCCATACCGGCGATCGCAGCCCGCTTTGAAAACGCGTCAGGCACCTCGAAAACGCGGCCTTGTCGCTTCATTGATTCGATGTCGTGCATGGTGTCTCCTTCGAATGGCTTGGTGGGTGTATCCCCCGGACTGGCCCCGCCTTGTGTCGAGCCGCGCTCTTCGATTCTGCTTGCGTGGTTGTACTTCGTTTTTCGTAACGTAACCCGCGTGCCATCAACAGATCAATTAACCTGGATAGCGGATGGTTAGCCTCGGTGAAATTCAAAGCTTTGCGCTTGACCCGGCGGGTCATGCAGGGGCAAGTCCAACACTTCAAACCCTTCGAATGACGGGCAACGAGGTGAGCGGCGCGATTGGAGCGTATCGCATGATGTTTTCTTTTTCTTCGATGCGGCAATGCCAGGGGTCTGTCGAGAGAAATATAGGACGCGAAAAACCTGTCGGTTCGTGAGAACGAGTAGGTACTTATGCTGACGACCGCCATCACCGAGAATCCTACCGCTGCTAGGCCAATGCATCGCGACGGATTCGGAACCTCGGTCGCGGATATAGGATGGGCCGGTCGGTCTGAGACGAACCAGCGCGCAAAGAAGCATCGCGTCTACCGGGATGCAACTTGACCTACTTCGCGCCTTACCGGAAACAGTGTTAGCCGCCTACTCAGGCCATCGTCTGGTCGCAGACCAACGTAGCGCCAGCTGAATCTCTTCGGTTCGCCAGTATCAATCGGCCGCGAGATTGTCCAATTCCAGCAAACTGTGCATGAATGAAATGCAATGAAGCGGATTGTTTGGGACGACGCGGACGCCTACCATCATCCCATTGATTGTCGACGCGGAGATGGATATGGTGAGGACAGTTCGAATTGAGGCAACCGGTGGTCCGAGCGTATTGACCTTGGCCGACGCACCGCGCGCGGGTTTGGCACCACATGAGGCATGGATCGAACACGAGGCTATCGGCGTCAATTATCTCGACGTGATGCAACGGAACGGCACTGCGCCGCTGGCGCTTCCTTCAGGCTTGGGCTTCGAAGGCGCAGGCGTGGTGAAAGCTGTTGGTTCCGGTGTGAGCGACATTGTCCCCGGCGATAGGGTGGCGTATGCCCTCGGCCCCATCGGAGCATATTCAAGCGGACGGGCTTACCCAGCTGAACGCCTCATTCGACTGCCTGGCACCGTAGCGGTCGACCTCGCAGCGGCCTCCCTGTTCAAAGGCATCACTGCGCAGTATTTGCTCAAGACGACATACAGGGTGAAGGCCGGTGACACGGTGCTCGCCTACGGGGCGGCAGGACCGCTTGGCCAATTTCTGGTTTCGTGGGCCAAGCATCTCGGTGCAACAGTCATCGGTGTCGTCTCCCGGGCTACGAGCGTTGACCGTGCGCGTGGCGCAGGCTGTGACGAGGTACTCGTTTGGGGCGCAGTAGATATTGCTAACGAGGTCGTTAAGCTGACGGGCGGGAAAAAGGTCAACGTTGTCTACGATGGTGTGGGTCGAGATACATTTGAGACTTCGTTAGACTGCCTCGCAAAGCGCGGCGTACTGGTATCAATAGGAGCTTCCAGCGGCGCACCCCAAGCAGTCGAGCTATCGAAACTCAATTCCAAAGGCTCGTTATACGTCACTCGTCCATCGCTTGCCGCGCACGCATCTGATGCCACCGAATATCGCGAACGTGC
>WNGR01002250.1_pt1 | contig 21309 bp, 19 predicted proteins | sample 5407581 | NCBI WGS metagenome assembly WNGR01 (sample SAMN13153383, study PRJNA577476) | soil metagenome | isolation source: 80 cm soil or saprolite under Garry oak tree replicate 2 | place: USA:California | collected 2016-06-15
AGGAGGCAACCGACTGCGCCTTCGCTGGCGGGTGGTTCCATAGTGGCGATCTCGCGGTTCGCCACGCCGACAGCTCCATCGAGCTGCGCGATCGGAAGAAGGACATCATCATCTCCGGCGGTGAGAACATCAGCACGATCGAGGTGGAGCAGGTGATCGCGTCACATCCGGCCGTCATGGAATGCGCGGTGATCGCCGTACCCGACGACACCTGGGGTGAGGTTCCCAAGGCCTTTGTCACCCTGAACCCCAACGCGACGGCGTCGGAGGCGCAGATCATCGAGCACTGCCGTTCTCGGATCGCGCACTTCAAGGCTCCCAAGTTTGTCGAATTTGGTACGTTGCCAAAGACCTCGACCGGCAAGGTCCAGAAGTACGTGCTGCGCGAGCGAGAGTGGCAGGGACGCGAGAAACGGATCAACTAGTGGCTTCGCCGCCCGATCATTTGTTGCTCACGAGCGCAAGCGTCCCGTCGATTACGACCCCGACATCCTGGGCAAAGACCTTGTTATCCCTCGAGCCGTCCAGCGGGTCGGACTCACGGACCCGAATAGTCTTCGTGAACGTGCCGGCAGGCGTCGAGACCCGTCCACCGCCGAGAATGGCGCCTTGATCCTGCGCGATGCCGGGCGCTCCCTCCATCTGGAACTTCACACCGGCGCGCGGGCGGGCGGGCATTATGATTCCCGGTTGATTCCCAGCATCATCGGCACGCCAGGAACCCTCGTGGGAGACAATGGTCCCGCCCTCATAGATGTCGAGATGTTCGCCGAAGTAGCAAACGGTCCCATCGCTGGCTTCGACGAAGAAGTTTCGCGAGTCTTCCACTAACACCCCGTCCGCGGACTCCAGCTCCTGGACGACGTGCGTGCTGACCCCTGCCACCGTCTCCGTCACGTCGAGGACTGTGATTCGCAGTTCAATGGCTGCGCCGCCTTCCTCGCCCTGGAGAACCCACTCGCGGCCGACGTCGAGCGGAAAATACGGATTGCTGGATGCCAGCGTGAATCCGCCCCGGTCGGGCGCGCAAAGAGCGAGATCCAGCGGCGCCTGGAATACGATCGCTTCCGCCAGACTCACAGGCAGAGTGTCGTGGCATGCTTGGAGCAGTGCAAGGTCGCATACGGCCGCCAGGCCGAAAATCGCGGTTCGGATGATCACAAGTCTCTCCTTGCCGAGGTGAGAGCGGTGGCGCCCATGGACTCTTCGCCGCCGAAGCGTTGTTCCGGACTGCAACTCAACATCGAACTCAATCTGCAGGCGGTGAGGTCAGTCACCGATCTCTCGGCTAGCAATGACTTGTGAAGACTGGGTTGGGCTACTCTCGTGTCACAGCGCGTCTTCCGGATGAGCCCGAGGGTTAGGCCCCGAGCCCCCGCCAGATGACCGCCTTGATGTCTCCCGACCGCTCCTCGGCGAACCGCTGCGCCGCCTCGAGCTGCGCCTCGTACTCCGGCCGCCACTCGGCGGGCATGTTGGCGCGGAAGTAGGCCGCGGTCATCAGCGCGCTCTTGGGGCGGTTCGCCCGCCCGTAGCCGACCTCCGATACCTGCCCCAGGAAGCAGGTCGAGCTGCCCGTGTCCATCACGTTGATCACCTCGCACTCGAGGTGGGCGTAACACTCGTCCAGCACCGGCGCGCCGAGCCTGCCGAGGTGGTGGGGGATGCGGGCCAGCTTGTCGCGGGTACGTCCACTCGCGAATCCGAGCTGGTGAATCAGCTCGAACTGATCGGTCCCGAGCAGGTGCATCACGAACCGGCCCGTCTCGAAGATCATGTCGTGGCTGTAGTTGAACTTGTGAATGTAGACCGAGACCCGCGGGATGGTCGGCACGATCGAGGCGCGAACCGCACTGTCGGAGATCATCCCGTTCCGCTTGCCGTCGCGCTCGGACGTGATCGCGACCACGGGAGACGTGAGGTTGCGGAGCAGCTGGTAGATCTCGTCGGGCCGCATCGGGGTCTCCCACACGTGAGAGTGCGCCGAAGCTATCATTATACATGGCATATACGCCCCCTCTGCCCGACCGCTTCCGCGAGCACCTCGCACGGGTCCGGCTGTTCCCCGGCCCGGGTACCGCGCTGGTGGCGGTGTCGGGCGGAGCGGATTCCGTCGCCCTGCTCGATCTCCTGCACGCCGCGGCCGCGGAGCACGGCCTCGTGCTCGTCGTCGCCCACGCCGACCACCAGATCCAGCCGGGCAGCGATGCGGTCGCGCGGCAGGTGCGGGACCTGGCGGCGCGGTACGGCCTGCCGTTCGAGCTCGGCGAGCTTGGGCTCGGACCCGGCGCAACCGAGACCGCGGCGCGTCGCGCCCGCTACGCCTGGCTCGGCGACGTGAAACGGCGACGGCGAGCGCGCTACGTCGTTACCGCCCATCACCGCGACGACCAGGTCGAGACCATCCTGCTGCGGGTCTTGAAAGGGAGCGCGCCCGCCGGGCTTGCGGGGATCCCGGCCCGCGCCCGTGGCGGCACCGTCCGGCCGCTCCTGCCGTTCACGAAGGCCGAGCTTGGGGCGTATGCGGCCGAGCGCGCCCTCCCGGCGCACGACGACCCGGCGAACCGTGATCCCCGTCACCTGCGCAGCTGGCTGCGCGTCGCGCTGCTCCCGCTGCTCGCCGGACGCCTCGGCCCCACGGTGATCGACCACCTCGTGCGCCTCGGCGAGGCGGCGGCGTTGGAGCGGCGCGCCTGGCAGCGGGCGTTGAAACTCGTTCCGGCGCTTCAAGTTCACTTCGTCCGCGGAGGTTTCGACGTTGCCCGCGAGGGCCTGGCTCGCTATGATGACTCGTTAGGGGTCGTGCTGCTGCGCGCCGCGGCCCGGCGGATTGGGCTGGTGCTCGGGATCAGGCGGGCGAGGCAGGTGCTGACGCTGGCGCGGGGCCCCTCAGGGCGTCGGGTCCCACTCGGTGGCGAGGGACGGTGGGTGGCGGAGGCGGCGTTCGATCGGCTGCGCGTGTTCCGTGAAGGCGGGCGGGTCGCCGGGCCGGTGGTCGCCAGGGCGGAGCAGGGTGCCGCAGTGTTCGGCGAGTTTCGGCTGCGCTGGAGTCCGGCCGCAGCGCCCCCGCAGGTCCAGCGCGCCGCGTGGACCACGTGGATCGCGGGCATGGACTGGGAGGTGCGCCCGCCACGTCCCGGGGACCGGGTACTCCCGCTCGGAGGGGTTGGCCATCGGCCCGTGCGGCGATTGTTGATGGAAGCGCACGTGCCGCGGAGCGTCCGGGCCACGTACCCGGTGGTCGCCCGCGGCGAAACCATTCTCTGGGTTCCCGGGATCTGCCGGAGCGCCGCCGACCTCCCGCAGCCCGGAACCCCGGCGGTGCGGGTGGATGTTACCGAGCACGGCGAGCCTGAAGCAGACCGGCGGGCGTGAGCTTGCCCGCATCGTGTTCGACGAGGAGACGATCGCGCGGCGCGTGCGCGAGCTCGGGCGCGACATCACGGCGGCCTACCCCGAGGGTGAGTTGCTGGTGCTCGGGCTGCTCAAGGGGAGCTTCATCTTTCTGAGCGACCTGGTGCGCCGCATCGACCGGCCGCTGCAGGTGGACTTCTTGGTCGCGGCGAGCTACGGCGAGGGCACGATGTCGAGCGGGAACGTGCGGCTGTTGTACGATCCGGAAACAGAGCTGCGGGGTAAGCATATCCTGCTTGTCGAGGACATCGTCGATACCGGGAAGACCGTGAACCGCCTGGTGACGCTGCTACGGGAGCGGGCTCCGGAAAGTCTGGAGGTGTGCGCGTTGCTGCACAAGCATCTGGCCGAACACCTGGCGCTCGCGCCCAAGTTCGTCGGGTTTGACGCCCCGCGGGTCTTCCTCGTCGGCTACGGGCTCGACCACGCCGAGAACTTTCGGCACCTGCCCTACATCGCGAGCCTGACGTAAATGGCCGGCCGCCTCCCGCCTCGTGAGTTCAACTGGGCTCGGACGATTCGGACGCTGTCGTTCTGGGCGCTCCTGATCGTCGGCTCGATCGCGCTGGTGCAGTTCGCGTCGAGCCGCCGCCAGGAGGCGGTGGACATCTCTTACACGCAGTTCACCGAGCAGCTCGAGGCGGGCAACGTCTCGGCCGTGGAGATCACGGAGCGCTCGCAGGTGAAAGGCGACGTCAAACGCCCAATCACGGTGGGGCGGCGCACCGCCGAGCACTTCACGACGTTGCTGCCGTTCGAATCCAGTGACCCCTGGGTGACCACGCTCCGGGCGAAGGATGTGGACGTGCGGGCGCGCGAGGAGAAGCAGTCGTTCGGCGTGTTCCTGTTCAGCTTCCTGCCGTACCTGTTCATCCTCGGGCTGATCATCTTCATGCTGCGCCAGATGCAGCAGGGCGGAAACCGCGCGTTCGCCTTCGGCAAATCGAAGGCGAAGCTCTTGTCCGGCGATACGCCCAAGGTGACCTTCGCCGATGTCGCCGGATGCGACGAGGCGAAGCAGGAGCTCGAGGAGATCATCGACTTCCTCAAGGACCCGCAGAAGTTCCAGCGCCTGGGCGGCCGGCTGCCGAAGGGGGCACTGCTCGTCGGGCCGCCGGGGACGGGGAAGACACTCCTCGCCAAGGCCGTGGCGGGCGAGGCGGGCCGGCCGTTCTTCTCGATGTCGGGCTCGGATTTCGTGGAGATGTTCGTGGGGGTGGGCGCCTCGCGGGTGCGCGACCTGTTCGAGCAGGGCAAGGCCCACGCCCCCTGCATCATCTTCATCGACGAGATCGACGCGGTCGGTCGGCACCGCGGGGCGGGGTTGGGCGGCGGGCACGACGAGCGCGAGCAGACCCTGAACCAGCTGCTGGTGGAGATGGACGGGTTCGAGTCGAACGACGGAGTGATCCTGCTCGCTGCGACCAACCGGCCCGATATCCTGGACCCGGCGCTCTTGCGCCCGGGCCGCTTCGACCGCCAGATCGTGGTGGACATGCCCGACGTGAAGGGCCGGGAGCAGATCCTCCGGGTGCACACCCGGAAGATCCCGCTCGCGCCGGGGGTGAACCTCGAGCGCATCGCCAAAGGCACGCCGGGGCTGTCGGGCGCCGAGCTGTCGAACATCGTCAACGAGGCCGCGTTGCTCGCCGCCCGCCGCAACCGCAACGCGGTGCATTCGGACGACCTCGAGGACGCCAAGGACAAGGTGATGCTCGGCCTCGAGCGCAAGAGTATGGTGCTCTCCGAGGAGGAGCGGCGCCTGACGGCCTACCACGAGGCCGGGCACGCGCTGGTCAGCCTCAAGGTGCCGGGGCTCGACCCGCTCCATAAGGTCACGATCGTGCCGCGGGGCCGCGCGCTCGGCATCACCTTCTCGCTGCCGGAGGAGGACCGCCACAATTACACCAAGCAGTACATCGTGGGGCGGCTCGCGATGGCGTACGGCGGGCGCGTGGCGGAGGAGCTGGTGTTCGGACCCGACAAGGTCACGACCGGCGCCGCCGCCGACATTCAGCAGGCGACCGAGATGGCGCGACGCATGGTCACGCAGTTCGGGATGAGCGACGTCGTCGGGCCGATCGCCGTGGGCGACCGCGAGGCCGAGATCTTCCTGGGCCGCGAGGTCGTGCAGCGGCGCGAGATCTCCGACCGCACCGCCGAGCTGGTAGATACCGAGCTGAAGCGCATCCTCTCCGAGGCGTACGAGCGCGCCCGGACGATCCTCACCGAGCAGCGTGAGGCGCTCGACCGTCTGGCCGCGAGCCTGCTCGAGCGCGAGACCCTCGATCGCGAGGAAGTCGAGACGGTCGTCGCCGGCCGGCAACTGGCGCCGGTCGCGCCGCCCGCCGTCCCGACCGCGCCGCCGTCCGCGGAAGGGTCCAAAGACAAGGCGCCGGCGCGCGGCCCCGTGCTGGGCAGTCCGCCACCCGAGCCCGCCGGCGCGTGAAGCTCACCGCGCTCGCCGCCCACACTCCCGAGGCGGTGCGCGCGGCGCTCGTGGCCCGCGGCTGGGATGCCCAGCCTGCCCGGTTCGCCGCGATCGGAGTCCAGCCGCTCTTCATCGTCTTCGAGGAGGTCGCTGAGGGCGAGCGCGAAGCGCTCGTCCGCTGGGGCGCGAAATCCGGCGCCGACGTCCTCACGGGTGAGGGCTGGGCCCTGGTGGGCGCGGGGGCGAGCCGGCTCGCACCGCTGGCGCGAGTCGACCGCGTGCCGCCGGGGCTGGAGCGGGTGGGCGAGGCGCTCGGCCACTTGCTCGCGACCCACGCCGAGCCGCCGCAAGCCTGGTCCATCGCCGACGGGACGATCGCGCTCGGCCACCCGGTGATCATCGGCATCATCAACGTCACCCCCGATTCGTTTTCCGACGGCGGCCGCTTTACGAGCGTGGATCGCGCCGTGGCCCAGGCCGAGCGGCTGATGGCGGACGGCTGTGAGCTGCTCGACGTCGGCGGCGAGTCCACGCGACCGGGGGCCGTCCCGGTGCCGGCGGCGGAGGAGATCGGGCGCGTCGTGCCCGTGATCGAGCAGCTCGCGCGACGCGCGCTCGGCCCCGTGTCGGTCGACACGCGCAAGGCCGCAGTGGCCCGGGCTGCGATCGCCGCCGGGGCGGCGGCCGTGAACGACGTTTCGGCGTTCGGGTTCGATCCGGAGCTGGTGCGTGTCGCGGCGGAGGCGGGGGTGGGCGTCATCGTGATGCACGCGCGGGGAACCCCCGAAACCATGGACTCGCTCGCCACCTACCGGCACGTGGCTGCGGAGGTCGCGGCCGAGCTCGCCGGAGCGGCGCGGCGGGCGGAGCAGGGTGGGGTGGCGCGCGAGCGGATCGTGGTGGATCCCGGGTTCGGGTTTGCCAAGACGCCGGAACAAAATTTCCGGCTGCTCGACGAGCTGGCCACGGTCGTCGGGCTGGGATATCCGGTAGCTGTGGGGCCGTCGCGCAAGCGGTTCCTCGGCCACGCCACGGGGCGGCCGGTGGACGACCGGGACCGGGCGACGGCCGTGGCGTGCGCGCTCGCGTGGGAGCGCGGGGCGCGCCTGTTCCGGGTGCATGATGCCGCCCTGACCAGCGAAGCGCTGCGCGTGGCGAGCGCGACTACGAGCTGCCCGTGAACCTCGAAGCCTACCGGTTTCTCATCCCGCGGGTCTGGCCGGACGTGGTCGAGATCATTCTCGTCGCGTTCGTGATCTACCGATTCCTCTTGTTCCTGGTGGGGACGCGGGCGATGCAGATCGTCGTGGGGGTGATGATCCTCTCCGTCGCGTATTTCGCGGCGCTGCTGGCGAAGTTCCAGATGATCAGCTTCCTCTTGAGCGTCCTCTTCACCTACGGGGCCTTCGCGGCCGTGGTGGTGTTCCAGCCCGAGCTGCGCAATGCGCTGGCGCGACTCGGGCAGTCGCGCTTCATGCGCCGCTTCTCACAAGGCGACCGCCAGTCCGTGGCCGAAGAGATCGCCGAGGCGCTGGATCGCCTCGGCCGGGCCGGTACGGGCGCCATCATCGCGGTCGAGGGAGACATCGGCATCGAGGAGTTCATCTCGTCCGGCGTGCCCGTGGAGGCGAAGGTCTCGGCCGACTTGCTGACGACGATCTTCACGCCGTACTCCCCGCTCCACGACGGCGCGGTCCTGGTGCGCGGCGACCGCATCATCGGCGCCGGGTGCGTGCTGCCGCTCACCCAGTTCAAAGTCGCCGACAAGTCGCTCGGCACTCGCCACCGAGCGGCGCTGGGCCTCTCCGAAGAGACCGACGCCACCGTGTTCGTCGTCTCCGAGGAGACGTCTACCATCTCGGTGGCGAGCCACGGCCTGCTGCACCGCCCCCTCACCCCGCAACAGGTGCGCGGCCTCCTCTCCGGGGCGATCTCGCACCTCGAAGGCGGCGAACGAGTTACGGCTCCCGCCCGCTGACCCAGAGCATTGTTTCGACCGGCGTGCCCGGGTAGTTTTGACGGTTATGGATTTTGGGGCCCTGCCCGAGCGCCTCGCCCACGTACGGGTCGAGATCGCTCGGCGTCAGGCGGCCGCCGGGTGGTCGCACCCGGTGACGATCGTCGCCGTGACCAAGGGCTTCGGACTGGAAGCCGTGGAGGCGGCGCTGGCGGCCGGGCTCACGGACCTGGGTGAGAACCGGGTGCAAGAGGCGGTGGCGAAGATCGACACGCCCGTGGGCCGCCGCGCGACCTGGCACCTGATCGGACACTTGCAGCGCAACAAGGCGAAGGATGTGCCCGGGCGATTCGGGCTGGTGCACTCGCTCGACTCGGCCGCGCTCGCGGAGGAACTGGACCGGCGGGCGGCGACGCACGGCGCGACTGTCAGGGCGCTGCTGCAGGTGAACGTGGCCGGCGAAACGCAAAAGAGCGGCTGCGCGCCGGCCGAGGCCGCCGGGCTGGCGAAGTGGGTGGCGGGGCTACCGCACCTCGCGCTCGAGGGGCTCATGACGATCGCGCCGCTCACCGACGACGAGGCCGCGCAGCGGCGCACGTTCCGCGGGTTGCGCGAGCTGCGGGACGCCCTGAAGGAGGATGGCCTATGGCTGCCGACGTTGTCGATGGGGATGTCCGGGGACTACGGCGTGGCGATCGAGGAGGGGGCAACGGTGATCCGGGTGGGTACCGCACTCTTCGGGCCGAGGACGGCATGAGCGAAGGCGCGTTCCATCTCACGCCGCTCGACGTGCGCCGGCAGGAGTTCCGCCGCCGGCTGCGGGGGTACGAGCCGCTCGGCGTCGAGGACTTTCGCGTCCGCGTCGCGGACGAGCTGGAGCGCATCCTGCGGGAGAAGTCGGTGCTCGAAGAGCGCGTGGCGGCCCTGGGGGAGCAGGTCTCCGCCTACCGGGAGCGTGAGCGCGCCATGAACGAGGCGCTGGTCGCGGCGCAGCAGCTGCGCGAGCAGACGCGCGCCACGGCCGAGCGCGAGGCGCAGGTGATCCTGCGTGAGGCCGAGGCCGAAGCTCGCCGTGTCGTGGACGAGGCGCGTACGGCCAGGGGCGAGGTCGAGCGGCAGCTCGCCGAAGTGCAGCGGCAGTTTCAGGTCTACATGGCAGGCTTTCGCGCGCTGCTCGAGCGCCAGCTCGCCGAGCTGCGCGCGCTGGACGGCCAGCAGGGCGGATGATCGAAGCGGCGGTCCGCGCGGTGCGCGCGCGGACGGCGTGCGCTCCCGAGGTCGCGATCATCCTCGGCACCGGCCTCGGCGCTCTCGCCGACGAGGTCGCGGTGGAGACGCGGATTCCCTACGGGGAGGTCCCCGGCTTCCCGCTGGCGACGGTGGAGAGCCATGCGGGCCGCCTGTTGCTGGGCACGCTCGCGGGCAAGCGCGTCGTCGCGATGCAGGGACGGTTCCACCGCTACGAGGGGTATACGCTGCAGCAGATCGCGTTTCCGGTCCGCGTGGTGCACAGGTTGGGAGCGGGGATTCTCGTCGTTTCGAACGCGTGCGGCGGGATGCATCCGTTGTGGGGCCCGGGCGACCTGATGCTCATCTCCGACCATATCAACCTGCTCGCGGACAACCCGCTGGTGGGGCCGAACGACGACGCGCTGGGCCCCCGGTTCCCCGACATGTCGCAGCCGTACGATGCCGAGCTGCGCGCGCTCGCCCGCCGCGTGGCGCTCGAGCGGGGAATTCCCTTGCGTGAGGGCGTGTACGTGGCCGTCCCGGGGCCGAACCTCGAGACGAGGGCCGAGTACCGGCTGCTGCGCACGCTCGGCGCCGACGTCGTGGGGATGAGCACCGTCCCCGAGGTCATTGCCGCGGTGCACCTGGGGATGCGTGTGCTGGGCGTGTCGATCATCACGGACCAATGCCTCCCCGACGCGCTTCAGCCGGCGTCGGTCGAGAGGATTCTCGCGGTGGCGCGCGGCGCCGAGCCGAGGCTCACCGGGCTGATCCGCGGCGTGCTCGAGCGCTTGAACTGATGCCGTACCCCATTCTCGATCCCGCCCTTTCGCCGGATGCGCTGGAGAAACAGCTCCTCGCGGCCTGGAAGCACGAGGGGCTGTTCGCGCGCGTCCAGGATGCGACGCGCCACGACCCGCCCTTCGTCTTCTTCGAGGGCCCCCCCACGGCGAACGGCCGGCCGGGGATCCATCACGTCTTCGCGCGCGCCATCAAGGATCTCGTTTGCCGGTATCAAACGATGCTGGGGCACGGCGTCACGCGCATCGCGGGGTGGGACACGCACGGCCTCCCGGTCGAGATCGAGGTGGAGCGCGCGCTGCACATCAGCGGCAAGAAGGAGATCGAGGCGTACGGCGTGGCGGAGTTCAACCGCAAGTGCCGGGAGAACGTCTTCCAATACAAGACCGATTGGGAGCAGCTGTCCGAGCGCATCGCCTACTGGCTGGACTACGAGCATCCCTACGTCACCTACACGAACGAGTATATCGAGACGGTGTGGTGGCTGCTCAAGCGGCTGCACGAGAAGGCGCTCCTGTACCGCGGCCACAAAGTGTTGCCGTACTGCCCGCGCTGCGGCACCGCGCTCTCCTCGCACGAGCTGGCCCTCGGGTACGAGCAGGTGCGCACGAACTCGGTGTACGTCACGTTCCCGCTCGCGGACGACCCGAAGCGGCAGCTCGTCATCTGGACGACGACGCCCTGGACCCTCCTGTCGAACATCGCGGTCGCGGTGCATCCCGACCTCGAGTACGGCGAGTACGAGGTCGACGGCGTGCGCTACATCGTGGCGGCGCCCCGGGCCGGCGACGTGCACGTGGGGGGCCGCCCGCTTGCCGCGGGCCCCCGAGTCGCGGGGTACCGTGGCCGCGATCTCGTGGGGCAGAAGTACGTCCGGCCGCTCGACATGGTGCCGCTCCCCGCGGAAGGTCAGCGCTGCATCGTCGTCGCGGCCGGTTTCGTCTCCGCGGAGGACGGCACCGGGCTCGTGCACCTGGCCCCGGCCTTCGGCGCCGACGACTACCAGGCCGGCCGGCAGTACGGCCTCGCTTTCGTGAACCCGGTGGGGCCCGACGGCACGTTCCAGGGCACGCGCTGGGATGCGATCAACGGCAAGCTCGTCACCGACCCGGAAACGAACCGCCTGATCATCGAGCGGCTCAAGGCGGAAGGCCGCTGGCTCGAGACGCGCCCGTACGACCACAGCTACCCCTTCTGCTGGCGCTGCGACTCGGCGTTGATCTATTACGCCCGCACGTCGTGGTTCGTCCGCACCACGGCCGTCAAAGGCCGCATGCTCGAGGTGAACGCTCAGATCGGCTGGCACCCGCCCGAGGTGGGCAGCGGGCGTTTCGGGGAGTGGCTCGAGAACAATGTGGATTGGGCGCTGTCGCGCGACCGCTATTGGGGGACGCCGCTCAACGTGTGGGAGTGCGCCACGGAGGCGGAGCACCGCGAGGTGATCGGGTCGTACGCGGAGCTGGCGGAGCGCCAGGGGAACCCGCTGCCCGCGGACTTCGACCCCCACAAGCCCCAGATCGACGGGTACACGTGGCCGTGCCGCCAGTGCGGCGGCGCGATGCGCCGAGTCCCCGAGGTGATCGACGCGTGGTTCGACTCGGGAGCCATGCCGTACGCCCAGTGGCACTATCCTTTCGAGCACCAGGCCGACTTCAAGGCCCACTTCCCCGCGGACTTCATCTGCGAGGGGGTGGACCAGACGCGCGGCTGGTTCTACTCGCTGCTCGCGATCGGCGTCGCGGTGTTCGACTCGACGGTGTACCGGAACGTCGTCGTGAACGAGCTGGTGCTCGACGCCCAGGGGCAGAAGATGTCGAAGAGCCGCGGGAACGTGGTGAATCCGTGGGAGGTCATCGGGGAGTTCGGCGCGGATGCGGTGCGGCTGTACCTGCTCGGCCAGAGCGGGGTCTCGCTCCCCAAGCGGTTCGACAAGCGGCAGATCCCGGACGTGGCGGGCGGCTTCCTCAACGCGGTCCGCAACGCGTATAAGTTCTTCGTGGACTACGCGGGCGCGTGGACCCCTCCCTCCCGCGGCGACGCGCCGCCCGTGGCCGCGCGCGCGCTCGCCGATCGCTGGGTGCTGGCGCGGCTGGACGAGGTCGTGACCACGGTGCGCGAAGCGTGGGACGGCTACGACGTGACGGCGGGCGTGCGCGCGACCATGGACTTCGTCGTGGACGACCTCTCCAAATGGTACGTGCGCACCAACCGCCCGCGCTTCTGGGCGCCGGACCGGGCGGCCGATCCCGGCGCGCTCGCGACGCTGTACGAAGCGCTCGTCACCGCGGTCCGGTTGCTCGCCCCCGCGGCCCCGTTCGTCTCGGATTGGGTGCACCGCGCGCTGACGGGAACCTCGGTGCACCTCGCTCGGTTCCCAGTCGACCAGGGCCGGCGCGAGCCCGAGCTGATGGCGGCGATGGCGGCGATTCGCCGGCTCGCCTCGCTCGCTCGCGCCGCGCGGGAGACGAAAAAGCTACGCGTGCGCCAGCCGGTCGCGCGGCTGCAGGTGGCGGTACCGGCGGACGTCAAGGGACCGGCCTTTACGGACCTGTTAGATATCCTGGCTGCCGAGGTGAACGCCAAGACCGTGGAAGTCGTGGCTTCCGATCACGATCTGGTGAGGCTCAAGGGGAAGGCCGATTTTCGCAGCCTGGGCAGGCGCTACGGCAAGGAGACGCCTCGGGCGGCACAGGCGGCGTCGCAGCTCACCCCGCAGCAGCTGATCGCGTTGGAGCGTGGCGAGTCCGTCCGGGCGGGAGAGTTCGAGCTCGCGCCCGCGGACGTCACGGTGACGCGCGAGGTGACGAGCGACTGGGCGGTGCAGGCCGACGGGCCGTACGTCGTCGCGGTCGACCCGACCCTGTCGGCGGATCTGGTTCAGGAGGGCTTCGCCCGCGAGGTGGTGAACCGGGTGCAGCGGCTCCGCAAAGCGGCGGGGTACGAATACGCCACGCGCATCGAGCTGAGCGTGGCCGGCGCGGACGAGGTGGTGGCCGCGACGGCCGCGTTCCAGGGCTTTGTCGAAGGCGAGACGCTGGCGCGCAAAACCGTGCTGGGAGCCGTGTTCGAAGCGGCGGACGTGACGAGCGAAGTCGACATTGAGGGGCGCCGCGTGACGATCGCGCTCCGGCGCCATGACGGACGAAAGGGCGGTGGTTGATAATGCCTACGAAACCGAAACCCAAGACGTCGAAGGGCTTGAACAAGAAGCAACTCGCGCACCTCGAGAAGCGCCTGCTGGAAGAGCGCGCCCGCGTGATGAAGGAGCTCGGGTATTACGGCGAGTCGTTCACGTCGAGCCTGCAGGCGTCGGACGGGGACCTGTCGAGCTATTCCTTTCACATGGCCGACCAGGGCACCGACGCCATGGAGCGCGAGAAGGCGTTCCTGTTCGCGTCCCAGGAAGGCCGCTATCTGTGGCACGTGAACCAGGCGCTGCGCCGCCTGTACCAGACGCCGGAGAAGTTCGGCAAGTGCGAGCAATGCGGGGAGGACATCGGGTTCGAGCGATTGGACGCGCTGCCGCACGCCCGGCTCTGCATCAAATGCAAAGCGAAGGAGGAAGATGGCAAGCGCCGCTGATCGGCGGCTGTTCTGGGGCGTAGCGACGATCATCCTCGTCGCCGACCTCGTCACGAAGCTCCTCGCGGAATCGCAGCTCGCGCACCATGTGCCGGTGCGGCTGATCGGCGACTACGTGCAGTTTCGGCTCGTCTATAACCAGTGCGCGGCCTTCGGGCTGTGCCTGGGCGCCTATTCGCGCTGGATCTTCTTCGGGCTCGCGCTCGGCGCCCTGCTCGTGCTGCGCTCGATGGTCCGGGCCGCCCGACCCGGGGACAAGTGGCGCATCGTTTCGCTCGCCCTCGTGTGCGCGGGCGCCATCGGGAACGTGGTGGACCGCATCCGCAGCGCGCAGGGCGTGGTGGACTTCGTGGACGTCGGCATCGCCGCCGCGCGCTGGCCGACCTTCAACGTCGCCGATTCCGCCATCACCGTCGGGGCGATCGCGCTCGCGGTCTCCCTCTGGCTCGAGGGCCGGTCGCAGGAGCGCGGAGGGGAGGCCAGGGCGGCCGAGCCCTGATGGCCGCGGTCAGCTTCTGCCTCTCCACCTCCCAGACCGAGCGCCTCGATCGCTTTCTCGCCGACCAGCTAGCGCTCTCGCGCACCGTCGCCGCCCGCCTCATCGCGGGCAAGCACGTCACGTGCGACGGCGCGCCGCTGCGCGCCTCCGCCCGGCTCGGGCGCGGCGCGGTCGTCACCGTCCACCTGCCCGACGCGGAGCCGCCGCGCACCTACGCCCCGGCGCAGCGCGACCTCGTGTTCGTGTACGAGGACGAGCACCTCGCCGTGCTCGACAAGCCTGCCGGGCTCGTCATCCATCCCGGGCCCGGTCACTGGGACGACACGCTGGTGAACGTGCTGGTCGGGCGCGGCACGGCGCTCGGCCGGGGCTCGGCCGAAGGCCGCCCCGGGATCGTCCACCGCCTGGACCGCGACACGTCGGGCCTCCTGCTCATCGCGAAGACCGACCTGGCGCACCGGCGTCTCACGCGGATGATCGAGCAGCGCCGAGTGCGGCGGATCTACGCTGCCCTGGCGTGGGGCCATCTCGCGAACAGCCCCGTGGACATCGAGGCGCCGATCACGCGGCATCCCACCGAGCGCAAGCGCATGACCGTGCTCGCGGGCGGCCGCCACGCGATTACGCACGCCGCCGTGGTGGCGCGCTTCGCCCACACCGATCTCCTCCGGATCAGGCTGGGCACGGGCCGCACGCACCAGATCCGCGTGCATCTCGCCCACGTGGGCCATCCCGTCGTGGGGGACCGCGAGTACGGGCTCGGCGGCGCCCGGCGCGTCACACCGTCCGAGCGGCACGCCGCCGAGCGGATCGAGACGCTCGCGCCGCGTCAGCTGTTGCACGCCAGCGAGCTGGTGCTCGATCACCCCGTGAGCGGCGGGTCGCTGCGGCTCTTTTCCGAATGGCCCGCCGATCTCGTTCCCCCGCTTGCGGAAGCAGCGGGGAACCCGAGTTTGCTTGCTGAACGCAACCCGTTGCGGTATCTTGGGTTCTTCGCATCGGATGAGTGACGCCGGCATCGTCCGATTGCTCCTGTTCCGCGTCGGTGGTCTCACCTGGGCCGCCGAGGCGACGATGGTTCGCGAAATCCTGCCGCGGCTCGAACCCACCCGAATCCCCGGAGCGCCCCGGGCGGTGGCGGGGCTCATAAACGTGCGGGGGACCCTGGTGACGGTGGTGGAGGGATGGCGGGCGCTGCGCCAGCCGGAGCCTCCGGCGGGCACCCAGAGCGGCAGCACGGTGCTGCTGCAGGTGAGCCGCGGCCGGAAGGTCGTCGGCTTCACCGTCGATGAAGTGACGGACCTCGTGTCAGTGGACGGAGCGGCGCTGGATCGGCGGCAGGCCTTGCCGGGCGTCGATCCGTCGCTCGTGCAGGCCGTGGGCCGCCGCGCCGGTCAGCTCTTCGTGGTTCTCGATACGGACGCGCTGCTAACCCCCATCTTGGCTTCTTAGGGAGGGCGTGTGAGCCACACTGTCCTCGTCTGCGACGACGCCATTTTCATGCGGACGATGATCGGCGACATCCTGGCGCAGGCGGGTTTCGAGGTCGTGGGCGAGGCGGAGAGCGGGGTGCAGGCGGTCGCCAAGTACAAGGAGCTCAAGCCCGACCTCGTCACGATGGACATCGTGATGCCGGACATGGGTGGCATCGACGCCGTGCGCGAGATCGTGAGATTGGACCCTGACGCCAAGATCCTCATGTGCAGCGCCATGGGGCAGCAGGCGCTGGTGGTGGAAGCGATCCAGGCGGGTGCGAAGGACTTCGTGGTGAAGCCGTTCCAGCCCTCCCGCGTGCTCGAAGCCGTGCAGCGCGTGCTGGGATAGCGCATGGACCTGTCGCAGTACGCCGAGCTGTTTCTGGCGGAAGCCCGCGAGCACTTGAGCGCCTGCAACCAGCTGCTCCTCGAATGGGAGCGGAATCCCACCAACCCCGGGCCCGTGGGCGGGTTGTTCCGCGCCGTCCACACGGTGAAGGGCATGGCGGCGACGATGGGCTACGCCGGCGTCACCGATGTCGCTCACCGCATCGAGAGCCTGCTCGACTTGTTCCGCCGGAGGGCTCATCCTGCCAGTGAGGAAGTGCTTCAGCTGCTGTTCCGCGCGCGGGATGCGTTGCAGCAGGCGGTCGAGCTCTCGGTCGAGGGCCGCGAGCGGGAGCTCGCGCTCGCCGAGATCATCGCGGAGCTGGACGCCGCCGCCGGCCGTGTCGCTTCCGCCGCGCCCGGCGGGCGCGTGTCGTCTCTCCCGACTCCCCCCACTCCCTTCACTCCCGAGCCACCGGGGGGCCCCGCCGCCGCGCCCGCTCAGGGACGTCTCGTGCGGGTCGTGCTCCGGCCCGAGGCGCCGCTCAAAGGCGGCCGGGCGCTGCTCGTTCTCCGCAAGGCTCAGAGCCTGGGCGCGGTGTATGGGGTGACGCCGTCACCGCCGGAGCTCGAAGCGGACGACTTCGACGGGAGCCTGGCGTTCCGGCTCGAGTCGTCGGCTCCGGCCGAGCAGGTGGAGGCGACGCTGCGGGCTGCAGGCGATGTTGAGCAGGTCACGGTCGGCGGCGCTGAGGTCCCGGGACCGCCGCGCGAGGCGGCTTCCGGCGCGGTGGAAACAGGTGAGGTCGTCCGCAGCCGGCACACCCGGGTCGATCGGCGGCGCCTCGACGCGCTCATGGACCTGATCGGCGAGCTCGTCACGGCGCGCGGCCGGCTCAGCGAGCTCGCGGCCGAGCGGCGTGACCCGGCGGTGGACGATATCGCGATCCAGATCTCCCGTCTCTCATCCGATCTCCAGACCGAGATCATCCAGGCGCGGATGACGCCAGTCTGGCAGCTGTTCGACCGCTTTCCGCGCCTCATCCGGGATCTCGCCCGCGAGCTGGGGAAGCAGGTGGCGTTCCGCGTCGAGGGGAAGGAGATCGAGCTCGATCGGGCGATCCTGGACGAGCTCGGCGACCCGCTGCTGCACCTGCTCCGCAACGCGGTGGATCACGGCATCGAGACGGCCGCCGAGCGGCGCCGGCAGGGGAAAGGGCCGGAAGGCGAGGTCGTGCTCGCCGCCGTGCGTGAGCACTCGAGCGTCGCCATCAGCGTCGCCGACGACGGCCGCGGGATCGACCGGACGAGGATCCTCGAGCGGGCGAGACGCGACGGCGTGGTGGAGGCGCGCGCGGAGGCGCTCAGCGACGACCAGCTGTTGCGGGTGCTCGCGCGGCCGGGGTTCTCGACCGCGGAACGGGTGACGAGCGTGTCGGGCCGGGGAGTGGGCGTGGACGTCGCGCTGACCCGGATGCGCGCCTTGGGCGGCTCGATCGAGCTCCACTCCGAGCTGGGGAAGGGCAGCACGTTCGTGCTGCGCCTGCCCGTGACGCTCGCCATCGTGCGGGCCTTGATCGCGAGCGTGGGCCGCGAGCGCTACGCCTTGCCCCTCACATACGTCTCGGAGACGGTCGAACTGGGAACGGCGGCCACGACGATGGTGGAGGGGCGCGAGGCGATCGTGCTGCGGGACCGCGTGGTGCCGCTCGTGCACCTGCGCGAGCTGCTGGGGGTGGCCGGCGAGATCCCACCGGCCCGCCGCCCCATCATCGTGGTCGAGATGGGCGGCCGACGCGCGGGGGTCGTGGTGGATGGGATGCTCGGCCAGCAGGAGATCGTTGTGAAGAGCTTCGACGCGCCGCAGGGAACGCTGCCGGTGTTCAGCGGCGCGACCATCATGGGCGACGGGATCCCGGCGTTGATTTTGGACGCGGGCGGGCTCCTGTAGGGGGGGGACATGCAGGATGTCCGGGATTTGAAGGCGCTGCAGCTCGACGCGCTGCGCGAGGTGGCGAATATCGGCGCGGCGCACGCCGCGACGGCGCTGTCGCAGCTCACCAACTGCAGGGTCATGATCAGCGTGCCCCAGATCAACATCGCGCGCCTTGAAGAGGTGCCCGAGCTGCTGGGGGACCCGCAGGACGTCATGGCCGCCGTGTTGATGCACATGCTCGGCGACCTCACCGGCCGCACGCTGCTGCTCTTTCCCGAGGCTGCGGGCCGGAAGGTGTGCGACATGCTGCTGCGCCGACCGCTCGGCACGACGACCGGGTTCGACACGCTCGAGCAGTCCTGCCTCAAGGAGTGCGGCAACATTCTGTCGGGCGCCTACATGAACGCGCTCTCGGAATTCATGGGCATGCTGCTGCTGCCGTCGGTGCCGAGCCTCGTGGTGGACCTCGCCGCCGCCGTGCTCACCACGACGTATCTCAACTTCGGGAATGAGCGCGACTTCGTGTTCTGCGTCGAGACCGAGCTCCGCATCGAGTCGGCCGAGGGGCTGCGGGGGTATTTTCTGCTGCTCCCCGATCTGGCGTCACTCAAGGCGATCTTCGACGCCATCCGTCTGACCTGACTCGTGACGGCGCCGGCGCTCTCGGAACGCGACCTCGCCGTCCTCCGATCCTTCGCCCGCCGGATCGACCCGTCGGACGCCGGGGCCCACAACAACCTCGGCGTCCTTTATTACCAGAAAGGCCTGGTCGAGGAGGCGATCGGAGAGTTCACCCGCGCGCTCGAGCTCGACCCGAAGATGCAGGTGGCGCAGCGCAACCTGGAGATCGCCTACCACAACACCGGCTACTACGACCAGCGGGTGGCGCAGCTGCGGGAGCGGCTGCGGCAGGCCCCCGACGACCGCGACGCCCGCTGGGAGCTCGGGCGCGCCTATGCGATTCTGGGCCAGCACGATGACGCTGCGGCCGAGTTCGAGCAGCTGCTCGCCCACCGGCCCGACGACGTCGCCGCGATGATCCAGCTGGCGCTGGCGGAGAAGAACCGGGGGCGGCCCGATGCCGCCACCGAATGGCTCCTGCACGCGCGCGAGCTCGACCCGGAGTCGAGCGTCGTCCACTTCTATCTGGGCGAGATCTACTACAACCGCGGCCTCGACACCGACGCGCTCTCGGCCCTGGAGCGCGCCGTGCAGCTCAACCCCGACCACGCGAACGCCCACTACCTGATGGCCTTCGTGCTCGGCGACCTGGGGCGCCACCAGGACGCGCGCGCCGCGTCGAAGCTGGCCATCCAGCTCAACCCGCCCCTCGCGCGCGCGCAGACGAACCTTTCGCTCGAGCGGTACGACGCGGAGCGCAAGAGCCGCGAGGCGCACGAGCGCACCCCCGTGCCGCAGGTGGTCGAGGGCAACGCGCTGGCGCACTACAACCTCGGGCTCGCATTCCGTCAGAAGGGCTACTATACCGAGGCGCTGCGCGAGTACCGCCTCGCGCTCGAGCGGGGCGAGGACCGCCGCCTCACGCTGCAGGCGATGGCGGAGGTGCATCTCCTGAAGCGCGACTTCGGCGCCGCGCTCGAGCTGTACGAGACACTGCTCCGCGAGGCCCCCGATTCCCCGAAGCTGTGGAACGAGCGCGGCGTGGTGCTGCACCAGGCCGGGAAGCGCGACGACGCCCTCGCCTCGTACCGGCGGGCCGTCGAGATCGACCCGCGCTACGCCCTCGCCTGGAACAATCTCGGCGTCCTCCAGGCGCACCAGAGCGACGCCGAGAGCGCGATGGACGCGTTCCGCGCCGCGCTCCGGCTCCAGGCGGCGCTCGGCGCCGCCCGCTTGAACCTCGCCCTGCTGCTGTACCAGCTGCGGCGCTTCCACCTGTCGCTCGAGGCATACCGCCACGTGCTCGCCACCGAGCCGAGCTCGGCCGCCGCCTGGAACGGGATCGGGCTGGTGCTGGTCGAGCTCCAGCGGTTCACGGACGCGCGCAACGCCTTCGTCCGCGCCGTCGAGGCCGACCCGCAGCACGCCGGCGCCCATTACAACTTGAGCTTCGCGCTCTCGAATCTCGGCGATTTCGACGGGGCGCTGCGCGCCACCAAGCGGGCGCTCGAGCTCGACCCCTACTACGTCTCCCAGAAGTTCGCCCTGACCATCGATCTCCACTACGAGAGCGCCACCATCGGCATCGCCCCGGACATCTCGGCCGATGTCGTGACGGAGACGCTCGGTGAGGAATTCCACTTCGACCAGCGGCTGCTCGACAACATCTTCGAGCAGCTCGCGCCGCCCGCGGCCGCGCCGCCGGCGGCGAAGCCGGCCGACGATCCGCTTGCCCTGGCACGGGATTACGTGAGCAAGGGGCTGCTGGAGGCCGCGGCGGCGGAGGCGGGGCGCGCGGCGCAGCGCGGTGCGGATAAGGGCGACGCGGCGCTGCTCCTGGGCGACATCTTCACGCTGCGCGGCCTGCACGGCGAGGCGCTGGAGCGCTACCGCGAGGCCCGCGCCCGGAACCCCAAGCGCCCGGAGGCGCTGCTGGGCGAGGTGAAGGCTCTGCTGGCGCTGGGCGGAAGCCGGGCGCAGGAGGTGCGCGCGCTGGCCGAGGAGCTGCTCCAGCTTCGGCCCGACGACGTCGAGGCGCTCGTGGCGGTGACCAAGGGGCGCGCGGCGGCGGGCGACGCCGCGGGCGCGCTCACCGCCCTCGAGCAGGCGCAGCGGCGCGCCCCGGCCCGCGCCGACCTGCACAAGCTCCAGGGCGACATCGCCCTCCAGGTCGGCGACAAGCGCGGCGCCCTCGCCGCCTACGGGGCGGCGCTCGAGCTCGATCCCGGCTACGTGCAGGTCTGGCTCGACCTCGGCCGGCTGCACGAGGACCGGGAAGCGTGGCGCGACGCCCAGCACGCGTACGAGCGGGCGCTGGAGGCTCTCCCGACCTTCAACGAAGCGGCCCTGGCGCTCGCCGATTTGCTGCGCCGCACCGGCCGCCCGCGCCTGGCTGTAGCGCGGCTCGTCGAGCTGCTGGAGCAGGATCCCTACGACCTCGAGGCGTTGCTCCTGCTCGGGCGCGCGCTGCTCGAGGACAAGCGCGACGAGCAGGCGCTCCAGGCGTTCCGCCGGGCGCTCCAGTTCGACCCGGATCACGTGGAGGCGCTGTTCCAGATGGGCGTCGCCCTCGCGCGCCTGCACCGCTACGGCGAGGCCGTGCAGGCGTGGGAGAAGGTCACGCGGGTCGATCCGGGGGGCCCGTTTGCGCACGCGTCGCGCGCGCACGCCCGCACCGCCCTCGACCTGCAGCACATCTTCGCCTCGGACGCGGCCTAGTCCATGGCGATCGAGGGACCGCTTCGCGAGCTTGGCATCCATGATGTCTTCCAGCTCCTCGACCTGAGCCGGAAGACGGGGGTGCTGCGCGTCAACTCGGAGCTGCGACACAACGCGGGGACGCTCTACTTCGAGGCCGGCGCGATCATCTTCGCCGAAATCCGGTCGAACCCGCACCCGCTGGGCGCGGCGCTGCTCCGCGCGGGCAAGATCACCGAGGCCGACCTCGACCGCGCCCGCGACATGCAGGAGCGCCTGGGCGACAAGCGGCGGTTGGGGGATATCCTCGTATCCCTCGGCGCCATCACCGCGCGCGAG
>WNGR01006694.1_pt1 | contig 21300 bp, 24 predicted proteins | sample 5407581 | NCBI WGS metagenome assembly WNGR01 (sample SAMN13153383, study PRJNA577476) | soil metagenome | isolation source: 80 cm soil or saprolite under Garry oak tree replicate 2 | place: USA:California | collected 2016-06-15
AGCCTCACAGCGTTTTTGGCACAGCGTGCGAGAAGTCGTCCTGTTTTCCGTTTATCGCTGGATGGACCTCTAGACCGAATTACTGCTTGTGCTAATGCCTGATTGCGATTGCAACTTCTGCCAGCTAAGATCATGCCCATGAGACGAAACCTATTTCGCTGGAGCGGCATCCTCATCATGGCGGCAGGCTTGCCGACCTTATCGTTGGCGCAGACCAGCAAACGATTGACGGTGCCGGGCATCAACAACTTTTGGTTTGTGGACAAAACAGTGTCGACGGGCGGATCGATTACCACGCGCGAAATGGCGATGCCGGCGCTGAAGAAGCGCGGTATCAAAACCCTGATCGACCTCGCGGGCGGCGCTCAAAGTGATGCCGAACGTGCAGCAACGGAAGCGGCCGGGATGAAGTATCTGGTCTTTCCGATCAATCCGACGACGCTCGACCCTACGCCCATCGAGCCATTTCTCAAGGCAGCCAGCGATCCCGCGAACTTCCCGGTCTTCATCCACTCGGGCAACGGACACCGCGCAGGAATGGCGCTGATGATCAAGAGGGTGCTCGTGGATGGGTGGACGATCGAGAAAGCGGGCATCGAGGCTGCCGCCTCGGGCCTCATCGACGACAACCCAACGGCGCCGGTCTGGTGGAAGTTCGCGCAAGACTACATTATGAGCCACAAGAAGTAGGCCGCCCTGTTCAGCAGATCCTGACTGGAAACTTGCAATTAATTGCTCGAAGCGATTCGGATATCTTTAAGAAAGTCGAGGTCCGCTGCAGGGTATAGCCTGATCCCTTCAATGCGCTTGTTGTAGACGCATACGTTATCCATATAGAAGAGAGAGACGTAGGGAAGGTCTTCTGCGACGATGTGCTGGATCTCGTGGTAAGCCGCTTGACGCTTTTCCAGATCGAGTTCTCGACGCGCCAATTCGATGAGCTGATCAACTTTCGGATTGGAATAATGGCCTCGATTTGCTCCATTTGGCGGCGTGGACTTGGAATGAAACACGTAATTAAACACGTCGGGATCATTGTTCGCCCCGAGCCATCGCAGCGAATAGACCTGGAAATTACCTTTCATCACATCGGCGAAAAACGTCGCGAATTCGTTGCCTTGAATCAACATCGTGACGCCGATTTCGCGCAGCTGCTGCTGAAAAATCGAAGCCATTTGTCTGGCCGTGTCGTTATCATTGTTCAACCGGTATGTGAACGTCAGATGTTCGTATCCTGCCTCGCGTAACAGCGATCGCGCCCGTTGTGGGTCATACGAGTACGTTCTGACGTCCCTGTTGTATGCCCAGTTGTTCGGAGGAAGCAAGCCGACTGCAGGGCGTGCCAGTCCGCGCCAAAGATATTTGATAATCTGTTCGCGATCGATGCCGTAGGCGAATGCCTGCCGGACACGAAGATCGCGAAAAATAGGATCATTCAGATTGAATGCCATGTACTGATAGTTTGTCCCTGGGGCTTCGACAACTTTCAAATTCGGATCATGTTTGAGGACTTCGACCATATCCGGCGCCAAGACTTGTAAGGCGATGTCGAGCGCACCTTTCCTTAGTTCCAAAGCGACAACCACTTCTTCCGGTATGATCCGGAACCGCAGTATCGGCACTTCCGCCCGTTTGCCAAAGTAAGAATCGTTTCGCTCGAGCACGATTTCCTGATCTTGGATGTAGCGAACGAGCTTGAATGGTCCTGATCCGATCAAATGGCGGCTGAAATCTTTCCCCGAACCTTCCGGAATTACGCCAATCACACCCACAGCCACGTTCCACAAAAATGGCGCGTACACATCCTTTAATTTGAAGACGACCGTGTAAGGATCGGGCGCCTCGACTGAATCAATCAGGTTGTAGGGGTGTCCTGCTTTAATTGTCGATACTGTCCCGTCGAGCAGACTCCGAAATGTGTACTGCACATCTCGGGAGGTCAACTGTGTCCCATCGTGGAACCGGACGTCATGACGCAAGTAAAACACGTACGTTCGAGGATCCGGCATTTCCCACTCCGACGCCAAGTCGGGAACAATCTGGTATTTTTCGTTCTTTCTAACCAGCGAACTGAAGATCAGAGCGGCCAGATGCTGCGACGCTGCGTTTTGTCCGATACGCGGATCCAGACTATCGGGATTCTGATCGAGAGCAACTGTAACTGCACCGGGTTCCGCCGAGCTCGAACTGGTACAGCCCGACAGCAGGACCGCGCACAAGAAGAGGAGAGCGAACACCTGAACATTTTAGCAACATTGACTTCGCTCTTCGCAGATGAGCGAAGCGTTTTACGTTGTTCGCGTGACGAGTGTTCTGGCAGGTTCTACCGATTTGCGCAACTTGTCGATTTGTCGGTTGACACGGGCTCTCATATGCGTGCGATATCGAGGCGGAACAAACTCCAATCGCGTTTTCAGCGTTAGAATACGTCCCACGGCTTCCTCGACTCGCCCGCGCAGCGCGGCGCTGCTGCGCGCGGCTTTCACGATAGCGTGAAATGCCCGCTCGACCAGCGGCGTGGTCTGAGAGAAGAGGAGCAGGTCATTGCCGGCTTCAATGGCACGGAGGAAGATATCCGTTGTCAGACCGAGACTGGTCACTGCACCCATGGTGAGATCGTCGGTGATGGCGATGCCTTTGTAGCCAAGTTTCTTCCTCAGGAGACCCCGGATCACGCGGGATGAGAGCGAAGCGGGCGTGGGTTTATCGTCGCCGAGACTGGGATAGTGCGCGTGACAGATCATGATCATTCCGATCTGATCGAAAAGCCGCACGAACGGAATGGCATCTTCGTATTGGATCTGACGCTTGGTGCGTTCAATCCGCGGCAAAGAAAAATGAGGGTCCGATACGGCGCCGCCGAGCCCCGGAAAATGTTTCGCACACGTTACAACGCCGCGCTTTGAGAGCTCTTCGATGAATGCCGCGGCGAGCCGGGCAACCTCCAGAGGACTGCTGGCGAGGCATCGATCCGTGATGATCGAATGCGGCAACCGAATGTCCACGACGGGTGCGAAGTCGACATTGAAACCTGTCGCTTCAAGTTCCGCCGCAATTATCCGGGCTCCCAGTCGTAGCGAGGCCATGCCGGCTTCAGCCAGTTCCGCCATGGAAGGAATTGGCGCGAAGAGTTGTTTCAACCGGTCCACACGGCCACCTTCGTGATCGATAGCCAGCAATCCCGGAGTACCGGCCATGTCGCGGAGACGGCTCGTGAGATTGTAGATTTGATCGAAATTTTCGATGTTTCGCTGAAAAAGCAGAAACCCGCCGGGCTGAATGGTTTCGAGCAGCATCCGGGTTTCACGGTCCAATTCGTATCCCTGGAACCCAAGGACGAAGAGCTGACCTACTTTTTGTTCCAGCGTGAAGTGATCCTTCATGGATCTATGTGGCCTTTTTCTTCAGGTCCGCCAAAACGCGCAACGCCTCCAGTGGTGTGAGATTTTCGACATCCACTTCGCGCAGGGAATTCCTCAACTCTTCTTCAAGAGCAGTGAAGAGCGAAAGTTGGTTGACGACGATCTTTCTCTTACGTCTGGCCTGAACGGTGAGATTATCGGATAACTGATGTTCATTTTCCTCATGTTTTTTGAGGATTTCGCGAGCTCGTTGAGTAACTCGGGCCGGAATGCCGGCTAGCTTTGCGACCTCGATGCCATAGCTGCGATCCGCCGCACCGGGCTCAACGGTCCTGAGGAAAATGATCCGGTTCTGCGCCTCCTTCACCGCCACCTGGTAATTCTTGATGCCGGACAATAGCTCTGCAAGCTCTGTAATCTCATGATAATGCGTCGCAAAGATCGTTTTCGCGCGCAGATGCGATTGAATGTGTTCGATGACCGCCCACGCCAGGGAGAGGCCATCAAACGTCGCGGTTCCACGCCCGATCTCATCCAGGATGACCAGGCTCTTGGGCGTAGCAGAATTCAGGATGATTGCCGTCTCCGTCATTTCCACCATGAAAGTCGAGCGGCCCCGCGCGAGATTATCTGAGGCGCCGATGCGTGTGAAGATTCGATCGACGATCGGAAACCGCATCAATTGCGCCGGGACGAAAGAACCCATTTGCGCCAGGATCACGAGTAATGCATTCTGCCTGAGGAACGTCGACTTGCCGCCCATGTTTGGACCGGTCACGATCAGGATCTGATCCGTAGAGTCGTTCATGAATAGATCGTTAGGAACAAAACGGTCCGCCCGGTGTTCCTCGGCCAATGCTTCGATCACGGGATGACGGCCTTGGCGAACGATAAATTCGTCGCTGTCGGAAATCTGGGGCCGGGAATAACCAAAACGCTGGGCCGTCGCAGCAAATCCGGCGAGAACGTCGAATTCGGCAATAACTGCGGCGGTTTGGCGAATCGGTTTTGCCTGTTCGGCGATACGGCCGCGGATTTCCTGAAAAAGCGTCTTTTCGATGTCGAGAATCTTCTCTTCGGCGGTAAGGATCTTCTCTTCGTACTCTTTCAATTCCGGCGTCACAAAGCGTTCGGCTCCCACGAGCGTTTGCTTGCGGTCGTAGTCATTGGGAACCAGGTGAAGGTTGGCTTTGGAAACTTCGATGTAGTAGCCAAAGATCTTATTGAAGCGAACCTTTAGCGATGCAATGCCCGTTCGCTCACGCTCCCGCGCTTCAACGGAAGCCAGATACGTCTTGCTGTTCTTTGATAACGAGCGCAGTTCATCGAGTTCGGCATGATAGCCGGACCGGATGACGCCTCCATCGGCAATCGCAAAGGGTGGATCATCACTGATAGCTTTGCTGAGAACTTCGTTGACGTCCGAAAGAAGATCGAGATTCCGATGCAATTGGAGAAACCTAGCCGATTTCAACTTGGCAAGAGCGGCTGCAACAACGGGCAAGCGCCCGATTGATGCGCGCAGTGCGATCAACTCCCGTGGGCTCGCCGTGCCGACAGTGATCTTGCTAAGCAAACGTTCCAGGTCGAATACCCCTTCAAATGACGAGCGCGTTTCCTCCAACAGTACAAGCGAACTGACAAGCTCACCGACGGCTTCCAAACGCGATGAGATTTCGGCAGGAGCAATTGACGGCCGGACCAACCAATTGCGCAACAAGCGCGCGCCCATGCCTGTCCGTGTTTTGTTGATAACGCCGAGCAGCGAATCTTTCATATTGTCGGTAGTGGGGTTCGATGGCTCGAACAGTTCGAGGTTACGGATGGTCGCTCGGTCGAGCACGAGATAATCGGCGGATTCGGAATAGGTCAGTCCCGTAATGTGATCCAATGTCGTCTTTTGGGTTTGGCGCACATAGTGAATCATTGCTCCAGAAGCTGCGATAGCAGCGGACTTACCGGCGAGACCGAACCCGTCTAGGGTTGCTATGCCGAACTGCTCGTGCAGTATCCGCGCTGCATAAACCGCATCGAAGAGCCAATCGTCCAACGGAGTCTTCGCAATTCCACCATCGAAACGTGCCATTTCTTCTTTTGCTCTTTCGGGAAATAAGACTTCCCGCGGCGCGAAGTGTTCCACATCCAAAAGCAGATGGTTCCAGCGCTCGTCCCCGCCAAATTGTGAAACTCGCAGTTCACCGGTTGAAATGTCCAGGAATGCGCAGCCGAGTTGGCCGTCCTGATCGGAGATCGCCAGTAAGAAATTGTTTTCCCCCGCAGTCAGCACATTCGTGTCGGTCACCGTGCCGGGCGTGATCACTCGCGTCACTTCGCGCTTCACGAGCTTGACGCCTTTTTGTGCTGTTTCCATCTGGTCGCAGATCGCAACCTTGTAGCCTTTACGCAAGAGGCGGGCAATATAGCCGTCCGCAGCATGATAGGGAACACCACACATCGGAACGGGCCTATCGCGGTCCTTATTACGGGCCGTGAGTGTGATTTCCAGTTCGCGGGATGCCGTAACCGCATCCTCGAAAAAAAGTTCGTAAAAATCACCCAGACGGAACAGAAGGAGGGCGTCTGGGGTTTCCTGCTTGACGGCATGGTATTGCCGCATCATGGGGGTGAGATCTTGATCTTGCATGCTAACCGAAGAAGACGGCCGCATCATCAAAGACTTTGGGATCGAGCAACTTTGGGTTGAGTGCTTCTTCAATGGGAACTGCCACGATCTCGGTCCCGCGCAGGGAAGCCATGTAACCGAATTGTTTTTGCTGGATCAGTTCGACCGCTTTGAGGCCAAACCGCGTCGCAAGAACACGATCGTACGCCGTCGGCGTTCCACCGCGCTGGACATGTCCCAGCACCGTGACGCGCGTTTCGATCCCCGTCTTCTGCTCGATGAGGGCTCCAAGCCAATCGCCGATTCCACCCAGCTGCGCGTGACCGAATTCATCGATGTGGCCGGTTTTCGTGAGCATGTGGTGCGTTTCATCAGGCGCCGCCCCTTCGGCAACGACAACGATGGCAAATTCCCGTCCTCGATCGATGCGCTTGCGGATCAGGGCACATACCTCGTCCACATTGAACTTTCGTTCTGGGACCAGAATGCAATCGGCACCGCCCGCCATCCCTGAATAAGTGGCGATCCAGCCGCTATGCCGGCCCATGACTTCGACGACCATCACACGCTTGTGGGACTCGGCCGTGGTATGAAGACGGTCAATCGCTTCTGTTACGATCTGAACGGCGGTATCGAAGCCAAACGTGTAATCGGTTCCTGCCAGATCGTTATCGATTGTTTTGGGGACACCGACAATCGGATAACCCTCCTCGCGGAAAAGCTTGTGAGCAACACCCAGCGTGTCCTCGCCGCCAACCGCTACCAGATAATTCAAGCCAAACTTTTGCCAATTGGACTTAAGTTTTTGAATGTAATCCATATTACGGAATGGATTGGTCCGAGACGTTCCCAGGATCGTGCCGCCGCGCGGAAGGATGCCCGTCACGGAGAAATCCGTCAGAGGCTCGGTATATCCATGGATAAGACCGGCCCATCCGTTCTTGATGCCCAGAACGTCGTAAGTGAGGGCGTGCGCCCGCCGAACGACCGCGCGAATGACGGCGTTCAAGCCGGGACAATCGCCGCCGCCGGTCAGGATACCGATTTTCTCCATGTCGTCTCCTTCACATCCTTCTCAGTCCTATAATAAGGCATGCGTGTTTTAGCGGTCGATACGAGTTCGGAATACGGAAGTGTCTCCGCAACTGATGGGGGCGAAGTCATCGGGGAGATCCGCCTCGCCTCGTCGATTCAGCATTCCGAACGGCTATTTCACTCGATCGAATTCCTGTTGCGTTACCTCCCGTTCCAATTACACGATATCGACATTTTTGCCGCCGCCTGCGGGCCGGGATCCTTTACTGGATTGCGCATCGGAATCGCCGCAATGGAAGGTTTCGCTGCGGCGAATGGAAAGCGCGGGGCCGGTGTGACAACTTTGCGGGCATTGGCGTGGAAAACGGGGCTCCGCGACGTCCCTATTGCAACGATGATCGACGCGCGCCGTGGAGATATCTATGGCGCGGTCTACCGACGGATTAATACCAATGGCAGGTCCGATACTCTTATTGAAGAAAAACGGCCGCTCGTGCTAAAACCCGACGAGTGGTTGGCGTCTTTGCCGGGACAACCGCTGGTTTTTTGCGGTGACGGAGCGATTCGTTACCAATCGTTACTACAGGAGCGGGAATGGAGAATCCATTCAATGGATTTGTATCTCGCCGGAACGGTCGCGGAATTGGCAACCACTCCCAGCAGCGGCTCCCTTTCGCCGGTGTATGTGCGCAAGCCGGACGCGGAGATTGCGCGTGAAAGCATTGGAAGTCCGAATTCGTAAGGCTCGCAAAAGCGACGTCGACCGGATCATCGACATCGAGCGCTCCTGGCAACATCTCTCTCACTGGTCCATCGACAGCTATTATCGGCTGCTCAATGACGACGGTCTTATATCCAGCTTCGTCGCCGAGACCGAAACGGATAAAGAGCGCATTGGTATCGTCGGTTTCGTGATCTTCCATATCGCGGCCGACGTTTCGGAAATCTACAACATCGCGGTCGAGGCCGCTCATGCCCGTTCCGGCATTGGATATCAATTGATGACGGCCGCTGTCGAGGAGTCCGGACGGCGGAGAGCCCGCAAGGTGATTTTAGAAGTCCGCAAATCCAACAGTCCGGCCATCAACTTCTATCGGAAATTTGAGTTCAAAATCACAGGAGAACGTAAGAATTACTATTCAAATCCGGTTGAGGACGCCTACATCATGGAACTCGATATTTCGGATTGAAGTGCGTGGATGCGTATGTTACGGTGGCCATAAGCTCAAAACTTCGTAATCATAACAGGAGGAGCGCGATGATGATGAAGGAGGAGGAGATCAAGGAGCACCTGATGTCCTCCAACCCAGAGTTTCGCCGTCTGGTTGAAGAACACAAGCTCTACGAGGGGCAGCTCAACGAACTGCAGAGTCGCCATCATATGACAGAACGAGATCATCTGGAAGAAATCCGGCTAAAGAAAAAGAAGCTTCACCTGAAAGACCAGATGAACTCCATGATCCAGAAGTTCCGGAGGGAACTGAGTCATCAACATACCTAGAAATTCGGGGTCAGACGGGTGAATTCCCTATTTTTGCAATTCAAAAAATAGGGAATTCACCCGTCTGACCCCGAATTTCCATCCGTATGCCCCTGACCACCTACGTCGAAGCAATTCGTCAAGGCATCTGGGAAGAAATGGAAAAGGATGAACGTGTGTTCGTTCTCGGCGAAGACGTCGGTATATATGGCGGTGCCTTCAAAGTCACCGCCGGAATGCTGGAACGGTTTGGTGAGTGGCGCATCATCGATACACCGATATCGGAATCCGGGATCGTGGGGGCCGCCATTGGTGCGGCCCTCATGGGAATGCGTCCCATCGCCGAAATGCAGTTCGCCGATTTCATTTCCTGCGCTTTCGACCAGATCACCAATTTCGCCGCCAAATGCCGGTACCGCTGGGGTGCAGGCGTCCCCATCGTTGTGCGAGGACCGAGCGGAGGAGGCGTCCACGGCGGCCCGTTTCATTCGCAAAATCCCGAAATGTACTACGTGCACACACCCGGTCTCAAAGTCGTATGTCCGGCGACGGCTTACGATGCGAAGGGGCTTATCAAAGCAGCGATCCGGGATCCTGATCCCGTTATTTATTTCGAGCACAAATTCTTGTATCGCCGCATCAAGGAAGAGCTTCCCACGGATGACTTCATTGTGCCGATCGGCAAGGCTGCCATTCGACGGACTGGGTCCGACATGACTGTCGTTACCTACGGAGCGATGGTCCATGCTGCACTGGAAGCCGCGAAGGAACTGGAAAGGGAAGGTATCGATCTGGAAATTCTCGATCTGCGTTCACTGCTGCCGTTCGATAAGCAAGCTGTTCTCGATTCCGTCCGCAAGACGAACAAAGTTATCCTCCTCCACGAGGACACTCGGATTGGAGGTTTTGCGGGCGAACTGGCTGCTATCATTTCCGAAGAGGCGTTTGAATACCTCGATGGACCTATTCGCCGCATCACCGCGCCCGATACACCAGTGCCGTACAGCCCGCCGCTCGAGGAGTTCTTCCTTCCTAAAGCTTCCGATGTTATTCGTGTGGCACGCGAGTTGTACGCCTACTAAGTTCTGGTGTTCGGTGGGTCGAAAAAGGGACGGGACAGGAACGCCTCACCATAAATGTGACCACAATTCCAAGTGAGAACAAAACCATGGCCGAAACTCAAGTCAAAATGCCCCAGATGGGGGAGAGTATTTTTGAAGGTACGGTCACAAAGTGGCTCAAGAAGAAGGGCGACAAAGTTCAGCGAGATGAACCCCTGTTTGAGATTTCCACCGATAAAATAGATACCGAGATTCCTTCTCCGGCTTCGGGTGTTCTTCAAGACATTCTGGTGAAGGAAGGCCAAACTGTTCAGATCAATACGACCGTAGCCATCATTGGCGATGGCGCTGCCAAGCCGGCGGAAGGTAAACCGGAAACCCAAGAACCGCCGCCGGCTCAAGCTAAGCAGCCGTCCCGGCCCTCAGGTCCACCCCCAGTTGCCGGACCGGAACCAACGACACGCGGACAAAAGAACGAGGCAGAAGAAGGCGAGCACGAACTTATCCGGTCGTCTCCGCTTGTCCGCCGAATAGCAAAAGAGCACGGAATCGAGCTGGCCTCACTCTCCGGAAAAGGTACCGGTAGCAACGGCCGGGTCACCAAGCGCGACATTCTCAGCTATATCGAGCAGGGCGCTCCTGGGGCTCCAGCTCCCAAGCCGGTGGAAGTTCCCAAAGAAGGCCCTCCCGCTCCTCCTGCTTCTCCTCCGATGAAATTCACCGGCGAGGTCGAACGCGTTCCCATGACCGCAATGCGAAAGGCCATTGCCGAGCACATGATCATGAGCCGCAGGACTTCGGCGCATGTAACGACTTTGTTCGAGGTCGACTGCTCCCGGATTCTGAAAGCGAAGGAAAAACAGCAGGCGGAATTCGAACGCTCGGGGGTGAAACTCACTGTGACGCCCTTCTTCGTCCAGGCCGCTGCGACGGCGTTGAAGTGTTTCCCTATTGTGAATTCATCACTCGAGGGCGACACGATCGTTTACAAGCAGGCGATCAACATTGGCATTGCCGTGAATCTGGAGTGGGGCTTGATTGTTCCCGTCATCAAACACGCGGACGAGAGGAATCTTTTCGGTCTCGCCAAAGCCATCAATGATCTCGGCGAACGGGCTCGCAACAAAAAGCTCACGCCGGAAGACGTGAAAGACGGAACATTCACTATTACGAATCCCGGCCAGTACGGTGGATTGATCGGGACTCCCATCATCAATCAACCTCAGGTTGCGATCATGGGCATGGGCGGAATCAAGAAACGCGCTGTCGTGATTGACGATGCCATTGCGATCCGGCCGATAATCATGTTGTCCTTATCATTCGATCACCGAGTGATCGATGGGGCCACCGCAGATCAGTTTATGGCTGAGGTTCAGAAGGAGTTGGAGAACTGGCCGGTTTAGCCGCTAAACTTGAGCGGTTAAGCTGGCTACAGCTTATGCATGAGCATTTAAGAAAGCGGGATCAGGTTCGGGAAATCACTCGCGAAGTGCTTCAGACGTTTGGGAGTCTCCAGCCAAAGCTCGAGCATCTAGCGACGACTCCGCTGCCCGACAAAAGCTCGCTCATCCAGATTGTCGGCGATCTGCTTGAAGTGATCTATCCGGGTTACTTCGGGCGGAAGTATGTTGAAGTTGCGAACATCGAGTATCACATCGGAGACCTCATCGATTCGATCTACGCGCGCCTGACCCAGGAGATCTACCGCAGCGTCCGCCCGCAATGCGAGAAGAAGGAAGACAACAATTGCGAGCACTGCTGGAAAATTGCGGAAGAACAGGCCATTCTCTTCCTCCGAAAGTTACCGAAACTGCGCCTCCGGTTATCGGCCGATGCGCAGGCGGCCTACGATGGCGATCCTGCCGCAAAGAGCATCGACGAAGTGATCTTCGCGTATCCGGCGATCCTGGCAATTACGACCTTCAGATTGGCTCATGAACTGAACCTTCAAGGCATTCCGCTGCTGCCTCGAATCATGACCGAGCATGCGCATTCGGTAACCGGCATCGACATCCATCCCGGCGCCACGATCGGCGACGGGTTCTTCATCGATCACGGAACCGGTGTGGTCATCGGTGAAACGACAACTATTGGAAACCGCGTCAAGCTGTATCAGGGGGTCACGCTCGGAGCATTGAGCTTCGCGATGGACGAAGAGGGCCGCATGATTCGCGGTAAAAAGAGACATCCCACGATCGAGGATGATGTTGTGATTTACGCCGGCGCGACGATCCTCGGAGGAACAACGGTGATCGGGCGCGGTTCGGTGATTGGCGGCAACGTCTGGCTGACGCGCTCGGTGCCGCCCTACACCCGCGTGATCATCTCTGAACCGGAACTGGTGATCGATTCGAAGTAATGTCTCAAGACTCCGGAATGTAAATCTCCGCTCCCGCTTTAAGAAACTCCACGCTCTTCTGATCCATGGCTTCCTTCACTTCTTCGGTAATCTTCATCGAGCAGAACTGTGGACCGCACATGCTGCAGAAGTGGGCAAGCTTGGCCCCGTCCTGAGGGAGCGTTTCATCGTGAAAATCTTTAGCGGTAGTCGGATCCAGGCTCAAGTTGAACTGATCTTCCCACCGAAATTCGAATCGGGCCTTGCTCAATGCGTTGTCGCGCTCCTGCGCGCCTGGATGGCCTTTCGCCAGATCCGCGGCGTGCGCGGCGATCTTGTAGGCGATAACGCCGTCTTTCACGTCTTTTTGTGTTGTGTGGGCAGACCGAGATGCTCCTTCGGTGTGACGTAGCAGAGCATGGCGGTGCCGTACCAGCCGATCATCGCTGCGCCGATGGCACTCGTGATGTGGTCATAGCCGGGAGCGATGTCGGTTGTCAGCGGTCCCAGTGTGTAGAACGGTGCTTCGTGGGTGAGCTTGAGCTGAAGGTCCATGTTCTCTTTGATCAAGTGCATGGGCACGTGCCCCGGACCTTCGATCATGACCTGGCAGTCGTGCTTCCAGGCGATCTTCGTCAGTTCTCCGAGCGTTGCGAGTTATTGTGCGTCGTCATTCGCATCCGCAATGGAGCCTGGACGAAGGCCGTCACCGAGGCTGAACGAAATGTCGTATGCACGCATGATCTCGCAGATTTCTTCGAAGTGCGTATAGAGGAAATTCTCTTGATGATGCGCAAGGCACCACTTCGCCAGGATCGATCCGCCCCGGCTGACAATTCCCGTCCGGCGCTTGACCGTCCACGGAATATAACGAAGCAGAACGCCCGCATGAATCGTAAAGTAATCGACCCCTTGCTCGGCCTGTTCGATCAATGTATCCCGATACATTTCCCACGTCAGCTCCTCAGGCCGGCCGCCGGCTTTCTCGAGAGCTTGATAAATCGGAACCGTCCCGATCGGCACTGGAGAGTTGCGCAAAATCCATTCGCGGGTTTCATGAATATTGCGGCCTGTCGAGAGGTCCATCACCGTATCGGCGCCCCAGGTGATGCTCCATCGCATCTTTTCGACTTCATCTTCAATCGAGCTGGAGATAGCGCTGTTACCGATGTTGGAATTGATCTTGACCAGAAAATTCCGGCCGATGATCATCGGCTCGGATTCCGGATGATTGATGTTCGCCGGAATAATCGCGCGCCCTCGCGCAACCTCGTTGCGGACGAACTCTGGAGTGATGTATTTCGGAATGGCGGCGCCGAAGGATTCGCCCGCATGTTGGAAGCGGATGTCGGAGCGGTCATCGCGCGAGGCTGGATAGTCCTGTTCGCGTCCAAGATTCTCGCGAATGGCGATGAACTCCATCTCCGGCGTGATGATGCCTCGTCGCGCGTACGCCAACTGAGTCACAGCCGCACCATGCGCGGCTTTACGCGGCGGACGCTTCAGTCCTGGAAAAGATTCCAGGTGCACGCGGCCCTGACTTTGCGCGGCATGCGCGGCGTGCTTGAAGCTCAGATAGCCGTGATCTTCCGGCCGCACGCCACNNNNCGGCCGTATCGCCGCGGTCCACAATCCATTCGAGCCGAAGCGGACGCAAGCCCTGGCGCACGTCGCAAAGCTCGTCTGGATCGCCCCAGGGCCCGCGCGTGTCGTAGACGCGGACGCGAGCGCCGTCCTTCGTCAACACCTCGCGCAGAGGTACTCGAACGGAGCGATGCAGCTCGCCTGGAATGTAGATGCGTTCGCTGGCAGGAAACGCGGTATCCAGATAAGTGGAATCTTTGAACTCGATTTTGGAAGTACTCATTCTGTGCTCCCTTCGTCGGCATTATCCGAATCAGGTTCTAGGGGTCGATCCCTGATGGATCCTCTCAGCTCTTAGCTCCCCCGTTGAACTTACGTATTAGACGCTAAATGAGCTGCCGCAACCACAAGTGCCGCTCACGTTGGGATTGCTGAACTTGAAACCGGCCCCATGCAGTCCTTCGACGTAATCGACCTCCGCCCCGTCCATATACATCAAGCTGGTCTTGTCGACAAATACCTTCAGGCCGTCGAATTCAAATATGGCGTCACTTTGGTCACTGAAGTTTTTATCAAAACCCATACGGTACTGAAAACCGGAGCAGCCCCCGCCGACCACTTGAATACGCAGCCCGGCATAGGGTTCCGACTGTTCCGAAAGGATTTCCCTTACCTTGTCTTCAGCTTTTTTGGTCAATACGATTGCCATTCTGAAAAACTCCTTTATTCAACTACTGCTCGCTTGCAATGCCCATGGCTTGCAGCCGGACCGATCGTTCCCGGGGCCCGTCCAACTCCGCCATAATAATACTTTGCCATTCGCCCAGAACCAGATTTCCGTCCGCAATCTGAAGGGTCAACGATATGCCAAGCATCAAAGAGCGCAAGTGGGAGTCGGCATTGTGCCGGTCGCAGTCCGACCAGGCCGGATCGTTATGCCTGTAATAGAGATCCTTGCGAATCGCGCCGGCAATGTAGGCTTTGAAGTCGTGGATCAAAGCATCCTGCCATTCGTTAATGAAAATCGCGCTCGTTGTATGAAGCGATGCAATGTTGACCAGGCCTGCACGAATTCCTGACGATCTGACAAAGTTCCGAACCTGCTTTGTCAGGTTATGCAACTCTTCACGTTCTTCCGTTTGCACCTTAATCAGCGCGCTGGCCACGCGATAAGGACCATTGGTGATGTCGACGACGGGTTGCTCTGGAGCTTTCACGGGGGCAGAAGCCATTGTCTTTAACCCTTTCGGACAGATTTACGGACTGGAATTCGATCGATGGCGCAAGCGCGTATTATACACAAAAATTATACCCTTGAACTCGCTGGGTTTACCGGTGAAAATCAATATTCGTGCTGATAGTTTTGCTCCTCATCTTATCCATTCTTCTGGCGACTGGAATCGTGGTGGCCGTGCGCCGCCAATCCAAAGTGACTCGATCTTTCTCGCAGGAAGAACAGGAAGAAGACGCGCGGGTTTATGCCGAATCGACAAAGGCTATGGAAGCAACCGTCGCTGAGGCTCTTGCCGACAAAGCCCGCGACCCCCGGCTGGCGTCGATGTCCGACGAGGATCTCGTCTACGAAGTGTTAAAGGAATGTTACGATCCGGAGATTCCGCTCAATGTCGTTGACCTTGGCCTGATTTATGAGGTCAAGGCGAATACAGATTCGGTCGATATCAAGATGTCGGTCACCTCACCGGCTTGCCCATCCGGCACGGTCATCGCGGGCGACATCCAGAAGAAACTTACAGAGGCCGGTTTTCCCAGTCCGAAGGTCCAGATCGTGATGGAGCCGGCCTGGTCTCCGCAGCGGATCTCGGAGGCTGGTCGAAAAGCGCTGGGGATTTAGCCACAAAAAAGCACAAAAGCCACAGGATCGGATATCGAACCCTCTGACTTTTGTGCCTTTTTGTGGCTATCTTTATCTACCCCGATGGGCGAGTTCGATCTTCACCAACTCGCTCTTTTCATCGGTGCCGAGATTTTTCCCAAACGTCAACTCGTCCATCATCTGCTTCATCTTTTGAGCTTCGCGAGTCTTTTGACGGGCGAGACGTTCTTCGTCGGCTGCGGTTTCCGGCTCATCGCCGCGAACGCGAACGCGGGCTACATCGAGAGGATTGAGCACCAGGTTGTGCGCGTAATTGTCCAGGGGAACGGACTTCCCGCCCGCGTAGACCCCGTGCTTACCGTATTTTTTGTTCCATTCGGCAACGCTGGCGGTCTTGTACATATTTTCGATGATCTTTCGCCAGCCGATTCCGGTGTTATAGGCGCAGAAGGAAATCTCGCCCAGTTGGGTCGCATACGGAATGATGCACATCTCGGTTCGCCGGAAGTCGTAGTTGAATAAATCCTGGAACCACATGCCCGCGACGAACAGGAAATTCCAGGGATCCTTGCGCCGCCGCTCGATATCTTCCATGGTGCGATCGCCCGAAACTTTGCCGTAGCTCTTGCCCGAGAGGCCGAAGGATTTGTCGAATTTCCTGATGATATCCATCAGCGTCAGACTCGGAGGTGCTCCCCACGGGTTGTAGTTCTTGAGAAGGGCGAGGGCCATCATTCCGTTCGAGAACCATTTTTCGCGGCCGGCATCGGTGATCTTCTGCATATCACTGACGAGCCCTGGGATGTTCAGGAACTGGGGGACCGGAGCGTACTCCTTGGTTTCTTTGTTGATCATCATCGCCGTGCCCACGCCGCAGTTGGGATGGCAGCCGCAGCTTACCTGACCCCAGTCGGCACCGGGACCGTGGACGAGATCGGCAAAGTCGGCGAATGCTCCCATCAGCGAAAGAGGGAACCAGTCGCGCGTAGGTTCAGTGACACCGACCTGCGATTTCACGTCATTGGCTAAATGCGAAAGCGTATAGCGCTGCCGCAGCCGGCGTTCGGGCGTGATGTCTTCATCCCGGCCGGTGAAGGACACCGGCTGGAAGGCGATGAAAGCGATCTTCTTCGGGTTGTCCATCGCGAAGCGGATGATGGATCCGACTTGATCGTTATTCACTCCATTCACAAGTGTCACCACCAGAATGATCTCAACGCCGGCTTCGTGAAGATTATTGATCGCGCGCAGCTTCACATCGAAAAGGTTCCCGATCTGGCGATGGCTATTGGCGTCGTTTCCGACGCCGTCAAACTGCAGGTAGACGAAGCGCAAGCCGGCTTCAGCGGCCCTCCGGCAAAACTCCTTGCTTTTCGCAAACTCGATACCGTTCGTTGCAGCTTGCACGCTGGAATATCCGATTTTTCGGGCATACGCGACCGCGTCCAGGAAATAGGGCGAGAGCGTCGGTTCGCCGCCGGAAAACTGAATCGACATTTGCCGCCGCGGCTTGATCTTGATGGCGTTATCCATGATCTCCATGATCTCTTCCCAGGTCAGCTCGTGGACATAGCCCACCTGGTTCGCATCCATGAAGCAGGGATCGCACATCATGTTGCAGCGGTTCGTCAGATCGACCGTCAGGACCGCGCCGCGGCCGTGCCGGATCGTACTGCTGCCGTGATTGTGAAGATCTTTATCGGCGTGTGCCGGAATGTCGCGACCCGGAAAATTCTTCTCGATCCATTCTAGGAATTTCACGTCGATCGCCATCAGATCTTCGGTTTTGCCGTGCTGCGGACAGTCCTTCACCATCCAGACCTGGCCGTTTCTCTCGATGATATTGGCCTTGACCTCCCCGACTTTCTGGTGGAGCAACCTTGTCCAGTCGACGGCGCCGCTGATGATCGTTTCGCGCGCTTCTTTGACGCACTGGGGGCAGAGCGAATCGGTTTGGCGCGGCCATCCCAGCACTGGTTTTGTCTTTTGCCAGGATTTCAGTAAGGGCTTTTCGGTCCATTTCGGCGTAAAGGAGGGGTTAGGACTGAAGCGATTAAAGTATTGGATGGTATCGAATGCCACGCTGGCGCCGTAGCAAACAGCGGCGTCAATGTACTTCATAACTCGCTTTCCGCGACTCGGCTTTACCTGGTTTCGAGCGGAGCAGTCGGCCTGTGGTGTCTCAACCAACGTATCTTCCAGAGTAGACAAGCAACCTCCTTATGAATATACGCGAATTTTCAGGTGTAATGGACTTCAGGGCCGTTGGTGCTGGCCATCAAAACGAGGGGAAAGGATAGCGCAATAAATTCAGGATCTTCAATAAAAATTTGCTACAAATTCCAAATTTTGAAGGGATTACCGGGAACGCACGATTTCCACAGAGACGTAGTTCACACGCGGCTCCAGGACTGGCGACATTTTCCTTACGAGGATGCGGACCCGTGGCGCAAGAAATTCGGCTAGTATCCGGCCAGCCAAAAGCTCTGCCACCGTCTCAATGAGATGAAAGTCGCGGCTTCTACAGACCTCCGTGACTACGGTTGCTACCTTGGAATAATCGAGAGCGTCTTTCAGGGAATCCGAGCGGGCGGCTTGGGATATGTCGGTTGCGATTTCCACGTCGATGGAGAGCCGCTGCTTCATGGTCCTCTCCTCGGGAGTGACCCCGATGGCCGCGACACAATCGATGCCGGCGATCAGAATCCTATCCATACGATTGGTCACCTGTCGCTTTCCTCCAAAGGTTCCCTTCCGGCAAATCCAGTCTCCACATCGTGCCAGTATCCTATCCTGTCCTCGCCTAACTGCCAGCAAAGGTAGACCATCCGGCCACCCTTTATGTACGGAAAATCGCAGAGGCCTTTATCCGCATCCTTGAGTAGCACGCCCATGTCCTTGATCTCATGGATCAGCGACATTAGGTGCGAGACCGACTCCACGTATTCCACTCCAAACTTGCTGTACCCGTTGAGCGGCGCATTGTCCCGGGCTTTCTGGATTTCGGGGTTCAGCGCGCTGATGCGTTTCCATTCCTGGCTGAGTTCTTCCAGCAGCGTTCGCAGCCTTGGAAGAAGGCTTTGCGCTTCCGCCAATGTGAAAATACGCTCTTCGTCCATAAGAACCAATCACGGCTTCCTAGGCCGCCGCTACAGTTCACATCAATGTTCCAGCCAACGCTCCGCCTCAATTGCTGCCATACACCCTGTGCCGGCGGCCGTAACTGCCTGCCGGAATACCGGATCCTGAACATCCCCACACGCGAACACTCCGGGAATGTTTGTGCGAGTGGAATCCGGCTGGGTCGTGATATAACCGTGGCTGTCCAACTCAATCTGACCTTTGAAAATATCGGTGTTTGGATTATGACCAATCGCAACAAACAATCCATCCACCTTGAGCTCGGAGGCTTCGAGGGTCTTTACGTTCTTCAGCTTCAATCCAGTCACACCTGTCTCTTTCGTTCCCACGACATGGTCCACAACGGTGTCCCAGATGAACTGAATCTTTGGATTGCCGAATGCGCGATCTTGCATGATCTTTGAGGCTCGCAGCACATCACGGCGGTGGATCACAAAGACCTTCGTGGCGAATTTCGTCAGAAACGTCGCCTCTTCCATGGCCGAGTCACCGCCGCCCACGACGGCGATCTCCCTGCCTCTATAGAAGAAGCCGTCGCACGTCGCACAGGTTGAAACGCCATGCCCCATCAGTTGGAGTTCGCTTTCGATTCCGATGAGCTTGGCCGAGGAACCCGTGGAAATCACAACTGTCTTCGTGGTTACTTCCTGGTCCGCAAAATAGACGCGAAACGGATACTCCTTTAACTTCACCGCATAGACATAACTCGTCACGATTTCAGTCCCAAAGCGCAATGCCTGCTTCCGCATTTCCTCCATGAGTTGCGGACCCATGATGCCTTCGCCAAAACCCGGATAATTTTCGACAAGCGTGGTTAATGTGAGCTGTCCGCCCGGTTCTTTTCCTTCGATCAGAAGCGGTTGGAGATTCGCGCGCGCCGCATAGACGGCTGCCGTCAAACCGGCCGGCCCGGATCCGATGATGACCATATTCCGCATGACAGCTACCTCGCTGGCGTAAGAATCCTATAAATTATCACACCTATGAATTTCTCAAGATTTGCATTGGAACGATGGCAGTCCACGTATGAAAACTCAGTAGAATACAACTTATCGGAAAGCGGCGTACATCCACTCACGCTCGGCGAGCTCGGCATTGATCAGGAGGACCTGGCGAGGTGCCGGTTGGGTTACGGCGTTTCAAATGGTACAGAGCAATTTCGGTCACTCGTCGCGTCCTTATATAAAGGAGCGACCGAGAGGAACGTTCTAGCGACGATCGGCGCAGCGGAAGCCAATCTGATTTCCATCCTGCGCTTACTTCAACCAGGCGACGAAGTGGTCATTATTTTGCCGAATTACATGCAGACTTATGGACTCATCGAAGCGCTTGGCGGCCGCATCGTCCCGATTTGGTTGCGGGCTGAAAACGAATGGCTTCCCGATCCCGAAGAAATCGCTTCACGCGTCGGACCACAAACGAAGTTCATCACGTTCTCGAACCCGAACAACCCAACAGGCTCGGTCTTCGGACACAGTACAATCAAGGCTCTGACGGCGGTGGCCGACCGCCACGGTTGCTGGATTTTGGCCGACGAGGTCTATCGTGGCGCCGAACGCATTGGCGAAGAAACGCCCTCGTTCTGGAACGAGTACCCGAAGACGATCGTGACCAGCAGTTTGTCCAAGGCATACGGTACGCCCGGACTTCGCCTGGGCTGGGTTCTTGCATCGGAAGAGACAATACAGGAAGTTTGGTCCTACGCCGATTACACCAAGATCGCCCCACCTGTCTTGAGCGACCTCGTCGGCTGCCGCTTACTGGAGCAGCGCGCTCGCATTCTCGATCGCACGCGCCGGCTCCTGAACCAAAACTGGCCGAATCTAAAGAGTTGGCTGGACTCGCGGCCCGGCATGTTCGAGTATGTCCCTCCGAAAGCCGCCGCGATCTGCATGACGCAATACCATGCGCCGATCAATTCGCGTTCGCTTGCCGAACGTCTCCGCACCGAACGCTCGACATTAATTGTTCCCGGCGATCACTTCCTGCTCGACGGCTACATCCGCTTCGGCTTCGGCAACGAAGCCCCGTACTTGCTCGCCGGTCTCGACCGCGTCGGTGAAATGCTCGATTCGATTAGGTGATAAAATCTTTCTCACGCGCCCGTAGCTCAGCTGGATAGAGCGCCGGACTTCGAATCCGTAGGTCGGGGGTTCGACTCCCTCCGGGCGCGCTTGATTACAACCGTTCTGCTGTTTATCGTTTCTTTGGTTCCATATCCTGAAATCTATCCATGGGCGCCGGACGCCGCATGTAAACTGAATCCGGCAAAGCCCCAAGGTCTTCACCCGGATGCCTACGCCGCTCTCCGCAGTCTGGCGCTCGCACACCGGATCACTCAGGGCATCAATCACTCGCAGGAGAGAGGAAACGTTCATGACACGGATGGAACCGTCAATGGGAAAGCCTACACGGGAGCGGTGGATATCAGCGTTCGTTGCCTCACCCAGGCGCAGACCCGGACGCTGCTGGCGCGTCTTGCCACTGCCGGTTTCGGCGCCTGGTACCGCAAAGACGGTCAAGATGGCTGGACCGGTCCGCCACACATTCATGCAATATGGGCCGGCTGCCGCCTGAAACCTGTTCTGCAACAGCAAGTGGAAAACTGGCTCGAAGGTGGAAACGGTCTCTTCTCAAAGCAGCTCTATCAGTTCTGGCAACCTTCTGCAGAAATGAGAGGCAAGGTAGGCAAGCTGTATCATTCGTTCAATTGAGATCGATGATTGAAAGACTTTTTCAAGATGCGCCAGATCTTGCGAAAGCCACCTCCCCTTCTTTCAAGCCGCGCCAGATCTTGAAAAAGGCGCCCTCGCTTTTTTCAAGATCTGGCGCCAGACGAAAG
>WNGR01002890.1_pt1 | contig 21298 bp, 20 predicted proteins | sample 5407581 | NCBI WGS metagenome assembly WNGR01 (sample SAMN13153383, study PRJNA577476) | soil metagenome | isolation source: 80 cm soil or saprolite under Garry oak tree replicate 2 | place: USA:California | collected 2016-06-15
CGTCGAATCCAACATACTCCGCCTGCTTGATACAGCGTTCCATTATTGGGTGGAATATGAGCAATAACGAGTTCCTTACCTTCCAATTCCACTATTTGAGGATAAGTAGGATCGAGACGAACCATTGGTTTGCAAAGACGAGCTGCTTGTAAAACAGTATCGATTGCATCTGAGGTATTTTTCACGCCAACAATCTGCCAGGTTTTATCTACTACTCCGAAAACGATAAAACCACCTATAGCATTAGCAAAGCCACACATTCTTTCTGCCAGATCAGAAGGGCGTGGAGGAGCCACTTTAAATTCAACAGTAGGTGTTTCTCCACCTTTGATAAGAGCCTCAAGTGATCTTGTGTCCAACTATGCAATACCCCTTCTTGATCTCGTAACTGTTTGTGATTAAAGTATACCAGTACGAAGGCTTCTTGCAAAGGTTAGGCGTCATATGTTTGCGTTGCTCCCCTACTTGTCTGCACACTTGTTCCTTGTGACATTCGGTATCCCCTCTTGGTAAAAGCGGAAGCTTAGTAAGATGCCAGGATGCGATCTGCCAGCAGGCCCAGGCAACTGAGATTGGGAAAACCTGGTCCCTGGGCGATTCCCGCCAGCATGGGCAAATGTAATTTGGGGATGAAACCGTCGAGGGAAAAGGAGTGCGTCACCTCGGCCACGCGCGCGTGGGTGACTGCATCAAGCAGGTGCCTGAACCAGAGGGCATCAAAGCCGCGAGCGACCACAAGATAATCATACTCGTCATGTTTCATCTTGCCGTCGTATTCGCTTTCGACGCGCACGCTGGTGTCATTCGCATCAATGCGCCGCACGGTGCCAAGCACGGAGCGCACGTTCTCGGCGTTGCTGAGTTCCTCCATCGCCTTGAGTGAGAAGACGCCACGATCGGTGCGTCGCACAAATTCGCGGCGATCACGCTCGCTCAGTTGCAACCAGTTCGCCGCGTGCTGGTGGTCGCCAAGCAGGCTGGCGAGCCTGCCATCGGGATCGGAGAAAAGCCGGTTCTCCTCAAAGCCCTCATCGCGCGAATAGATCACGCCGTACGGACTGATGACCTCGATAAAGGCTGAATCCCTCAGCGCATCCACTAGCGCGACGACGATGGCCGCGGCTGTTTCACCCGTGCCGATCACGCCAATATTCAGCGGCTGTGTGACGTGTGACCGCAGTTGCACGAACTCCTCACTACGTAGCCAGAACGAGGCCCCATCCATGATACGCGGATGCGCCTTCGGCTGACCCGCAATGGTGAGTGGAGTGCCAGGCCCAGTCATGACCAGCCCGCTGCCAGTGACGGTGAACGGTGCACCACCTTCCCCAGGGTGGCATGTCAGGTACCAATGCTGCTGATCCGGGGTCGTCGCAATGCTCGTCACCTCGCCTACACACAGCTCCACCTCTACCTGTTCGGCCACCCATTGAATATACTGCGACCACTCACGATGCGTGGGGCGCGTGCGCCCGCGATCAATCCAATCGGCATAGCGCAACTGGTCGATGAGGAAACTCTGCCAGGAGAGGTGAACCATCTCTTTCGCGACCGCGCGGCTCAGTTCCTTGTCTCCCCAGCAGGCTGAGAGGTAGGGAAAACCAATGTCCTTCTCCGGGCGCGTTCCCAGAAACTGATGACCATCGGTGAATCCTGCTTTGCCTGTCCAGTGTGTCGCTACGCCTCGCCGGTCAATAATGCGTACATGCGGCACGGGATAGCCCAGCTTTGCCAGCATATGCCTTTTCGCTGCGATCGCGACTGCCTTTGGTCCGGCTCCCACCACTAGCAGTGTCGGTGCCTTAGAGCTCAATCTTCGCCCCCAACACCTCTAGGAACTTCGCCAGCCACGCAGGATGGGCAGGCCAAGCAGGAGCCGTGACCAAGTTTCCATCGGCAGTGGCTTGGTCAACCTCTAACGAGACGAACTTGCCACCTGCCCGCGTCACCTCTGGGCCAACAGCAGGATAGGCACTGCACGACCTTCCCTCAAGGACACCAGCCGCGGCAAGCACTTGCGCACCGTGGCAAACCGCAGCGATAGGTTTCTGCGCATGAGCAAAATGGCGCACCATCTCCAGCACACGGTCGTTCAAACGCAGATACTCGGGGGACCGTCCACCCGGGATGACCAGCCCATCATAGTCTTCTGGCTGGACTTGCGCGAACGTCGCATTCAACTGAAAATTGTGACCGGGCTTCTCACTGTAAGTCTGATCTCCCTCAAAATCATGAACCGCTGTACGGACTTTCTGACCAGCTTCCTTGCCAGGACAAACGGCATGGACGGTATAGCCAACCATCACGAGGGCCTGGAAGGGAACCATCACCTCATAGTCTTCAACATAATCACCAACGAGCATCAAGAGCTTCTTCGCGCTCATAGCAACCTCCTCTTGCGTTCAGAGCAGGCAACAGAACTGCCTGCCCAGCACTCAAATAGAACTGGACATGGGAGAACTCCCCTTCTTCGCCAAAGGACTTGATAGAGTGAGTATAAAAGATAAACACAGATGCGTCAAGAGAACGGTCCAGATGGTTAGAATAGTTAGAACATACAGGTCTACCTTGCCAATATTCATGCCTGTAAGCTATACTCAAGTCAGCGTTTCTGAGAGCAGACTTAGCTCATAGGTTAAGTAAGGAGTAACTTGCATGCAGAATGGGAGCTATCATGTCTCCTTGGATGCTGAAATCAGTAGAGCCGATTGTGCGTTTTGTAGGCCACATTCTGATTATTCCCAAACAGCACTATACCTGCTATGGGGCTGTGCCTGCCGAACTAGATACAGAATTAGCTACCCTGAAACAGGAAGTAGAGCAGTTTTTTGTACGTTTCTATGCTCCCATTGTTTTTTGGGAGCATGGCGTCTTTCGACAAACGGTTTTTCACGCTCATCTTCATTGTTTCCCTTTTGGGGGAACGGAGTATGATCCCACAGAGAGTTTGCATAGTCTTGAAGTACATGCTCAAGATGATATAAGAAAATGGTACGCTACACACGGTCAGTACTTTTATATGGCAGATACAAACTCTGCCTTTCTGTTTGCCCCTCAGATGGACCGCTACCTGCATATCATTCGTGACGTCCTCTGGTATGGTGTAACCACTCGTACTGCTCAGACAGCATGGCGTTCACAACAACAGCGATATGCGGAAGGTACGCCCCTGATCCAGGCAACGAAGGAAAAATGGCAGCAATTTCAACAACAAGGAGCTGGTTATGTTGATGAAACCAGTACGCGATGACTTTATCAAAGCAGGTGATTTGACCTTTCATTATCTCAAATGGGGTGAGCAGGGCCAATCAGTCGTGGCGATACATGGGCTAACGGCGAATGCCATCTGCTTTCAAGCACTGGCCGATGATTTAGCCCGCGATCACCAGTTCTATGCATATGATTTGCGCGGACGTGGGGATAGCGATAAGCCTGAGCATGGGTACAGTGTCCCTATTCACGCAGTAGATTTAGCGAAGATTATTGATGCGCTGGGCTTGGAGCGTCCTGTGTTAATTGGGCATTCTCTGGGAGCGTTTACCGCCCTATACTTTGCTGCACACTATCCAGACAAACTTAGCAAGCTGGTACTGATAGATGCTGGCGCACCTTTGTTTTGGGAGACACCAGAAGAGCGACCTGCTTGGCTGGCGGCCTCTATTAACCGTGTAGGAACGTCAGTACCCTCATTTGAGGAGTACACGCGACGCCTGAAACAGGCTCCCTTTTTAGGACCATACTGGAATCCGTATCTCGATCTTTATTTCGAGTATGATGTACGCCACAACAGTGATGGCTCCGTGGTTTCCAAGTGCTGTCGTGAAGGGGTGCTTGAGGATGAATTGCGCTTGCGAGAAACCCGCTCGGAGGAGCAATGGGCACATGTGCAAGTGCCGACGCTTCTGTTACGAGCCGGTAAATGGATGCTCGTGGATAACGATCAATTGTTGCCGGAAGCGTCAGCAGAGATGGCTTGTCATGCGATCAAGAACTGCCGTTTTGTGAATTTTCCCAATCTGAACCATTATACGATTATTTTTGGCATTGAGAGCGGGCTGGTAGAGGCAATACGTGATTTTGTGGATGGTGTTTGATAGTCAATGGCTATAAGAAAATTATCGCTCTGAGAGAGGCCATTAACAAGATTTCATAACCTTTTTTCTGCCACGCTGCCCCAAGAGCCAGCTGAACCATCCAGGACGGGGAGCTGGGTCAAGCAGTTCGACCAGCGCATCGACCTCACTTTGGACCTGCGCGACATCTCTGGTTGTCGCAAGACGTTCGAAGACCTCGTGTGGAGTCATCTCAGAGGTCAGCTGTTGGCGTTCTTTGATGGCTTCCAGCCCAGCATTGAGCTGCTCGACTCGCTGATCCAACAGCGCGTAGTCATCGAAGAGCCTCTGAGTACTCTTGCCCAGGTGATAGACATCCTGCCGATCATAGTTCTGAACGCGCCCTCGCGGTTTCCAGTAGCCCTCCTCGTGGAGGATGTGAGCAATCTGCTCGAGCTGCTCGCTCACTCCTCCACTCCCGCGTAGTTCCAACAGGAGGAAGACGCTGCGCGGGTTGAGTACCACGTCGTACTCGTTTATATGAGCGGCAATCAAGGTCAGTTGCCGCTCGATCGCTCGCTTATGGAGCTGCAGGCTGCTGTGTTGGCTCATCAGAGCCTCGACCTGAGTCCCGACATGTCGCTTTGTAGAAGTTGCCATACTCCTATTTGCTCACCTTTCTCCAGTCCTGGGTAAATTTCTCAACAGCTTCAGCCTACTTATGTGCTCGTGTTTCGTTCATCCGCGTGAACGTCTTTCTGTTCATAGTCTACCTGGAGAGGCGGAAGAACACATCGTATGAACTGATGAAGTCTCGCATTGGAGAAGATCTCATTAGAATGCATGATATGTCTCCAAGCTCTTAGTGTGACCTGCTTGTGATAGACACAACAGCGGTTGTGATAGAAATGTGATATCGGGAAGAGATACTTACTTTGAAAAAGAGAACACGACACGTTTTGAGCAACCCTATCTATAGAGAGGAACACACCATGACCTTTGATATTGCTACTACCTACAATATATTGTTTCCGCATTTCCAGGAGCGCATACGGCGTCACGAACCACTAGCGCGGCACTCTGCCTTCGGTGTTGGAGGAGCCACTGATGTATGGGTCTCGCTCGAATCGCGGAAAGAGCTTTTTGACCTCGTAACTTTCTGCGCTGAAAAACATTGGCCATTACTCATTGTAGGTAACGGCACCAATGTGTTGTATGCTGATAGCGGTGTTCGAGGCATTGTGGCACGGATGGCTCTGAAGACCTATACCCTGGAAGACGAGAAGGATGGAACAGCACTATTGGTGGCAGATGCAGGCGTGAGCTGGCCACTCTTATTACATGAGCTTGCACCTCAAGGGTGGGGAGGACTTGAGTTCGGTGTTGGCATCCCAGGCACACTAGGTGGAGCTGTCATCAGTAATGCCGGGGCACACAACCACGAATTGGGGCAAGTTCTGGAGTGGATCGAGGTCTTGGATGCACGGGGATGCAATACCCCAGAAGAGAACGACGTTGGTATACCGCTTGTGCGTCGCTATGAACACGATGAGCTTGACTTGAGCTACCGGCATAGCCGTTTCCGTGAACAGCGTTACATCCGCTTTGATGAGCATGGACACTATATCTTCCCAACCCGTGGTATGATTGAACCGGCTGAAATCGTCATGCAGTTGGGCATCCGTCTGCACCGAGCAGAGCCTGAACAATTGCAAACAACTATTGCAGACCATAAACGCTATCGCAAGCAGACCGAGCCGCCGCCCTATCGTGCGGGAACAGTGTTCAAGGATCCTCCTGGCCATGATGCCGATACACTCATCACTCAAGCCGGGATGAGAGGTAAAACCCATAGGCATGCCCAAATTTCCACCCATCATGCCAACTATATTGTCAATCTGGGTGGTGCCCAGGCTGCTGATATTGCCGCCTTGATCAGGGAGACACGCCAGCGCGTTCTTGAGAAGTTTGGAGTAGTATTGGAGTTAGATGTTGAGTTTCGCGGTGAGTGGGAAGAGTGATTTGACATAGACCATAAAATGCCTTATCCTGCTCATATGCAACACTTTGTTACTCTAACAGAGAGAAAGGATTGCCTATGCTAGCACAAACATCGCACTCTATTCGTACATTGGGTGTACTAACAGGCGGTGGTGATGTTCCAGGATTGAATGCAGCTATCAAAGCACTGGTTTATCGTGCCGAGCCGATGGGTATCCGTGTGATAGGCTTGCGGGCAGGCTGGGAAGGTATCACTTACCTTGATCGGTCACGTAGCCGTGATAGTCTTATTTTCGAGCAGTTACAACCGGAGACATGGCAGAGCTGTTACCTGATGCCCTTGAACAGGCTGAATACCCGTACTATTGACAGGCAAGGTGGCACTATTTTGCAGTCTACCCGCACCAATCCAGCTCGGATCCGCGTTGGTGACTTGCCCCCGCATCTCGCGGCTCGCGGTGCTGGTCACTCGCCGGATGAGAGAATTGACCTCACCGACGAGGTACTGGCAAATATTGACTTTCTTGAATTGGATGGTCTGGTAGTCATTGGCGGTGATGATACCCTGAGTTACGGAGCGATACTGGCCGCCAAAGGCGTACCTGTGTGGGGTATCCCCAAAACCATGGATAATGATGTACCCGGTACTGACTACTGTATCGGTTTCGAAACTGCCATCACGCGAGCAGAAGAATTTATCAACCGTATGCGCTCTACCGCTGGTTCACATAGCGAGACCATATTGTTCCGGCTCTTTGGCCGTGACGCTGGCTTCACAGCACTAGAAACTGCCATCGTGACGTGGTCTGACCGCTTAGTGATTCCTGAAGTGCCCGCCAATATTGATACTCTGGCTGATCTGATCGCCAAGGATCGGCGCAATCCACAAAATTATTCAACGGTCGTCCTTTCCGAAGGTGCAAACCTGGGTGTACCAGTACCAGAAATTGGGCCTCCTGATGCCTATGGCCATCGCAAAAAGGCGAATGTAGCTGAGTTCCTGGCCGATCAACTGACTACACGTTTGCCAAAAGTACGCTTTCTGCCCATTGACCTGACCTACTTCCTACGTAGTGGTGAACCAGATGTCTATGATAAGCATATGGCAATTTTCTATGCCAATGCCATTATGAGCATGGTCGAGACCGGCACTTATGGGATGATGGCGGCCTATCGCAATGGCGAGTTTATCTCTACCGACATCCCAGGAAAAAACCTTCCACCCCGTCGTGTAGACCCTGATGACTATCACTTCACACGCTATCGCCCACGCTTTGAACACATTCAAGGTCCTTACCGGCCACAAATGTAGCACAGCTTGCTCTCAGCTTTGCACTTTCTCTCGATATATATTAAGAAGAGAGGGTAGGTGGTGCTTCACTTACCCTCTTGTGCCTCTGCCTGCATAATATGCTATATTGCCATAGGCTGTTGGCCACTGTATCTTATTCATTCTCAAGGGAGCTTTATTATCATGACAAATTCACATGGGCAGTTTGATGTGATTATTATTGGAGCCGGACATAATGGCTTGGTAGCCGCAGGGTATCTGGCACGAGCAGGAAAGAAGGTAATAGTAGTGGAACAGAGGGATCGCGTAGGTGGAGCGTGTACTCTGGAAGAACCCTTTCCGGGCTTTACGATGTCGCCGTGCGCATATGTGGTAAGTCTGCTACGACCTGAAATTATCCGTGATCTGGAGTTGCATCGCTATGGCTTTGATGCATATGTTAAAGATCCACAGATGTTTGTGCCCTATCCTGATGGCCATTATTTGTTCTTGCGTGCCAGTACAGAGAAGACCATCGAAGGCATTCGTCGCTTGTCTCCACATGATGCTGAAGCTTACCCGAAGTTTTTACGTTTCTTCGACCGGGCCTCAGAGATTCTCAATCCTATTTTGTTGGAGGAGCCACCTTCTGTGGCCGACCTGGCTGCACGCTTTCGTGGGGAAGATGAAGAAATTTATCGTTGGTTGATGTTTGGCAATTTGTACGATATGCTGGCCTCTTATTTCGAATCCGACTATTTACGGGCAGCTTTTGCAGGACAAGGCGTGATTGGGACATTCATTGGACCCAAGACCCCAGGGTCGGTGTATGTCATGTGGCATCATATGTTTGGTGAAGTCAATGGTGAGAAGGGCATGTGGGGATATGTACGCGGTGGTATGGGACGGATTAGCTTTGCACTGGCTGCGTCAGCAGAAGCGCACAGCGTAGTGATACGCACAAATAGCCCGGTGAAGAAAATCCTTGTGCATAACGGACAGGCCGAAGGGCTACGGTTGGAGAACGGAGAAGAACTGAGGGCCAACACCATCCTCTCCAATGCCGACCCGAAACGTACGTTTTTGCAATTCTGTGCAGAAGCAGGACTGGATAAAGGTTTCCTCAAACGCATTGATCAGTTTAAGTCGGACAGCGCGGTGATCAAGGTCAATATTGCCCTCAAAGAATTGCCCAGCTTCAAGTGCTTGCCAGGAACGGAGCCAGGATTGCAACATGCTGGTTCGTGTGAGATTAGTCCGACACCGGACTGGGTACAGGAGGCGTATGAAGATGGGGCACGTGGGGAGTTATCGAAGAAACCATATATTGAGGCGTACATGCAATCGGCGACGGATCCAACAGTTGCTCCACAAGGTTATCACACAATATCGATGTTCTGTCAGTACGCCCCCTACCATTTGAAGGGCAGAGAGTGGTCAGAGAAAGTCAAAGATGAGATGGCCGATCGTATTATCACAACGATGACAGAATTTGCACCAAATTTTGCGGATGCGGTAATTCACCAGCAGGTGCTGAGTCCGGTGGATATTGAGCAGCGATATGGTATGTCGAATGGAAATATTTTCCACGGTGAGATTACGCCCGATCAGTTATTCTCGCTAAGACCGACACCGGAGTGTGCGCGATATCGTACACCGATTGAGGGCTTGTATCTCTGTGGTTCAGGAACACATCCAGGAGGGGGGGTGATGGGAGCACCAGGACATAATGCAGCAATGGCGGTGATGAACGATTGGGGAAAGAAGTAGGTTATTCCTCAATCAGGTTATTTAAGTACTTCCCCTAAATGGGGTGTTGTGCAGAAGTGAAAAGTGGTAGGATATGATCTAATTATGACAATGTTCATTAGGTATGAACGACAGGCGTTACACGTTTCTTTGATTTTGAAAGGAAGGAGGAACACGACCTTGGCTACACAATTTCACTTGAATGTTGGTCAGCTTACAGACGTAGGGCGTCAACGTGAGAACAATGAAGATAATATGGCGTCTATCATTCCCGGAGATGCAGAGATAGCGGCGAAAAAAGGAGCGTTATTCGTCGTAGCTGACGGCATGGGCGGCCATGCACGGGGAGAAGTCGCGAGTAAGATAGCAGTAGAGACCATGCCAAACAGCTATTACCAGAATGCAAGTGAGGAGATTACCACTGCTTTACAGCAGGCAGTGCAGCAGGCGAACGCAGCTATTCTGGCTGCGGGAAGTGGTATGGGAACAACCTGTGTTGCCGTAGTATTGCAAGGAAACACGCTCTTCATAGCAAATGTGGGAGACAGCCGAGTCTATATTATCCGTCATGGTGAGGTCAAACAAGTCTCAGAGGATCATTCGGTCGTAGCAGAACAGATGCGTGCCGGGCTGCTGACAAAAGAGCAGGTACGTGAACATCCAGCACGCAATATGATCACCCGTGCGCTGGGAGAAAAGGGCGATGTTGAAGTGGACACGTTTTCTGCACTGATACAAGAAGGGGATTTGCTGGTGCTATGCACCGATGGCCTGTGGGAGTTTGTCAGTGACGAGGAGATAGGCAATATCGTGCAACAATCGGGACCGCAAGAGAGCGTGAAACGTTTGATTGACCGAGCCAACGAGCAGGGTGGGACGGACAATATTACAGCCATAGTGGTGCAGGTGTTAGCATGAAGCCTGCACCACGCTAAGCCTTATCAGTCCTTGCTGTAAAACCCCTGGCCGTGGCGGCACGAGGAGTCGTCACCTGTTGTATTCAACCGCGTAGCATATAAAACCAGTACTGCTTTCCCCAGGATGCAGTTCTATCAGATGAGCTATATCTTGTCGGCCTTGATCATATAAATTGACGGCATCAGTCGCGCAGGTCTGGTTTTCTAGGCAAAAGAAAGGACTCCCTTGAGGCGTATATATAACCACGTGCGTAAATTCCTTGGAGGTAGATATATGCAGTCTCATAGCTTGCTTTCGATAGACAATCACAGCACTTTCGTCTGGATATAGACCAGTATAGACGTGATCCAGTTTGAGGTTAGCCACTGGCACAAGCTCACGTAGATCAAACAGAGCATACATGATGCCTTCTACATCTAGCAGTCTGCCCGTCGGCAATAGTTGATCATCTGCCTCCATAACATACCTTGCGGGAAGGCTGACCAATGTGTCTTCCCCACCTGAAAGCGTTGAGAAATACGGATGTAAGGCAAAGCCAAAGGGCATATCCTTCGACCCATTATTCTGAACAGAATAGCTAACAGTCACACCCGTTTTTGCCAGCGTATAGATCAAGGCAAGCCGACTCTCAAAAGGATAGCCCTCATAGAAGGGACTTTCTTGAGTTATGTCAACATATGTTGTGACACTGACCCCATCCTCAGCAACCATAGGTCTATCGTAGTGCCACTGCCTGTCAAAAACGAGACCATGAACCAAAACCTCATTTCCGCGTGGCCGCTTCAAACCCTCTAGTGAATAGGTCTGGCCCTGATAGACATAGCGTTTATCACTTACTCTGTTGGGAAACGGCCAGAGCACAAAATTCCCCGTAAAATCTCTCTGCTTGAGCAGTTCCCGATCGCAGTAGATGATGTCATGCCCTCCCACCCGCAATTGAACCATATTACTGCCCAAATCAGGAGCAATACCAACGACAATATTTCGTGACGGATCGTCTCCATCTCTATAGGAAAGCGTGATAACCGTCGAATGTAATTCCTGGTCAAAATCGACGTGTGCAGCAAACGGGCCATAATTTACTGTTTCTGGCTTTGCTGACAAATTGTTACTCTCCATGTTCTCTCGAATTCCTTTCTACAGTTCACGCCTCGAAGAACTTCTGTTCCCTATATTATGTAAGTGCGTCCATCATATCTTGCACAAAACGTATCTCGTCCCAGTTAACGCTATGGCCCATACCGGGATAGAGTCGCATGGTAACGTTGCCACCAAGCCGTTCCAGCACTTCGGCAGAATCTAGCACACGCTGTTTAGGAATGTGAGGATCAATATCGCTACAACCAAGAAAGACAGGCGTACCAGCCAGGGAACCAGCATAGTTGCGAGGCGTGCCATCGGGACCAATCAGTCCCCCACTGAGGCCGACAACTCCACCATAGCGTTGGGCGTGACGAGCGACAAACTCCAAAGAGAGACAGGCCCCCTGAGAGAAGCCAAGAAGGATGACACGTTCAAGAGGAATGCCAGCCGTCGCTATCTGAGTAAGCAGAGATTGGATGACTGACAGACCCGAGGAGAGACCGGGTTCATTGCTGGCAATAGGAGCCAGGAAGCTGTTAGGATACCAGGCATTATGGGCCGCCTGTGGTGCAAGGTAGGCAAAGCCCGATCCCTCGAACTGGGAAGCCAGTTCAAGGATACTCTCAGCTGTAGCTCCGCGCCCATGGATCATCAGCATTGCCGCTCTAGCAGTTTGCCATGGTTCGCCTGCATATAGAACGGGTTGGTTTTGGTGTGGACCGTGTATTTCATTTGCAGACTCACTCATGATGGAGACTCCATGCTATGCCACGCAGGGGCAGTAATCGGACGAAGTGAGTGTTCAATGACAGAACGGCTCTCTTCTAGCCATGGTGGTAATTTGAGGCTTTTGCCCAACTCAGCAAAGTCTTCATCGACGGTGAAACCCGGGCCTGCCGTAGCAATTTCGACGATATGGTCGTCGGGATCGTTAAAGTAAATACTTTTGAAGTAAACGCGCTCCATAACCGGAGTGACACGCAAACCAGCCGTAAGCAGCTTTTCACGCCAGACAAGTTGAGTTTCCTCATCGGCAACGGCTAGGGCAAAATGATGCGTTTGTCCAGCCCCCATACGCATACGGCGAGTTTTGTAGGGATCGCGTTCGAAGTAGGTGATCAATGTGCCGGGGTGTCCATCGCCGATGCCCCAGTACCAGTGGGCTGAGTTGGGATCATCGAAGTTGGAAGTCATTTTGACACGACGCATGCCCAGAAGCTCACCAAAAAATTCTTGAGTACGTTGAATATTGCTACCAATAGCAGTAATGTGATGCAAACCACGACTCAAGGCCATGTCCGGCGTGATGTTGGGGACGGGATCAGGCCAGGTTTCAGCTTTGATACGAGCTTCATCACGATTGTTGACGAGCATCTGCGGTGGTGGTTCGCGATATGCTGTGCCGAGAGCATCAGGAGCCTCGTCAATAGTCCAACCCGGTCCAAGGGTGGCAATTTCGAGAATAGTACCGTCAGGATCGTTGAAGTAGATGGATTTGAAGTAGTGCCTATCGAGTGGGCCATCGATATCGAGGCCAGCATCGGTCAGGCGGCGTTTCCATTTTAAGAGACCGTTGTAGTCATTAACGATGAGAGCAAAGTGATGAGTCCCACCGATGCCAGGGTAACCCTTGGAGGCATCAGGCCACTCAAAGAAGGTGATGAAGGAGCCAGGGGTAGCTGTCTCATTACCAAAGTACAGGTGATAGCTGCTGGGATCGTCGAAATTCACAGTTTTTTTGATAAAGCGCAAGCCCAGGACTTGTGTGTAAAAATTCACGGTCCGTTGGGCATCTCCACAGACAATGGTGATGTGATGAATACCCTGGATAGTCATAGTTCGCCGCCTTTCAAGCAAATCGTAACGTCACGTAGTATGATTATAGCAGATGCGAACACGATAATGACACAGATGCCATCATTTTCTACATATGGGGCCAAAACGAGAAACGGAACCAGGATGTAGTTGCTGCTGAGATTGGCGATTAGAACGCATCCAGCATAGCCCGAATAAAACCCACTGCCACAGAAAGCCAATCAAACGAACGAGTCCAGCTGACCCACTCTTGTTGAGTGGGCCAGCCCGCTTTATAGCGTGGAATCATGTCTCTGGGCATAACGATAACCCAACGTGTACCCTCGCCCAGGCCACCAGGAGTGATACGTACCGAAATGTTGAAGACGTTTTCGTTGGGTAAGTGAATTTTCCAATCAGGCATGCTGCGCAGCAGGGGATCACGCCGCCAGAGAGTGAACAGAGCTGGATCTTCAGGTGCGCCGCTTTGCGAACGGCGTAAAGTAATCACCTGCCCAACAACCGCAGTACGCTCCCATTCAGGAAAGCGCAGCCACACAGAGTAGCGGTATTGATCAAGGCCAACAGCCTGGATAAAAGTACGATAGCCCTCGCGTTCAATCCGGCGTTCGCTATCGCTCTGCCAGATACGCACCATAGCATCGAGGCGTTTTTTCTTTTCTTCCTCACTGAGGTTAGCGTGCGGCCCCGTATTCGGCGGTAGTGGTGTCGCTGTCATGAAGAACTCCTGAAGCTATAGGAAAATAGTGATGCAGCCACAAAGCAAGATCATCGGCAAGTGGCGCAACAAACGTACAAGGCATATTGTCGGGATACCGCCGCAACGTCAGACTATGCGCGTGCAGAAACTGACGAGTAAGAGTTGCTTGCGGCGTTCCCGGCACAGCAGCAGGCGCATAAAGCTGGTCACCTACAATAGCATAGCCCAACGCCGCAAGATGAGCGCGAATTTGATGAGTGCGGCCCGTAATAGGCTGTACTTCTAACAAGGTAAACACTCCATCAGCTGAGACAGCCAACACGTTCACCTGCGTAAGCGCGAATTGTCCATCAGGCCCAACGATACAACGCCGACGCTCATCTGGATCACGCCGTAATGGGCCTTCCAGCAACAGTTCATCATTGGGAGATAGAGGGTAATCTTGGCCTCCACAAGGGGGGCCACTACATTTCATATCCTCAGATCCCTCAACCTGTAGTGGCCCCCCTTGTGGGGGCCAGGTATCCCTACATTTCATATCCTCAGATATCTCAACCTGTAGTGGCCCCCCTTCTCTCAGGGGTAGGTTTTTTGGAAAACCGCTTGGCAACACGTCTCGCGTAGGGGCGGGGGTGGCGTGGCTGTGGGGGGAGGGCCCTTGTGGCCGCCCGTTCCTCAGGGAGAACTGTTCGTCCGAGGAAAAACCTACCCGTGTGAGCCCCCCTTGCGCGGGCCAGGTATCACACGCATACGAAATACTGCCATGTACTTTACTGGTAACAGTAAACGTAGTACGTGGACGTGTCCAATCCGGTGCCCCTTTACAAACAACCGCCAGATAGCGTTTGACAATAGTATGGTCATAGAACTGATCGACGAGATAGCGGCATGAGCGTTCAGTACGAGCCAGTGCCACAATGCCAGAAGTATCTTTATCAAGACGATGAAGCAAACAGGGACGAGGCAAAAGCCCCTCCTCTTTCCATTGACGCAGCCGACGTTTCTCCCGTAACATCACCTGAATATGCGCCGGAGCACCCGCCCATTGTGGATCATCAGGAAGTTCTGGTGGCTGCCAATCATCCCCTCCCTGCTGTGCCAAATAAAGCAAGAGAGCATCCCACATCGTACCATCAGTATGTTTATACGTGGGATGAATGACCAGACCTGCCGGTTTATTAACGATAAGCAGATAATGGTCTTGATAGAGAATGGGTATTGATATCATGAATATTTCTTCAAAGACAAAATATTTGGGTGCGAAGCCAACTCCTCTCGATCCCGTAAATGTCACCCACCAAAGTTTACAGCACTACTGCCATTTTTGCAACACGACAGAGCGAGAGCAGGGGTGCGCGTAGGATTTTTGCGGAGGAAGTGGTGAGCATGATGGCCGCAAGGGCCATCACTACTATACGACGGCTTCGTAGGCCGACGCATGCGGGTATAGTAGTGATGGCCCTTGCGGCCATCATTATGACTGTCACACCCAAATAATTACATGACTTGTGACGTAACCACTCAGGTACTCCATGCGACCAGTAGAGGAGTTCTCTTCGCTTTTTCAGAAGAAGAGCAGAGATCGGAATGCTCAAACAACAGATACAAACGATACATTAGATACAAACGATACATTGGATACATTAGATACAAACGACTCTCTCGTCCTCAATCCCGAGAGCTTGAGATGCTTGATCTTGAGACACATTTCCGTTCTTTTCAGGAGAAAGAAGGTCCCCCTAAGTAGTTACAGCTATTGCCGATTATGACCAGGCAATTAAACTTAACCCCAGCCATGCTAATGCTCAAAAACAATCGCAGGGCTTGCCCCTGCCATCCAACAATCGCAAGAAACCTGATAAGCAAAGCACCACATGATCTGTTACAATACCCATAGCAAGAAAGTGAAAACGTGAAAGCGCGAACGAACACCAGCAAGTCGGGAAATGAGGAGATAACCATGAAGAGGTTTGAAGGAAAAGTTGCCTTGGTAACAGGTGCGGGTTCGCGGCGAGGTATCGGACGGGGGACTGCGTTGGCCCTGGCAAAGGAAGTTGTATACTGACAATTCGTAAGGAAAGAGAAGTTGAAACCACGTGGAACAGCATAGGCTGAGTACACGCTACATGCACATTATCTGTTATCTCTGGGCTACACTCCTGCCGGTATACATGCTCCTCCTGATTCCCCTGCCCGTAGCTGCCGACGGAGGAGCCCCTGACCTCGCCTACATCGCCGGAGCTGGGGCGGGCGTGAGCGTACTCGATCTCATCCAGCAACGCATCAGCCGCACGTTGACCGTGCCTGGTGATCCTCGCACCCTCGTGCTGAGTGCAGATGGGAACACCCTCTACCTCACGCAACCTACTCTCGGACGCGTGACAGCCCTGGACACGGCCACTGGTCGAACTCTTTGCACAGCCCAAGTTCCCGGACAACCTACTACTCTGGTGCTGGCTCTGGTTAGCCGCGTCCTCTATGCCGCCGGTCCAGGAGCCAGTAGCGTCAGCGTACTGGATGCGACCAACTGTACTCTCATGCACACCATCCACACACCCAGTCCGGTCTACGGGTTAGCGGTAGCTCTCTTTGGCACTGGAGCCGACCTCTCGGATCGCCTCTGGGTGGTTGGCACAACTACCCTGACCATCTTCGATCAACAAGGGCATCCCCTGGCTAGCATTCCAGTTCCTGATGGTCCCCAGGATATCTGTACGCCTCCAGGTACCACGCTCTACGTCACCACGCGACAGGGAACAGTGGTCGCTGTCGATCTGGTGACCTCGCATGTCACGCACCTGCTCAGTGGCGGCCCGTTTGGCCGCATGGACTATGATGCGATCACGGGGCAGGTGTACGTACCCGACCTGGGACACCACCAACTAGATCTTCTTGCGCCAGTCGATCCAGCCACGTCGCTGCCCCCACATGAACCACTGCGCACCATCGCTCTAGAGGACGCTCCACAAGCGGTCGCCATTACCAATGATGGCCAACTCGGCCTGATAGCTCTGAGTAATGGGAAGGTCGCTATGCTCGACGTACCAGCCCGGCAGTTCATCAAAACATTCGCAGTCGGAGGTACACCCCACTTCATCATCACCGGCCTCTATCCTTCTGCGCCTCCACCACCTTCATCCAGTGGGAACGCTCAGCCACATCCACCGCCCCTTCCGCTCCTCATCGCAGCACTGCTACTAGCCCTCGGCCTCGTACTCCTTCTCGTAGCGATAGGGGTCTGGCGGCATGACCGACAAAAAATCTGACGCCCACCCTTGCGAACTCCAGCCATTGACAGAAGGTAGCCCGTCAGTTATCTTAACAGGAAGACATTACCCAATTTTTAGAATAAAGAGGAAAAATAGATGTTTGATGCTCATTCTTTAGGCTTCAGGAAATTGCAACAAGATGATTCTGGTCAGTCCACCCTACATCACAAGCCAGCAGTAAATACAGGAGCTACGGACGATGGAAGTCGGCGGAAACAACCGCATGTGGTGATAGGCTTAATGTTCTTTCCGCGTGGAGGTTCGGCGCATGTCACTCGCTCACTAGCTCTACAATTGATGAAGCAGGGCTGGAAGGTCACCATTGTCTCTGGCTCGCTACGTATTCCTGGACGGCCAGGAGATGCACGCGAGTTTTTTGAGGGGCTGGATGTGCGCCCGGTTGATTATACAGCAGCCATGCAAGCCAATGATCCATTACGTGCGCCTACACCGTTGCACCCCTCATTTGAGGATCGCCCCGGTGCCCCAGATAGGGTTTTTGCCAGTGTTGACGATGAGACGTATGAGCATCTGGTAAAAGCATGGGAAATGGCATTAAGCGAGGCTGGAGCGGCAGAAGCCGACATCCTGCACCTGAATCACCTCACACCCATGAACGAAGCAGCGCGGAGAATAGCCCCCCACGTGCCGGTGATAGGACACATACATGGCACTGAATTGCTGATGCTTGAAGCTATTCAGCAAGGGGCACCGGAAAATTGGACGTATGCAGAAGTATGGGCGGCACGCATGCGCCAGTGGGCAGCCGATTGCAAACGCTTGGTCATGCTCTCGGCTACACAAGTGGAGCGCATGCAGAAGCTGTTGCCTATCGACCCCAGCAAGTGCCTGTTGATGCCAAATGGCTTTAATCCCGACTATTTTGACCGCCATGAGGTGGATCGCATGGCCTTGTGGCAAAGCTTGCTCGTAGATCATCCCCAAGGCTGGCGTCCCGGCGGTGAACCCGGTTCAGTGGTATATACCGTCGATGACATTGCCCCCTTTGCCGAGGGGCCTGCTTTGCTGTATGTAGGACGCTTTACAGAGGTGAAACGCATCGGGTTACTCATCGAGGCCTATGCACGGGCGCAGACTGTATTTACGGTACGTGCGCCACTGGTGCTGGTAGGCGGCTTCCCCGGCGAATGGGAGGGTGAGCATCCAATTGAAACGGTACAGAGAACGGGAGCACGCTATGTATTCCTGGCAGGCTGGCATGGCCACGAGGATCTGCCCGACATTTTCTGTGCCTCTGACGTGGTGATTCTCCCATCAGTACGTGAGCAGTTTGGACAGGTGCTGGTAGAAGGCATGGCCTGTGGCTTGCCCGCTATTGCCGTCAATGCTTTCGGGCCCAGCGAGATCATAGAGGATGGACAGACGGGCTGGCTAGTACCACCCGATGATGAGGTGGCATTGAGAAAAGCCCTGATAGAGATGGTCAACGATACTGCCGAGCGCATACGGCGCGGAAGAGAAGCATATACTTCAGCACGTGCGAGATACGGTTGGCCTGCCCTAGCAATGAGGTTAGTCAAAACATATGAAGCAGTGCTGACAGAAACAACATCCCAGGTTTAAGTAAGAGGCTTTACGTATGGACCAACGCTTACAACAAGTACTCAAATTTCCTCTCGTGAATGGCCTGTTTGGGTGGCAAATACCCGTAGTCTTAATGATAGTGTGTCTTGACGGAACTCTTTAAGTGAACGCTACCCTCTTTTCAGGCATGCTACAATGGTAGCATGTATATTCAATGGGAGCATAATTACGCACGCCCAGAGAGGTAGGATATGGAATATATACAGTATCATAGCGAACCGGAATTGCGTGATCCGGTAGTCGTGGCAGCCCTTGGTGGCTGGAACGATGCCGCAGACTCGGCGACAACGGCTATCAAATTCCTGATCGACCGTTGGAAGCCTGTTAAGGTTGCGGATATTGAGATCGAGGATTTCTTTGTCTTTACAGAGACACGACCGATCGTCAAATTTGTCGAAGGCGTACAACGAACAATTGTCTGGCCAAGCAGCCAGTTTTTAGCATATCAGGCCCCGCAACTGCCCTACGATATTCTTCTCTACCTTGGTACTGAACCACAACTGAAGTGGAAAACGTTTAGCAAGACGTTTCTGAGCGTATGTCAACATTTCAAGGTCTCAGAGGTGGTACTGTTAGGGGCCTTGCTGGCCGATGTGCCACATTCGATATCAGTGCCAATTTCAGGAACGTCATCCAACCTGGATATGAAGGAGCGGCTGCATGAGATGGATATTCACAATTCACGCTACGAAGGGCCAACAGGCATGCTTGGCGTATTGCAAGATACCTTCCGGCGTGTAGCGATTCCAACAGCCTCTCTGTGGGCTGCAGCTCCCCATTACCTGGCAGCAACGCCCAATATCAAGGTGACATCAGCACTGTTGACCTACTTGAATACATTCCTCTCGTTAGGATTGGATTTGAGAGATATTCAGGCGGACGCGATCCGCTTTGAAGAGCAGATCACTGCGCTGGTGGCACGCGATCCAGAGGCAAGCGCGTATGTACGCAAGCTGGAAGAGCAGATTAGCGAAGCCGCTTCGGGTGATGAGGAGGATGAAGAGGAAAATGACGTGGTATTCAATCCCGATCGGACAGTAAGTACAGGACCACTACCAAGCGCGGAAACGCTGATACGCGGAGTAGAAGAACTTTTACGTAAACAGCGTGAGCAGCAGGACAATGGGGATGATGAGGATGAACCACAAGATTCTAATGATGAAGAGGATAGTGAATGAGTATTGCGCCCTATAGTCTTCAGGATGTGCTACATCCTCGCTCGGTCGCCATTTTAGGAGCATCACGAGCACCACAGAAATGGGGTAATGTAGCAGCCAAACAGTTGATCGCCGGTGGTTTCCCCGGCGAAATTTATCTGATCACGCCCTCAGTGCCCGAAATCCTGGGCCGGAAAACGTATGCCTGCTTGCGTGATGTACCGGGGCCGGTTGATTTAGCTGTTATCTCCACTGCACACAATTATGTGAACCAGTCAGTCGAAGACTGTATTGCAAAAGGTGTGAAAGGGATTGTAATTATCACAGCAGGGTTTAGCGAAACAGGGCCGGAGGGACGCCAGCAGGAAGAGCAACTGGTAGCACGCTGCCGGGAACATGGCATTCGGATCATTGGCAGCAATTGCATGGGTATCTATGTACACAGTTCACGGCTGAACGCGCTGGGGATGGTGTTTCCCTTGCCCATTGGCCCGCTTGGTCTGGTTACACAGAGCGGCAACCTGGGAATGTACGTGTATAATCAGGCACACCTGGATGGACTGGGCTTCACAACATTCCTGAGCATGGGCAACGCTGCCGACGTGAAGTTTCCTGAATATATGGATTACCTGGCTGATGAGACCGAGACAAAGGTAATCACAGGCTACGTTGAGGCCATTAATGAAGAGACCCTCTGTCAAGCAACACAGGAAATGAAGCGACGCGGAAAGTATAAGCCGGTGGTTATTCTATTGAGTGGAGCAACCGAGGTAGGGGTACGTGCAGCACTGGCGCATACTGGCTCACTGGCCAAGGTGCGACCAGACAACGATACGCGCCTGCACGGCAGGGGTATCGTACGCGTCTTGCGTTCCGATGAACTATTTCCGGTCGCACAGGCTCTAGCGATGCAGCCCCCAACGCCTCAGGGAGGGCGACGCATTGCCATTGTCGGTGACGGCGGTGGCAGCGTAGTCACCACAGGCGACGCATGTATTCGTGCCGGTCTAGAGGTACCCATTCTGTGCCAGGAGACGCAGCAACAGCTTCGCAAACTGATGCCAGCCCGTGCCACAGCAACCAATCCTATCGATGTGGCAGGAGCAGCTGATGAAGACCCCATGGCCTTTGCCTGGCTAACAGAAGTATGCCTGAAAGACCCAGATGTCGATGGAGTGATTGCTACAGGTCTCTTTGGAGGTTATCGTGACCTATTATCAGAAGCTTTTGGCGCACGCGAGGAGATGGCGGCGCGTGAACTAGGCAAACTGGTGCGAGAGTATAAGAAGCCGGTACTAATGCAAACAGTCTATGCCCGACATAACATCCCTGCTCTGCGTATTTTGCGCGAAGAGGGTGTACCATACTACGAATCTGTGGAGATTACCTGCCGTGCCATGGCAGCCTTGAGCGAGATTGGGGAATTTTTGAGATAGGCCCCACAGCTATATTAGGTATCTGCCAGCCCATACATACTTAGGCAACGTATTCATACTCATCTACTATATCTGAGCCATCAGCATTATGCACACGCGGTACCGGTACAGCGAAGCGGTTGCCAACAGCACCATGGCTATAGAGATAGAAGGTGATACACATACCGCCAACGATCAGTACGATCAGCAAGCTTAGTACAAAGATGAATGGTGTCATAGTTCTCTTTTCCTTCCTTTAGCTCG
>WNGR01006076.1_pt1 | contig 21288 bp, 23 predicted proteins | sample 5407581 | NCBI WGS metagenome assembly WNGR01 (sample SAMN13153383, study PRJNA577476) | soil metagenome | isolation source: 80 cm soil or saprolite under Garry oak tree replicate 2 | place: USA:California | collected 2016-06-15
TGGCCTTCCTGAATGGCACGCCCGCGACGGCGGGAGTGCCCGTGCTCGTCATGACCGGCGTCTCCGAGCAGCACTACCCCATCTGGCTCGACCCGGCGATCGTGCTCGAGAAGCCGTTCAACGTCGCGACGCTCTTGAGTGCAGCCTCCATGGCCATCTCCGACCGCCATCGCCGGCTCGGGCTCGGGGCCGATGGAACATCGACGGTCAGGCTCGCCGTGGCCCAGTGAGCTAGGATCATCAGGCACCCGGCTGGCTTCCTGAGGCACGAGCGTTGGCGACCATCGTCGGAATCTCGGGCGCCCTCCGGCGCGGCTCCTACAACGCGGCCTTGTTGCGCGCCGCTGGCGAGCTCGCGCCTCCTGGTCTCACGATCGAGGTCGTATCCATCCGTGAGTTCCCTCTCTATGACGGCGATGTCGAGGCCGAACGCATGCCCGAAGCCGTGCGGGTCGTGAAGGATCGGATTGCTGCCGCCGATGGACTGTTATTGGTCACGCCCGAGTACAACAACTCGATCCCTGGGGTCTTCAAGAACGCGATCGACTGGCTGTCAAGGCCGCCGAAGGACATCCCGCGCGTCTTCGGTGGGAGGCCGGTAGCGCTCATGGGAGCGACGCCCGGGCCTGGAGGTACGATGCTGGCGCAGGCGGCGTGGCTACCGGTGCTACGCACGCTCGGAACCGAGCTCTGGTCCGGTCCACGCGTCTACGTTTCGAGCGCTGCCAAGGCCTTCGACGCCGATGGCCGGCTCGTGGACGAGGCCATCCGAGGCACGGTGGCCCGACACCTCGTCGGTTTCTCGGAGTTCATCGCGCGCGTCGGTCGCACTCACTAGACTCGGGGCGCGGAGGGCCCCCACGCAGAAGGTGATCGCGCGCGACCTCCTGGGGTAGGCTCACCGCGCCATGCCTCCCGGGTACCGATGACCATCACCGATCGCGTCCTCGCCGGTGACGTGCGCTCCGCGGCGCGGCTCATGCGCGACCTCGACGACGGCCTGCCGTCCGCCCGCCAGGCGCTGCGGACGCTCTTTCCCCGCACTGGCAAGGCTTACGTGGTGGGCCTCACCGGCGCGCCAGGCGCGGGCAAGTCGTCGCTCACCGATCGGCTCGTCGCCCACCACCGCCGCGCCGGCCGGACGGTAGGGGTGGTAGCGGTCGATCCGACGAGCCCTTACACCGGCGGCGCCATCCTGGGCGATCGCATCCGCATGCAGGATCACGCGCTCGACCCGGGGGTCTTCATCCGGTCCATGGCCACCCGGGGCAACCTGGGCGGGCTCTCGCGCGCGACCGCCGACGTGGTGACGGTGCTGGATGCGATGGGCAAGGATGTCGTGCTGGTGGAGACGGTCGGGGTCGGCCAGGACGAGATCGAGGTGGCGGCGCTCGCCCACACGGTCGTGGTGGTGGCCGTGCCGGGCATGGGCGACGACGTGCAGGCCATCAAGGCCGGCGTGCTCGAGATCGCCGACGTCTTCGCCGTCAACAAGGCCGACCGGGAGGGTGCCGATCGTACCGTGCGCGACCTGCAGCAGATGCTGGAGCTCCGCCGCTCCTGCGCCACCCGGCCCGACCTGGCGCACGACGCCGAGCACCAGATGCGCTCCACCTCCGCCTGGGATCCGCACGATCCCGGCTACTGGGAGCCTCCCATCGTGAGGACGGTGGCGGTCAAGGACGAGGGGATAGGAGAGCTCGTCGCCGCCATCGAGCGCCACCGGACCCACCTCGAGACGACCGGGGAGCGGCGCGCCCGCGAGGTGGCCCGCGCGCGGTCCAGCTTCCTCTCCCTGCTGCGGGATCGCCTCCTCGCCGGCGCGCTCGACCGCCTCGCCGCCGAGCAGGGTCGCCTCGACGACATCGCCGCGCGCATCGCCGATCGAGAGGCCGATCCCTTCGGGCTCGCCGACGAGCTTGCCGACAGGCTGCGCGCGTGAAAGATCCGGCCCAGGACACCATGGAGCCTCCCCAGTCGTCTCCGCCCCGCTCGCCGTCCCGTGATCCCTCCGTCGAAGCGCTGGAGGCGCGGCTCGGCCAGTCGATCGTGAACCCCGAGGTCGCGCTCGCCGCGGTCACGCACAAGTCCTTCGTGAACGAGCACCGTGGCGAGGGCCTGTGCGACAACGAGCGGCTCGAGTTCCTGGGCGACGCAGTGCTCGACCTGGCCGTCTCGCAGCGGCTCATGGAGCAGTTCCCGAGCGCGCGCGAGGGCGAGCTGTCGAAGATCCGCGCGGCGGTGGTGGATGAGTCCGGCCTCGCCCGCATTGCCAGGACGCTCGATCTCGGGCCGCTGCTCCGCCTGGGACGGGGTGAGGAGCTCACCGGCGGGCGCGAGAAGAGCTCGCTCCTCGCCGACGCGGTGGAGGCCGTGGTGGCCGCGCTCTACCTCGGCGGCGGCCTCGGGCCGGTGCTCGCGCTCATCGATCGCTTCCTCGGGGACGCCTTCGCCCGCGCCGCCGACGGGACGCTCGACCGCGACTACAAGACGCAGCTCCAAGAGCTGGCGCAGAGCCGCCTGCGCGTCTCGCCGCGTTACCGGGTGGTCGCGGAGCACGGGCCCGATCACTCGAAGGTGTTCGACGTCGAGCTGGAGCTGCGCGGCGAGGTGGTGGGGAAGGGCGCCGGCCGCTCCAAGAAGGACGCGGAGCAGGCGGCGGCGAAGCTGGCGCTGGACGCGATGGCGGCGAGGATGGCGGAGGAGAAATCGGCCGCCGCCGCCGCTCCGGTGGAGGCGGGAGAAGGGGTTGCGGTCGAGGACGCGGTCGCGGTCGAGGTCGGAGCCGCGGTCGAGGTCGCGGTCGAGGAAACGGTCGGGGTCGAAGAAACGGTCGGGGTCGAGAAAGAGGATCCGCCCTCTCCCCCGCCGGGGGAGAGGGTCGGGGAGAGGGGGCCCCAGGGCACCGTCGACGCCGAGGTCGCTCCCACCTCCCCTCGGAAGAAGGCGAGGACCAAGCGCGCCAAGGTCACCTCCCGCCTCCAGCGCAAGGCGCCTGCTGCGGCGCGGAAACCGGCGCGCGCCCGCGCCAAGAAGTGACCGGCGCCGAGCATTTGATTGCGACCGGGGCGCCCGATCACTAGCATGCCGCGCATGACGAGACCCGCCGCGCTCGCGCTCGCCCTCTGCCTCGCGCCCTTCGCCGCGCCAGCCCAGCAGCCACCGGCGGGCGGCCCTGCGCCCGCCGCGAAGCCACCTGCGAGGAAGGCCCCGCTGCCGAAGGAGCTGTACGCCACCTTCGTCACCAGCCAGGGCAAGATCGCCGTCCGGCTCTTCCCCGAGCAGAAGCCCAACGCGGTGAAGAACTTCGTCGAGCTCGCCGAGGGCAAGAAGGCCTGGACCGACCCGCGCACCGGCCAGCGCTCGACGAAGCCGCTCTACGACGGGACCGTCTTCCATCGCGTCATCCCCGGCTTCATGATCCAGGGCGGCGATCCGCTCGGGCTCGGCGTGGGCGGCCCCGGCTACGCCATCCCGGACGAGCTGGAGGCGAGCGAGCGCTTCTTCGATCAGCCCTGTCAGCTCGCCTACGCCAACTCGGGCCCCAACTCGAACGGCTCGCAGTTCTTCATCACCGAGCTGGCGACGCTGCACCTCAACCCGGTGAAGTGCGACCGGAGCCCTTCCGGCCTGTGCGGCTACGTCCGCTTTGGCGAGGGTGTGTGCGGCTGCGACCTCGTCGGGAAGATCGCCCGGCTCGGCAACAACAAGACGACGCTGGAGAAGGTCGTCATCTCGAAGACGAAGCCCAGCTGCCAGTAACCGCCTCGTAGCCCGGAGCCCAAGACCATGGCCGACCAGCTCTTCGCCACTTTCAAGACCTCCGCCGGCGACCTCGTCGTGAAGCTCTTCCCCGAGAAGGCCCCGAAGACGGTGGAGAACTTCCTCGGCCTGGTCGAGGGCACGAAGGAGTGGACCGACCCCGTCTCGAACCAGAAGGTGAAGCGCCCGCTCTATGACGGGACGGTCTTCCACCGGGTCATCCCCGACTTCATGATCCAGGGCGGCGATCCGCTCGGGACCGGCTACGGCGGGCCGGGCTTCCGCTTCGCCGACGAGATCGGCCCCGACAACAAGTTCGATCGCCCCGGGCTGCTCGCCATGGCGAACGCCGGCCCGAACACGAACGGCTCGCAGTTCTTCATCACCGAGGCCCCGACCCCGCACCTGAACCGCGGCCACACCATCTTCGGCGAGGTGGTGAAGGGCTACGAGCTCGTGCCGAAGATCGCCCGTGGCGGGAACGCCAAGACGAAGCTCGAGAAGATCACCATCACCCGCGGCGCGCAGCCTTAAGGTGAAGGCCGGCTTCGTCGCCATCGTCGGGCGCCCCAACGTCGGGAAGTCGACGCTCCTGAACCGCGTGCTGGGCGAGAAGATCGCCATCGTCTCGCCGCGCCCGCAGACGACCCGCACCCGCATCCTCGGGATCTGGAACGCCGAGGAGGCTCAGCTCGCCTTCTTCGACACCCCCGGGCTGCACCGCGCCCAGGGACCCCTGAACCGGCGCATGGTGGAGGTCGGCCTCGGCACGCTCTCGGAGGTGGACGTGGTGCTCCTCCTCGTCGAGGCCGGGACCGCCCGCGACGGCACGGTGGAGGTGGGCGAGGCGACCCGCTGGATCATCGAGGAGGTGGCGAAGAGCGGCAAGCCCGCGGTCCTCGGCATCTCGAAGGCGGACCGCGTCCCGCACGAGTCGCTCCTGCCGGTCATCGCCGCCTACCAGGGCCTGCACGCCTGGAGCGAGGTGGTGCCGTTCTCGTCCTTCACCGGTGAGAACGTCGACCTGCTCCTCGCGACGCTGGCGCGCCTCGTGCCCGTCTCGAGCGAGCCGCTCTTTCCCCGCGACGTCCTGACCGACCAGGCCGAGCGTCAGCTCGCCGCGGAGTACGTGCGGGAGCAGGTGATGCTGAAGACGCGCGAGGAGGTGCCGTACGCGGCCGCCGTCGCCGTCGAGGAGTTCGACGAGTCCGAGCGCGAGCAGGGCCGGCACGGGCTCGTCCGCATCGGGGCCACCATCTTCGTCGAGCGCGAGAGCCAGAAGGGCATCGTCATCGGCAAGCGCGGCGCGCTCCTCAAGGAGATCGGCACCGCCGCCCGCACCGGGCTGGAGCGGCTCCTCGGCTGCAAGGTCTTCTTGATGCTCCACGTCCGGGTCGACGAACGCTGGAGCGAGCGGGCGGACGCCCTGAGGCGGCACGGGTTGTAAGGCCGTGGTAGAAGCGGCCCGTGCCTCGCCCGCTCATCGCCCTCGTCGGCCGGCCCAACGTCGGCAAGTCGACGCTCTTCAACCGCCTCGCCGGACGGCGGCTCGCCATCGTCGAGGACGAGCCGGGCGTCACCCGCGATCGCAACTACGCCGACACGGAGTGGGACAACCGACTCCTCTCGGTGGTCGACACGGGCGGCTTCGAGCCAGACCCGAAAGGCGGCGCCGATCTCAACGCGCTGGTGCAGCGTCAGGCGCAGCTTGCGGTGGAGGAGGCGGCGGCCGTGGTGCTCGTCGTCGACGCCCGCGAGGGCCTGACGACGGTCGACGAGGCGGTGGCGAAGCTGCTCCGCCGCTCGGGTAAGCCGGTCTTCGTGGCCCTGAACAAGGTGGACGCCGCCCGCCACGAGGGCGATCTGCCGCTGGCCGAGTTCCACCGGCTCGGCTTCGCGGAGGTGCACGTCATCTCGGCCGAGCACGCCCGCGGGGTGTCCGACCTGGTGGACGCCATCCTGAACAAGCTCCAGCTCCCCCCCGCGCCGCCGCCGCCCGAGGAGGCCGAGGAGCTGCCCGAGGAAGAGGAGGACCGGGACGCGCCGCGCCCGCGAGGCCCCATCCGCCTCGCCATCGTCGGCCGACCCAACGTCGGCAAGAGCACCTTCGTGAACTCGCTCCTCGGTCAGGAGCGCTTCGTCGTCTCGGAGATTCCGGGGACGACGCGGGACTCGATCGACTCGTTCCTGAAGCACGGAGAGCACGAGTTCGTCGTCACCGACACGGCCGGCATCCGGCGCAAGAGCGCCATGGCGCAGAAGGTGGAGGCCTATTCGGTCATCCGCGCGATGCGCTCGATCGACGAGGCGGAGGTGGTGGCCTGCCTCCTCGACGCGGGCGAGGCGGGGGTCGAGCAGGACGCGCGGATGCTGGGGATGGTGGCGGAGAAGGGCCGCGCGCTCGTGCTGGTGGTGAACAAGTGGGATCTCGCCGAGCGGGAGGGCGCGACGCAGGCGTGGTACCGCGACGAGCTCGCGAAGCGCCTGCCGTTCGTGGCCTGGGCGCCCATGATCTTCACCTCCGGCAAGACCGGCAAGGGCGTCACCAAGGTGCTCGACACGGCCGCGCGCCTCATGCAGCAGTACCGCGCCCGCTTCCCGACGCACGCGCTCAACGAGCTGGTCGAGGACCTGCAGGTGCTGCACCCGGCGCCGCTCGTGCGCGGGCACCGGGTGAAGCTCTACTACGTGGCCCAGGTCGCCTACGCGCCGCCCACCTTCGTCATCCAGTGCAACCGGCCAGAGTCGATCACCGAGCACTATCAACGCTACGTCGAGAACCGCTTCCGGGAGGCGTTCGGGCTCGAGGTGCCGATCCGGATCATCTACAAGCAACGCAAGCGCCGCGACCGGCCGCCGCCGGGGGCGAAGAAGGCTTGACCTCCCTCGCCAGGGACGCCTACATTGCCCCGGTTTTCAAAGGGAATTCCCGCCGAGAGGCCCCATGCCCAAGACCGCGCATCACGAGCTGACCCGCAAGGAGATGAAGGGTCCCGACAAGTTCCAGGTCGCCGCCACCGAGGCCGCCACCTGGGCCGCCACGCGGCGCCGACAGTTGCTCGCGGCGGTGGTCGGAGGCTTCGTGCTCCTCGCCGTCGGCATCGGGGTCTCGGCGTATCTCGACGGCGAGCGCAGCGCCGCCGGCGGCCTGCTCTACCGCGCCGTCGACGCCGCGAGCGGCGAGGTCTCGAGCATCCCGCTCCCCAACGCCGACCGGCCGCTCTACAAGACGGCGGCGGAGAAGCAGCAGGCGGTGCTGGCGGCTGCGGGGCAGGTGCGGGAGCGCCATGGCGGGAGCCGGGCGGCCACGACGGCGGCGCTGATCGAGGGCGACGCTCACCTCGCCGCCGGCGCCTGGGACAAGGCCGTCGCGGCTTATCAGGCCTTCCTCGACAAGGCGGGTGAGGACGACTCGCTCCGCTTCGGCGCGCTCGACGGGCTCGCCCGGGCGCAGGAAGGCAAGGGCGACCTCGCCGCCGCCGCCAAGACGTACGAGCAGGCGATGCGCATCGACTTTTACAAGGATCGCGCCGCACTGGAGCGGGCGCGGGTCCTCGTGAAGGCGGGCCAGAAGGCCGAGGCGCAGCAGGCCCTCGCGAGCATCGCCAAGGAGTCGCCGCTGGCGGTCGAGGCGCAGGAGCGGCTGGCGCGGCTGGGCGGTCAGTAGATGCACCTCCTGGCATTGCTCCTGGGGGCGCTGGCGCGCCCGCCGGCTCAGCTTCCGCCCGCGCCGGTCCGGCTCTGGACGGTGCGCTGGCAGAAGCAGCTCGTCATGCCCACCGCCCTCGAGTGGAAGGCGCGCGAGACGGGCGGCCCGGTGGTCGACCCGCTCGGCGGCCGGGTGGTGGTCGGCACCCGCGACGGCTGGCTCCGCTCCTTCACGCCGGAGGGCGTGGTGGCGTGGGAGCTCGAGCTGGTGGGGCGCTTCGACGCGCCGCCGCGGATCGAGGGCGACACGGTCTACGTCGGGTCGACGGACGGTCACCTGTACGCGGTCGAGCTGGGGAGCGGCAAGCTCCGCTGGAAGTATGACGCCCAGGAAGAGGTGGGGACGACGCCGGTGGTGGCGGGCGGCCTCGTCCTCGCCATGACGCTGCAGGACACGCTCGTCGCGGTGGACGCCCGCACCGGCGCCTGGAAGTGGCACCACCGGCGCGAGCTGCGCGAGGGCTTCACCATTCGCGGCGCGGCCTCGGTGCTCGTCACCGGAGCGCTCGCGTTCGGCGCGTACTCCGACGGCACGGTGGCGGCGCTCGACCTCATCACCGGCACCGTCAAATGGGAGCGGAAGGTCGCGCCCCAGGCCGACTTCATGGACGTCGACTCCCTGCGGGCCCAGGGCGGGCACCTCTTCGCCGCCGCCTACTCGGGCGCCATCTACGCGCTCGACGCCCAGACGGGGCAGCAGCTCTGGGAGGTGAAGGCGCCTGGCCCGGCTCGGCTCGGGCTCGCGAGCAACCTGCTGGTGGTGGTCACGACCACGCAGGTGCTCGGCATCGGTACGCAGGAGGGCGCCATCCGGTGGACGGTGCCTCTCGAGGGCGTGCCGGCCGGCGACCCCGCCGTTCTGGGCGGCCGGGCCGCGGTGCCGAACACGAACGGCCTCCTGTTCATCGACACGAACAAGGGCCGCCTGCTGCGCGTCTTCAACCCTGGGACGGGTGTGTCGGCGACGCCCGGCTGGCTGGGCGAGCGCATCTACGTGCTCTCGAACGGCGGCGATCTGCTCGCCCTCGACCTCTCGTGAGGCAGGTGCGCGTCGTGGCGGCGGTGGTCCGGCGCGGCGCGCGCATCCTCATCTCGCGCCGCCGCGACGACGCCGATCGCGGCGGGCTCTGGGAGTTCCCGGGCGGCAAGGTGGAGGCCGGGGAGGGCGAGCCGGAGGCGCTCCGGCGCGAGGTCCGGGAAGAGCTCGGCTGCGAGGTCGAGGTCGGCCCACTCGTCCTGCGCCACCGCCACCGCTACTCCGACCTCGAGGTCGAGCTGGCGTTCTATGTCTGCGCGCTGCCTGTTGGCGAGGAGCCGCGCCCGCTCGGCGTGGCGGCGCTGGAGTGGGCCGAGGCCGGCACGCTCGCCCGCTATCCCTTCTGCGAGGCCGACATCCCGGTCCTTCCGCTCCTGGAGCGGGAGTGAGGAAGCGCTTCGTGGCCCTGGCGCTCCTCGCCTGCGCTTACCCGGTCCGCCCGCCGGAGGCTCCCCGCGATCCTCGTGAGCGGCGCGCCGCCGAGGCGGACGCCTGCCGGCGCCGGGCGCTTCCGCCCTGGCTCGACGACGCCGCCCTGTCGGCCGCGTCGCGCCTCGACGCACAGGAGGGCCAGGCCGGCGCGATGAACGACGCCTTCCTGGGCGACAGCGCCGCTGCGTCGGCCCGGACGCCGCCGTCGAGAGCGAGCGCGGCCGGCTCGCGCGTGGCCACCATCCTCGAGGAGCGGCGGTTCTTCGAGACCGACTGCGCCCTGTTGCGCTCGGCCGGGAAAGAGCTCGTCCCGCGGCCCGGGCGCTGATCGAGGCTCAGCGCCGCTGCTTCCCGCGCTTCTTCTGGGGAGGGGGCGGCTTCTCGCCGGTGGTCCCGAGCTTCGCCAGGAATGGTCCGTACGCGCGCCCGCCCGCGTCGTGCGCCTCACGCGTCACGGCGCCGTCCACCACGAGCGTATAGCTCGAGGCGGGCTGGAGCGGCTCCACCGGCATCAGCCGATACCGCGTCACCTCGCCACCGACCTCGGCCGTGCCCGTCGAAGCGACCATCGCGTCCTGCGCGTCGTGCAGCGACAGCCGCCCGTCGACGAGGTGGGCGGCGATCTCCACCCGGTAGGACGCGGCCGGGTCGACCGGCGTGACGCCATCCCGGGCGAGCGGCACTTCTACGCTGCCCATCACCGCCACCGCGAGCGTCACCGGAACCATCGCCGGCGGCGGGGGCGGAGTCGGGGGTGGAGTCGGGGTCGCGGTCACCCTTGCTCCCTCTCCCCCGTCGGGCGCGGTCGCGGTCAGGGTCGCCCTTGCTCCCTCTCCCCCGTCGGGCGCGGTCGCGGTCGGGGTCGCCCTTCCTCCCTCTCCCCCGTCGGGGGAGAGGGCTGGGGTGAGGGGGCCGCTGGTCGGGGTCGTGCTCCCGGTCGGCTCCGCCCCCGGCGGCTCCGCCTTCCGGGAGCAGGCGCCCACCAGCAGGACAAGAACGGCGAGGGAAACTCCTCGGCAGCGGGTCGGCACGGCCGAAAGCTAGCATGGCCATCGCGCCGCACCAGATGGGCGCACCACGGGTCGCCCACATCCGTGGCCGGACGCGTGGTCCCGCTCGCACTGCGGCAGATTGCCGCTCACACTGCCAGTTGTTGTGAGTCCTCTCCAACGCCCGTAGCATTTCGCCCGCTCAGGGTCACCCGAACTAGTGACGACGTCACCACGATAGGAGCGGACCGACATGTCGCAGAGCCGAGAGAGCGGGACCAAGAACGCCGTCAGCCGGCGTGATTTCTTCAAGCGCGCGGCGGTGGGTGCGGGCGCGGTGGCGGTGGCGGGGATCGCGCTGAAGGCGGAGGCAGCCGAGGCCGCCCTCACGCCCGCGGCGAGCGCTCCGGCGTCCGCTCCTGCGGCGACCGTCCCCGTAGCCGCCGCCGCGTCGGCCAAGACGCTGGCGGACGTGATGAAGGTCGCTCGGGAGAAGCTCTACCCGAAGTGCCGGGTGTGCCCCGAGTGCGACGGCCAGGCCTGCTCGGGCGAGGTCCCCGGCATGGGCGGCATCGGCACCGGAAAGGCCTTCCGCAACAACCTGGACGCGCTCGCCGTGTACGGGTTCAACATGCGGACCTTCCACGACGTGAAGAAGCCGGACACGACCATCACGCTGTTCGGCGAGAAGCTCTCGATGCCCATCCTCTCCGCCATCACGGGCGGGGTGACCTACAACATGGGCCTCAAGGGCAAGATGTCCGAAGAGGAGTACATGGAGGGCATCATCGGCGGGTGCCAGGCTGCCGGCACGTTCGGGTTCGCCGCCGACGGGATCGAGGATCCCGTCACCGTCTACGCGACGCGGCTCCAGACGATCAAGAAGTACGGCGGGTGGGGGCTCGCGCAGATCAAGCCCCGCAGCCAGGCCGAGATCATCGAGCGCATGCGGATGGTGCAGGAGGCGGGCGCCAAGGCCATCGCCATCGACATCGACTCGGCCGGTCGCGCCGCGCGCGCCAAGCCGGGCGAGACCATCGAGCCGAAGACGCCCGCGAAGCTGCGCGAGCTCGTCCGCGCCACCAAGCTCCCCTTCATCATCAAGGGCGTCATGACCGTGCAGGAGGCCCAGATGGCGCTCGACGTGGGCGCCGCCGGGATCTGCGTGTCGAACCACGGCGGACGCGTGCTCGACCACACCCCCGGCACCGCCAAGGTCCTGCCCGCCATCGCGGACAAGGTGAAGGGGCGCATGGTCATCCTCGTCGACGGCGGCGTGCGCTACGGCGCCGACGTGCTGAAGATGCTCGCGCTCGGCGCGAACGCGGTGCTGGTGGGCCGGCCCGTCCTGCGCGGCGCGGTGGGCGGCGGCGCCGAGGGCGTGAAGCTCGTGCTCAACAAGATGCGGGCGGAGCTCGTCGACGCCATGGTGCTGACCGGCACCGCCAACGTGAAGAAGGTGAGCCGCAGCATCCTCGCCTAGAGGGCCGCCACCATGCGCACACTCGTGTTCGGCCTGGCCGCGCTGGCCGTGGCGCTCGCCATGCCCGCCGGAGCCACGCCCGGCGGGAAGATGATCGTCTACGGGGGAGCAGGGCAGGGGAAGGTCGTCTTCGACGGGCGGCTGCACGCGTCGAAGGGCTACGCGTGCAAGAGCTGCCACGCGGCCATCTTCCCCACCCGCCAGAAGGCGCTCATCTCGATCGACCACCATGGGAACGGGACGTCGTGCTTCGCCTGCCACGACGGGACCACCGCCTCCTTCGACTGCCAGTCCTGCCACCGCGACGTGGCCGCCGCCACCAGGTCGCCGCCGCTCCGTATCCACGGCGCGGCGAGCGTGTTCGACAGCGTGGTGACCCCCTACCGCTCGTCGGTCGAGAAGAGCACCGGCGTGACCCTCGCCGTCGAGAAGAGCAACGCCGGCAAGGGCCTGAAGGACCTGGCCCAGGGGAAGTGCGAGCTCGCCATGGTCTCCGCCTCGCTCGAGGCGAGCTTGGCCGGCGCGAAGACGGTGGGCCTCGAGAAGGCGCCTCCGGACCTGCGCATGCACGTCGTCGCCACCTCCGAGGTGGTCTTCGTGGTGCACCCCGCGAACCCGGTGAAGACCCTCTCCTGGAAGCAGCTCGAGGACATCCACACCGGAAAGATCCGCAACTGGAAGGAGCTGGGTGGAAAGGATCAGCCCATTGCCGTCTACACCGACGCGGCCGCCAGCGCGACGCGCGGGCTCGTGAAGCAGGTGGTGCTCGGTGGCGCCGAGTACGCGCCGTCTGCCCAGGCGCTCGCAGCCGTGAAGGACGTGAACGACCGGGTCGCGACGGACGAGACCGGAGTCGGCGCGCTCGGGCTCGAGTTCGCTGACCCGAAGCAGGTGGCGATCGTGCAGTCGAAGAAGGTGGAGCGCCCGCTCGCCTTCCTCTCCGTCGGAGCGCCTTCCGCCGACGCGCAGAAGGTCATCGACGCCTTCCGGACGGCGGCGAAGAAGTAGCTGCCAGATCGGGTCCCGACCCGACGCATCACGGCCCTCTCCCTCGTTCGAGGGGGGAGGGCCGTCTCGTGAATACGCTCGGCCCGCACGCCGTCTGCCGGGCATGACCTCGAACGGCCAGCAGCGACGCAAGGCGCTCCTCCTCGACGGCGACGCGCTCTCCGCCCGGCGCATCCGTCGGGCGCTGCGGCAGCAGGGCTTCGAGGTGTTGTCAGCGCCGGACGGCGAGCAGGGCCTGACTCTCCTCATCGACGAGCTCCTCCACCTCGACGTGCTGGTGATGTCGGTCGACCTGCCGGTCCGGGACGGCTGGTCGCTGCTGCGGCTCGTCCGCGCCGCGGGCGGCGAGCGCGACCTGCGGATCGTGATGGTCGGCCGCCGCCTCGACGCCGCGCGCCGCGAGCAGCTGCGCTGGCTCGGCGCCGACGCGGTGGCCGACGACGAGGAGGGCGCGCAGGCAGTCGCGAGCGCCGCCCGGCCGGCGACCCTGGGCTGGAGCGGAGCGCTCGCCTGCGCGCTGGGTCGGATGCACGAGCTGAAGGACCTCTCCGGGCTCGTCTTCCTGGCGACCTGGGATCAACAGACGTACCTCCCGCCGAAGGGCGAGGACGCGCGCGGCCATCAGCTGGCGACGCTGCAGGGCATCTTGCACGAACGGCTGGTGGACCCCGCGCTGGGTGAGCTGCTCGAGCGCGCCAGGGCGGGTCCGCTCGAGGATGATGAGCGCGCCATGGTGCGCGTGCTCTCGCGCGAGCGGGACCGGGCGGTGAGGGTGCCGCCGAGCCTGGTGCGCGCGCTGGCCCAGGCGCAGTCGCGCGGACTCACGGCGTGGCGGGCCGCCCGGCAGGCGCGGTCGTTCGCGCCTTTCGCGCCGGCCTTGAAGACGCTGCTCGAGCTGCGCCGCCAGCAGGCCGACGCGATCGGCCACGGGGGCGAGCGGTACGACGCGCTGCTCGACGGGTACGAGCCGGGGATGACCGTGGCGCGGCTGACCCCGGTGCTCGCGCGGCTGAAGGAGCGGCTCGTGCCGATCGTGCGCGCGCTGGCGAGCGCGCGGCAACCCGAGGACGTGCTCTCGGGCCGGCGCTTCGAGGCCGAGACGCAGCGGCGATTCACCCTGCGGCTGCTCGAGGAGATGGGCTTCGACTTCGGCGCCGGCCGGCAGGACCAGAGCGTTCACCCGTTCAGCGGCGGCACCCACGCCCGCGACGTGCGGCTCACCACCCGGATCGACGAGGGGCAGCTGTCGGCGGTGTTCGCGTCGCTCCACGAGGGTGGGCACGGGCTGTGCGAGCAGGGCTACTCGGAGGCGCACCACCGCACCCCGCTCGCAGCTGCGCCCTCGACGGGGCTCGACGAGGCGCAAGCGCGGCTGTGGGAGAACCTCGTCGGTCGAAGCCGGCCGTTCTGGAGGCGGTTCTTCCCGGTGCTGCAGCAGCACTTTCCGCAGAGCCTGAGCGACGTCACCGCCGACGGCTTGACGGAGCTGCTCGGGGTGACCCCGCCGCACGACACCGCCGGGGTTCTGCAGGACATCCACTGGTCCTCGGGTGACCTGGGCTACTTCCCGACGTACGCGCTCGGCAACCTGTACGGGGCGAGCCTCTTCGCGGCGCTCCGGCGCGACGCGACGGATCTCGACGAGCGGCTCGAGCGCGGGGAGCTCACCGTCGTCACCCGATGGCTGCGCGAGAAGATCCATTCGCAGGGTTCCCGCCACGACGCCGAGGAGCTCGTGGCCCGGATCTGCGGCCACGGGCTGCGCGACGACGACCTCATCGAATACCTGAAGGCGAAGTACTCGCAGCTGTGCGGCGTCGCGCTCTAGCGCTTCGAGCCTCCGGGCTCCTCCACGACGCCTCAGCGCCGCCGCAGCACGAGCGCCGCGATGAGGCCCGCCACGAGGCCCCAGAAGGCGGCGCCGACCCCGAACAGCGAGAGGCCCGAGGCGGTGACGAGGAACGTCACCAGCGCCGGCTCGCGGTGGTCCGGGTCCGCGACCGCCGCCGCGAGCCCGCCGCCGATGGTGTTGAAGAGCGCCAGCCCTGCGACGCTCCAGACGAGCTCGCGCGGGAAGGCGGCGAGGACAGGATGTAGAACCCGCCCGCCGCGATGGCCGCGACATACCGGCGGGCAGGGTCCTCGTGCGCCTCGTGGCCCATGCAGATGGCGGCGGTGATGGCGGCGAGGTTGAGCGCGTAGCCGCCGAAGGGCGCCGCCACCACCGTGGCGAGGCCGGTCCACGTGACGAGCGGCGAGATGGGCGTCCCGCCGTAGCCGGAGGCCCGCAGCACCGCCACGCCCGGCACGTTCTGCGAGGCCATGGTGACGACGAAGAGCGGGATGGCGACGCCGAAGAGCGCGCTCACGCTGAAGGTCGGCGCCGTGAAGATGGGCCGGGCCAGCTCGAGCCGGACGGCGTCGAGGTGCAAGAGCCCGCGCGCCTGGGCGATGGCGACGCCGAGCGCGAGGACACCGACCACCGCGTAACGCGGCCAGCGGCGACGGCCGACGAGGTAGATCGCGAACATGGCGAGCCCCAGCCCGAGCTGGGTCTTCATCGCGACGAACGCGTCGAGCCCGAAGCGGAGCAGGACGCCCGCCAGCATGCCGGAGGCGAGCGGCACCGGGATGCGCGACATGCCGCGCTCGAACCAGCCGGTCGCGCCGGCGATCACCATCAGCACCGCCGAGACCAGGAAGGCGCCGATCATGGCCGGCATGGGCAGCCCGACCGCGCTGGTGGCGAGGAGCGCCGCGCCCGGGGTGGACCAGGCGGTGACGACCGGCACGCGGTAGCGGAGCGACAGCCCGATGCAGGTCACGCCCATGCCGAGGCCGAGCGCCCACATCCACGACGCGATCTCGGCCGGCCCGCCGCCGCTGGCCCGGGCCGCCTGGAAGACGATGACGGCCGAGCTGGTGTAGCCGACGAGCACGGTGACGAAGCCGGCCACGACGGCGGCGGGCGAGAGATCGCGGAGGAGGCGCAGGCGCATGGGGAGCGCATGCTACCCGCGGACGGCCTCCGCCGCGATCGATCCGCGCGACTCAGGGCTGGGGCAGCTGGGCCATCCTGCGCGCCATCTCGTCGGGGGAGACGTCCTCGACGTGGGTGCCGATGGTCCAGACATGGCCGAAGGGATCGGCGATCGTGCCGGACCGATCCCCGTAGAACTGGTCCTTCACGTCGTGCACGACGTGGGCGCCCGCCGCCAGGGCTTCGCGGAACGTCGTATCGACGTCCTTCACGTAGAGCATCATGGTGACCGGCGTGCCGCCCACCGACTGGGGCGAGCGCCACTTGCCGTCGGGCGACTCGTCGGCGAGCATCACGTGCGAGTCGCCGATGAGCAGCTCGGCGTGGCCGATCGTCCCGCCGGGCCCGTCCATCCGGAACAGCTCCTTCGCGCCGAGCGCCTTCTTGTAGAACTCGATCGCCTCTGCTGCGCCCTTGCAGATGAGGTAGGGCGTCACTGCGTGGTACCCCTCGGGGATCGGCTTGGCCATGGCAGCTCTCCTGTGTGAAGACGAGCGCCATCTCTAGATGGCCGGGAGGCGGACCGCACGCACCCGGCGGGCTGTAAGCGAGGAGACGAGCGCGGCGTGGCGGTCAGACCCACGCGAGGGCGCCGGCGATGGCGCCGACTGCCATGAGCCACAGGATGTGCACGCGGGTGCGCCACACCGCGACGGCGGCCGCCGCCGCGAGGAGGACGTGCCGCCACCCCGGCGCTTCGGCGACGATGATCCAGCTCGCCGCTGCGAGGAGCGCGATCGTCACCGGCGCCATGCCAGCCTTGAACGCGAGCAGGAACTTCAGATCAGGGCGAGCGCTGCCCCACCTGCCGACCGCGATCGCGATCATCGACGACGGCAGCAGCACCGCGGCCTGGGCCGCCAGCGCGCCGGCGACCCCGGCGGTCTGGAAGCCGATGGCCGCGACGTAGAGCGTGTTCGGGCCGGGGCAGGACTGCGCGATCGCGATGGACGCCGCGAACTGCGCGTCGGTCAGGAGCGCCAGGCGCTCGACCACGAGCCGGTGCAGATCGGGGGCGATCGTGAGCGCGCCACCGACCTGGAGGAGCGACAGGAAGAGGACCTGGCAGAGCAGCACCGCCCAGGCGAGCGCGCTCATCTCGGGCCCACGCCGCCGCCCACGCGGCGCCAGGCGAGACCGCACGCGGCGGGGCCGACCACGACGAGCGCCCAGGCGAGCGGGATGCGCAGGAGGCCCACCAGCACGAAGGCGGCCGCGCCGAGCGCCACGCACACCGGCACGCCCAGCGGGCTCGTGCGGAGCGACTGCGCCAGCTTCAGGGCGGTGCCGGCGATGAGCCCTGCCGACACGGCTCCCATACCCCGGAGCGCCCCGGCGATCGCGGGGCTCGCCGCGAAGCGCGCGTAGACGGTCACGAGCGCGAGGACGATGCCGAAGGGGACCGTGAGCAGCCCACCCAGCGCGGCCAGGGCACCTCGCCAGCCGAAGAAGCGGTCGCCCAGCATGAGGGCGACGTTGCAGACGTTCGGTCCCGGGACGACCTGGCCTATCGAGAGCAGCTCGACGAACTCGGCCCGGCTCAACCAGCGCTTGTCCTCGCAGAGCACGCGCTGCGCGACGACGACCACGCCCCCGAAGCCCTGCAGCGCCAGGAGCGTGAACGCGACGAACAGCTCGCGAGGCGACCCGGGACGCCGCGAGCCGGTCGCGTCAGGCGCAGCGGGTGGGAGGGGAGGCGCGCTCATTGCGACCCGGGGCTGGCCATCCTACTAGACCTTGAGATCTCCTGGAGACAGCCAGCGGGCCCGGGTCCGACGTGAGTCGTGGGTGGCGGTGGCCCCGAGCAGTATTCGAGAGGCTGCGCGTCTGTCTTCCTCCGTACGTGCCGCGACTGAGAAGGCAAGGCCATGGCGCGACCCATGCACGAACGCCGGGACAAGGAGAGCCGCCGATGACGAAGCTGCTTCGCAGGATGAGCAATCCAACGATCGCCGCCCGCCTCTGGCACGTGGCGGCGGTCGCTGCGGTCGGTCTCGTCACGATCTCGGTCTCCTCGCTGCACGTGCTCGAGGAGAGGTTCACGACCGAGCGCAAGGCGAAGGTCCGCGCGGCGGTAGAGCTGGGGTACACGCAGGTGGCCCACTACGCGGCGCTCGCCGACGCGGGCAAGCTGACCCGCGACGAGGCTCGACGGGCCGCGCTCGAGGCCGTGCGAGCGATGCGCTACGAGGAGCGCGAGTACCTGTGGATCAACGATCTCAAACCCACGATGGTGATGCACCCCGTCAAGCCCGAGCTGGAGGGCAAGGATCTGACGGATGTCGCCGATCCGAAGGGGAACAAGCTGTTCGTCGGGTTCGTCCAGACCGTTCGCGCGGGGCCCGGTGGGGCCGGCTTCTACGAGTACCTCTGGCCCAAGGTCGGGGCGGCCATACCGGTCAGAAAGCTCTCGTACGTCAAGCTCTACGAGCCCTGGGGGTGGATCCTCGGAACGGGCGTCTACATCGACGACGTGGAGGCCGCCGTGGCGACGGAATCGAAGCGGCTCATCATCGCGACCGCGCTCATCGGGCTGATCCTCGCTGCGGCAGGTGCCTTCATCTCTCGTCCGGTGAAGCGCACGGTGTCAGCGCTCAGCCGCCAGGCGAGGCTGCTCGAAGAGGCAGTCTGCGAGGGGCGACTCGCGGAGCGCGCCGACCCGAGCGTGGTCGGCGACGAGTTCCGTTCCATCGTGGACGGCATGAACGCCACGATGGACGCCTTCGTCCGACCGATGCGGGTCACCGCCGGTTACGTCGACCGGATCTCCAGGGGGGACATCCCGCCGAAGATCACGGAGACGTACCGAGGAGACTTCAACGCCATCAAGGAGAGCCTGAACCGCTGCATCGAGACGATCGAGACGCTCGTCGCCGACGCGAACCTGCTCCTGAAGGCGGCCGTCGATGGCCAGCTCTCCACGCGCGCGGACGCGGCCAAGCTCCAGGGCCATTTTGCGACCATCGTGCAGGGCGTGAACGACACGCTCGATGCGGTGGTGGCGCCCATCCAGGAGTCGGCCCAGGTCCTGGAGCGCCTGGCCCATCGCGACTTGCGCGCCCGGGTCGAGGGCGAGTACCGCGGCGATCACGCCAGGATGAAGAACTCGCTGAACGAGACCGCCGAGGCGCTGCACCAGGCCATGGCGCAGGTGGCGGACGCGGCGGAGCAGGTGTCGGGCGCGGCGGGCCAGATCGCGTCCAAGAGTCAGCAGGTCGCCGAGGGAGCGTCGCGGCAGGCGAGCGCCATGGAGGAGACAGGAGCCGCACTCGAGTCCATGACCGTGATGAGCAAGCACGCCGCAGCCAGCGCGGAGCAGGCCAGGGTGCTGGGTCAGTCGACGCGCTCCGCTGCTCAGGACGGCACGGTCGCGATGAAGCAGATGACGGGGGCGATGGTGAAGATCAGGACCTCCGCGGACGCGACGTCGCAGATCATGAAGGACATCAACGAGATCGCGTTCCAAACGAACCTCCTCGCGCTGAATGCCGCCGTCGAGGCTGCTCGCGCGGGAGAAGCCGGCCGCGGCTTCGCGGTCGTCGCCGAAGAAGTGCGCACGCTCGCCCTGCGCTCGAAGCAAGCAGCGGGGAAGACCGAGGAGCTCATTCGCCAGGCGGTCAGTCAGGCGAGCGATGGCGAGGTCACGAGCCAGCAGGTGTCGAGGAAGCTCGCAGACATCGCGCAGATGGTCGGGAAGACGTCCGAGATCGTCGCCGACATGGCTGCTGCGGCCAAGGAGCAGGTCTCGGGCATCGAGCAGGTCTCGAAGGCGGTGACCGACATCGGCAGCGTGACGCAGCAGAACGCGGCCAGCTCGGAGGAGACCAGCTCCGCGGCGGCTGAGCTCTCCAGCCACTCCGAGGAGCTCGCCAGCATGGTCGGCTCCTTCCACCTCGAACGGGCGACGACCGCCCCGCAGAGGACCGTGGCTCCTCGAACTCCTCGACGGCGATCCGGACCGCAAGGACTCTCGACTCCTGGCGGGCACGCCTAGGGAGTCGCCCCATCAGGCGGCGGCCATCCCGGCGCGGCACGGTATCGCCGTCGCATGCGCGCGACGTCGCTCGGCCCCGAGCCTTTTCCGGCATCGACCCCTTGGTCCGGGGAAGCGCGGACCTTGCTCGAGCGTGCGATCCAGCGCCACGGCGGCTGGCCTGCCTGGCAGGGAGCGAAGGGGATCTCGCTCGCGCTCCGGTCGTTGAGTGGGCTGCTCCCGTCTGCGAAGGGCGCGGGGAAGAGGTTTCCGCTGCCGAGCCGCGCGGAGCTCTGGCCGCGGGAGTGGGTCGCGGTGCTGCACGACTTCCCGAGCCGCGGTGCGCGCGGCGTGTTCTCGTCCGGCCGTGTGCGGTTGCTGGACGCTCGCGGGCAGGTCAGGGAAGAGGCCACCCACCACCGCGATTCCTTTCGGGGCTGGCGGAAGTACCGTCGATGGACCCCGCTCGACGCGCTGTACTTCTTCGGCTACGCGCTGACGCACTACCACACGCTGCCGTTCACGCTCGTCGACGCCGTCCCGCTCCGGTTGCGGACCGGCCGCGTGGGCGGCCTTCGCCTGCGAGGCGTCGAGGTCCGCATCCCGCCGCTCGTCCACACGCACTCCTCGATCCAGACGTTCTACTTCACCGAGGACGGACTCCTCCGCCGGCACGACTACGTCGCCGAGGTCGTGGGCACGTGGGCGCGCGGCGCGCATTTCTGGGACGACTTCGTGCTCGTCGGCGGGTTCCCGGTCGCACGCCGCCGGCACGTCCGCGCGCGCCTCGGCTCGATCGCCACGCCGGTCGTCGTGTTGCGCGCCGAGTTCGGGGACGTCTGCGCCGTTCGCTGCGACTAGCGCCCCGACCGGCGGCGTGGCTTCCGCACGGCGCGGACCCGGCCGCTCTCGCCACCGCCAGCGTAGAAGACGTCGCCCTGGTCCGACTCCAGCCCGCTCACCGCCGTCCCCTCGGGCATCGTCAGGCGGGTCAGCACCTCGCCGGTCTCCGGGTCGACCTGGCGGATGTCGGCGTCATCGCCTTCCCAGGTCCCGTGCCAGAGCTCGTCGTCCACCCAGGTGACTCCGGTGACGAAGCGGTTCGACTCGATCGTACGCAGGATCGCGCCAGTGTCGGGATCGATCTGGTGGATCTTACGGTCGCGGTATTGCCCGACCCAGAGCGTACCCTCGCCCCAGGCCAGCCCCGAGTCACGCCCGCCGCCGGGGGCCGGGATCGTCGACAGGACCTCGCCGGTCGCCGGATCGATCTTGTGGATGCGGTCGCCCGCGATCTGGAAGAGGTGCCGGCCGTCGAAGGCCGTCCCGGCATCGCAGGCGACGTCCAGGGCGCGCACGATCCTGCCAGTCGCCGGCTCGAAGGCCTGCAGCTTCTCGCCGCTGGCGAACCAGACCAGGCTGCCGTCGAAGCTGACGCCGTGCACGTGCGGTGCGCCGGGGAAGGGCCCGTACTCGCGCACGATCTCGGCCGGCTGATCTGTGTCGCTCCCTTTGCCCATCGCCTGCTCCTTTCTTTTTCCCTACCCGAATCCGTCGGAGACCGGGAGCAACAAGGACGTCGCGAATCCGGCCACTGGCGCGGAGAGCCAGCGCTGGGAGCGGCCGCGGCCCAGCGCGCGCACCTGGCCGGCCTCCTCGAGGGCGACCAGGGCCCGCTGCACCGTCCGCTGGCTGGACCCCAGGGCCAGAGCCAGCGCCGAGGTCGACCAGGCCTCGCCGTCGGCGAGCAGCGCCAGGACGGCGGCGTCGGGGCTCTCGATCGGCGGCGCCAGCAGCCGTACCGTGGCCGCCCCTCGGGCCACTAGGCTGAAGCCACCGGCGGTGGCCCGGATCTCG
>WNGR01002254.1_pt1 | contig 21287 bp, 18 predicted proteins | sample 5407581 | NCBI WGS metagenome assembly WNGR01 (sample SAMN13153383, study PRJNA577476) | soil metagenome | isolation source: 80 cm soil or saprolite under Garry oak tree replicate 2 | place: USA:California | collected 2016-06-15
GCAGGTTTGGCGCGGCGTATTCTGCACTTCATTCACAAGCGCTTTATGGTTCCATCGTGCGCGGTGGATTTGACGCGCAACCATCCGCGGCCTTGCTTGCAGTACTACATCAAGCGCTGCCTCGGCCCCTGCGTTTGCGGGCTCACCAGCGATGAGCGCTACGCCGAGGCGGCGCGCGACGCGCGCATGTTCCTCGAAGGGCGCCGGCACGACCTGATGAAGAGCCTCGAAGCGCGCATGAGCGCCGCGGCGGAGAACGAGTTGTTCGAACAAGCGGCGGCGTACCGCGACTTGCTGCGCACGCTCGAGGATATCGAGGAGCGGCAGCGCATCGCCGCCGCGCAGGGCGACGATACCGACGTTTTTGCCTACTACGCCGAGGCGCCATTGGTGGCCGCGAACCTCTTCCATTTGCGCGGAGGGCGCGTGGTGGATCGCCGCGAATTCTATTGGGAAGATCTCGAGGAATTTGATCCCAAGGAGTTTGTGCCTTCGGTGCTGAAGCAGCTTTATCTCGAAGCGGAGTATCTGCCGAAAGCCATTCACGTCTCGGAAGACTTTGAAGAACGCGGTTTGCTCGAAGAAACGCTTACCGAGCACGCCGGGCACAAAGTGGAAATTCTCACACCGCAACGCGGTTCGAAGCGCGCCTTTTTGGATCTGGTGGAGAACAACGCCAAGCACTCGTTCGAACAGCGCTTCCGCGTGCTCAAGCCGACTTCCAAAGCCATCGGTGAGGCGCTCCAGAATGCTCTGAACTTGCTTGAAGAGCCCAAACGCATCGAAAGCTTTGACATTTCGCACATCCAGGGAACCGATACCGTCGCGTCCATGGTGGTTTGGGAAAACGGGCGGATGAAAAAATCGGACTATCGAAAATTCATCATCCATGGTGATGGCGGCAATGGCGCTCTGCCGCGCTTGAACGACGATTTTTCCAGCATGGGGGAAGCGGTCACGCGCCGCTACCGCCGCTTGCAGGAAGAGAAGAGGGCATTGCCAAGCCTCATTCTGATCGACGGAGGCATCGGGCAGTTGCACGCCGCCGCCCAAGCCCTCGAATCGCTGCAAATCATCAATCAGGCCGTGGCCAGCATCGCCAAGAAAGAAGAAATTCTCTTCGTCCTGGGTCAGGAAGACGAACCCATCACTCTGGAGCGCCATTCGCCGGTGCTCCACTTGATCCAACAAATTCGCGACGAGACGCACCGCTTCGCGGTGACGTTTCATCGTCAGCGCCGCGGCAAGCGGCAAACCCACAGCGTGCTCAACGACATTCCTGGCGTAGGACCGAGGACGGCGCAAAAACTGCTGAAGGAATTTGGGAGCGTCGCAAAGATTCGTCAAGCCGGCGTCGAAAAACTAAGCGAGATTATTTCGCGAAAAAGCGCAGAAAAAATTCTTGCGGGTCTCGAGCATCCGGACAAGCAGTAACCGTCTCGCATGGCTTATTCCGGTTAGGAAGGATTGCAGCTTCACCCTTGCTGTGCTAGGTTGGGATTGGAGGTTGTTATGGCGGACAGCGTAGGTTCCAAGGTGACGTACTTTTTGGTGGGTCTTGGTCTCGGCGCACTGGTAGGCGTTCTTTTTGCGCCAAAGGCCGGCGACGAAACGCGCGATTATCTTTCGAAGAAGGCGGACGAAGGCAAGGACTATGCGCAGCGCAAAGCGCGCGAACTGCGCGAGCGCGCCGATGAACTGATCGAACGCGGAAAGGAAGTGGCGGTGCGCAAGAAGGATTCGATTTCGGCTGCGGTGGAAGCGGGACGCGAAGCGTACCTTCGGGAGTCCAAGCAGTCGTAAAGACGAAGTTTCCGGCAAGGCCGGGTTTCCTCCCCTAGCGGGGCAAGCGGGGCAGCTATGCAGGTGTGGCTCGAAATCTTCAGCATTGTGGCGGCGCTGGCTCTGGTCGTGCAAGTGGTGATTCTGACGGCGCTGTTTCTCCAGACGCGTCGCACTTCTGAGAACTTGAACCGCCTGGTCAGCGAAGTGCAGTCGCGTATGGGGCCGATTCTCACGCGTGTGCAGATTCTGCTCGACGATACGCAGCCCAAAATCTCCAGCATGGTGAACGACGCCTCGCATATTGTTTATTTGGCGCGAGGGCAAGCTCAAAAAGTGGACCGCGTGTTCACGGAAGCGGCCGATCGCCTGCGGGGCCAGTTGGTGCACCTGGACCACATCCTGACGGGCGCGCTCGAAGCCGTCGAAGATGCGGGCTCACAAGTCAAAAACAGTTTCTGGCGGCCCATGCACAAAGCCTCGGCATTGGTGCAGGGAATCAAGGTCGGTCTCGATCTTCTTCGTTCTCGACGGCGCGGATGGGATGGCCGCCCGGACCGCCGGCGCAGCGATGAACCCCGAGAACCGCAGGAAGAAGAGCTCTTCATCTAGTCTCGGTTGTCCGTTGTAAAAGCTAGACGGGAATGGCGTGTGCTCGGGCGTCAGAAATGTTTCCGGCGGCAAGCCCTGTTTAGTGTTTCTTAGCTCTCAGAAAACACAAAAGCTGTCGCTTTTGTTTTTTTGAAAGACGACGGTGCTGCCTGCGCCTTTTGATTCTTGCTTTCGCTCCGAATCTAAGAAGCAAAAAAGGTTAAAAACTCGCCTCAGCGGATCCAGGCGCCTGCGAGGACGCGGTCGCCGTCGTAGAAGACCGCTGCCTGGCCGGGGGTGATGGCGCGCTGCGGCGTGTCGAAGGTGATGCGCATGCAGTTTTGACCGATAGGTTCGACGCTTGCCGGGGCGGGATCGTGTTTATGGCGAATCTTGACGCTGGCGCGGAGAGGTACCGGTGGTGGCGCGATCGAAACCCAATTCAGGCTTTCGACTTCGAAGCTCCGCCTGCGAAGGGCTTCGTCCTCGCCGACAACGACGCGATTCGTCTGCGGATCAATCGAGAGAACATAGAGCGGCTTGCCGGCGGCGAATCCGAGGCCCTTGCGCTGGCCGATGGTGAAATTGTGAACGCCGTTGTGGCGGCCAATCACCTCGCCATCTTCGTTGACAATCTCGCCTCCCGCCTCGCTTAGGGGAGTTCCGCGCTCGCGCGAATACGCATGTATGAATTGTACGTAGTCGCCATTCGGCACGAAACACAATTCCATGCTGTCGGGCTTCTCGGCCACAGGAAGATTCGCGCGGCGGGCCAGCGTGCGCACTTCGCCCTTGCTCAGCTCGCCGAGCGGAAATTCGCTGCGCGAAAGCTGCTCCTGCGTGAGCCCCCAGAGAAAATAAGACTGGTCTTTGGTTTCATCGCGCGCACGCAGGAGTTCCCGGCGGCCGGTCGCTTCATTCCTGCGTATGCGCGCGTAATGGCCGGTGGCGAGCCGCTCTGCGCCGATTTGCCGCGCCATGCGCAGGAGCGGCTCGAACTTCACGTCGGTATTGCAATTGGTGCAGGCGATTGGCGTGCGCCCGGCAAGATAATGCTCCACAAACGGGCGCACCACGCGCGACTCGAACTGCTCTTCGAAATTCACCACGTAATGCGGAAAGTTCAAGTGCCGTGCGACGGCCTTCGCGTCGTAGACATCGTCGAGCGAGCAGCAGCGATGCTGCGCCGGGCCGTCGCCCTGCAACATGGGCAAGCGGCGCTGGTTCCAGAGCTGCATGGTCAGGCCGACAACCGAACGGCCTTGCTGCTGCAGAAGAGCCGCAACGGTCGAGGAATCCACGCCACCCGACATGGCGACGGCCACGAGGTCTTGCTGCGTCTCTCTGCGCTCGGGAAGCGTGTCGAATTGGGTTGCGGCTTTCATAGTGGTCATTTCATTGTAGCGGCCCTGGGGCACCGTCGCAAAAAATCGAAAGAAGATTTCTCCTGGCCAAAATCGCTCGGCGAGAAAGAAGTTCTCGTTCGGCTCGAAATGCCGGGGCAAAGAAAACACGGCTAGGTCTTGGCGGCTGCCTCCTTTTGATACGTCGGAGAGAGTTGGCGAAGTTGCTCGACACCCGCGGGGATGACCTGCAAAGCAAAATCAATGTCGGCTTGCGTAGTGTGGCGGCCAAGGCTGAAGCGCAGGCTGGCACGCGCTTCTTCGGTCGGCAATCCGATGGCCGTGAGGACGTGAGAAGGCTCGACGGCGCCAGAGGAACAAGCCGCGCCCGTCGAGCAGGCCAGGCCCTTCAGGTCAAGCGCGATGAGCAGCGCTTCGCCTTCGACGCCGGGAAAAACAAGATTGGCGGTGTTTGGAGTGCGCACAGCGCGGGCACCATTGATGCGCGAATGGGGTACCCGGTTGAGAAGACCGTGCTCGAGTTGATCGCGGAGCGCGCTCAGGCGCTTGGCGTCGTTCGCGAGCGAGTGCCGAGCGATCTCAGCGGCTTTGCCGAGGCCGACGATGCCGGCAACATTCTCCGTGCCGGGACGAACGCCACGTTGGTGATGACCGCCGTAAAGGAGTTGCTTCAAGCGCGTGCTGCCACGGACGTAAAGCGCGCCAATGCCCTTGGGGGCATAAAGTTTGTGGCCGGACAGAGAAAGCAGATCGAGCTGGAACTGATTCACGTCGATGGGAATTTTCCCCGCAGATTGCACCGCATCGCTATGGAAATAAACGTCGGCTTGTTTGGCGACGCGGCCGATTTCTTCAAGGGGCTGAACGGTGCCTAGTTCGTTGTTGGCGTGCATGATCGAGATCAGCACGGTTTCTTTGCGAAGGGCCGCTTCGAGATCTTGCGGGTCGATCGAGCCGTCTTGATCCACATGAAGATAGGTGACGGCAACACCTTGCTTTGCGAGGGCTTGGCAAGCGTTGAGGACGGCTTCGTGCTCCACTAGAGATGTGATGATGTGAGGCCGGGCGGAGGTAGAGGAGTTAGCGGAGGTGAAGGATGACGAGACGATGCCGAAGATGGCGTGATTGTCGGATTCGGTGCCGCCGCTGGTGAAGAAAATCTCTTGGGCTCTTGCGCCAATGAGTGCGGCAACTTGCTCGCGGGCGGTCTCGACGGCAGCCCGGGCCCGCTGGCCGAAGGTGTGGATGGAGGAGGCGTTGCCAAATTCGGCAGAGAAATAGGGAAGCATGGCGTCGAGCACCTCCGGCTCGACCGAGGTGGTGGCGTTGTAATCGAGATAGACGCGCTTCATGGGTTTGTACTTACGATGATACTCGATCCTGAGACCCTTCAGGGGTGACAACTCCCGCGCGGCGGCTCGTTCTGGGCCCCATAGGTCTTGAAGGACATTGCCCTGGCAGGTCGCGGTCAAAGTGCAAAAGCCGGCAGCAGTGGAAGAAAGAGCCGACAGTTCGGCTCACCGAAGTGGTACAAGAAATTTAGCGGGGAGATACACGCCTGTAACGTAGTCCTGAGAAGTTCCTTTCTGCGCGGCTTCAAGAACGCGTCCTTCAGCAGCCCAGCACTGAAACCCCGCGGAAGGCACTGAGATTAAAGGATTTGGTGTTCCCGCACGGCCTGGCGTGCGTGCATCGGCGCTCCCGGCGTGATCCCTCATTCTGTTCCTCTCGGTCGCGCTCGGGGCAAACGAGATGACCGCAATCGGGAGGGGTGCGTTTGAGCGGGTTGTCCTTGTTGGTCGTTCAAATGCCTTACGCAGCGTCGTGGCCGGGAAAGAAATGGCTTTCAAAACGAAGGGGGGAAAGAAAATGAGAAGGATTCCGTCTCAGGGATTCTGGTGTGCTTTGTTGGGGATTGCTGTTGCAGCGTGTTTTGCGCCAGCGGCAACGGCGCAGGAGGTCCCCTACAAACCTTACATTGAACTGGGAGATGCGGGTGCGTTTGGGACCAAAGATCAAATGATTGTGGCCTGGCAAACGGACGAATCCGCGCCGAATCCGAGTGGCTACACGGTGGAATTCGGTACAACGCCGAGTTACGGAGCTTCCGTCACGCCGTCAGGGCGAGTGGTCGACAATTACCTCTCGGCGGATCTCACCTTGCCCGTGCCGCCCACGGCATCAGGCCCACATTCGAATTACGCGGCGATCCTGAAAAATCTCGCCTACGATACGACGTACTTCTATCGCGTGACCGGTCCAGGAATGCCCGCGGGAGGATTCAGGGCATTTTTCCACACCCGGAAGCAAAGCAACCAATTTTCGTTCCTCGTCGAGGGCGATGAAGGATTCTTTCCGCCCGTACCGGGCTCCAATCCCGCGCGGATTGCGGACTACGAGGCGCGAATCGTTCATTTGATGTACAACACAGAAAATCTCGCTGTGGCTGGCGGGCCCCCGCTGCCGCATGCGGACTTGGCTTTGAACACGGGCGACAATGTGTACACGAATGGCGCGGAAGGAAGCTATCGCGATTACTGGATGCCGGTATGGAATAGCGATACGGATTCCAACGAAACGGGCGCCCCATTCGTGCGGAGCCTTCCGTTCTTCATCGTCGTGGGGAACCACGACACCGGCGGGACCGGCGTAAACGTAAACATGTTGGGAGGCGATGGAGGAGGACGCTTTACAGGTAATACGGATGGCGGGGACGCCGTAGCGTACTTCAACAATTACTATTTCCCACTGAATGGTCCGGTCGGCGTGGATCAGGAGTTTACCTGGACCGGGGATTCCGTGGCCGACGACGGCATGTTCTTCAGCTTCCAGGGCAAGTCGTACACATCGCCCGACGCGATTCAAGCTTACCGTGATTCGACGAAGGTGGACTCGGGAAACGGGCCGAAGCGGCAAATCGACCATATGAGCAACTACTCGTTCGACTACGGAAATGTTCATTTTGTGTTTCTCGAGGCAAACCCGCACGTTTTTGGCGGCCAACTGGACGGCACGGCGAATTACCTAACGGCGCCGCAAGCGTTTTCGGCGTATCCGTCAGTTCTGCGGGAATGGCTGATCAACGATCTCGATTCCAGTTCGCTAACCTGGAAAATCATGGTGTTTCACCAGCCGGCGTTCTCGTCGGGCAATGCCACTGTTCGCAATTTCCAGATGCGCGGTGTGGCAAAGTTCATGGAAGACCATGGCGTGAACCTGGTGTTCAACGGCCACGAGCACAACTATCAGCGCACTTTTCCATTGCGGGCGGAGGCGGGCGTGGCCGCCGCACCAAGCCCGGCAGGGCCTGCGGCAGTGGACATTGACACGTCTTTCGACGGCGCAACTCAGACAGTCCCCGACGGCGTGCTGTACCTGGTCGAAGGAGCGGCGGGAACCGCGATTTCGACAACGGCTTCTTGCAACCGCGCGGGAGCGGCGTCAGCGTGGATCAGGAAGATTCGGCAACCGGGACGTTTAGCCTCGGCGGAATCAATTTTGCGAAAGGTCCAGCTTCTTGGCTGGATACGCATTTAACCGACAACGAGATGTCAGCGGTGCTCCCCGGAGCAGGGAGCGGGCCGAAAATCACGACAAAGTTCAAGGCCAAGGTCTTTTCGTTTGCCGACGTAGTGGTTCGCGGCAATAAGCTGACGCTGTATCAGATCAGCGAGCCGCTCGAGCCGAGTTCGTCGGCGAGTGCGTCGAATCCGGCGCCGTTTGGCACCGATGTCAACGGGACACCGCTGAACGATCCAATTCCGGATACGCTCGTCGATCCCACCACGGGCAACGTGGTGTCAGCACCGGCGGCCGGGCAGCCGGCGTTGCTGGACAGATTCACAGTGGCGAAGCCGGAAGTCGAAGACGGCGTCAGCGTACACATCGACGGGCCGCAACAAGCGGTAGCCGGCAGCACGATCACCTATAGCGTGCGCGTCCGCAACGGGAGTGCATACGCCCTGAACGGCGCGCAAGTGGTGATTCATCTGCCGGACGGGGCGGCGTTTGCGGGAGCAACGAGCGACGCGCTTAGGGTTTACGGGGCGCAAGTGGTCGGTACGGTGGGTCGCATCGGAGTGGGCGGAGTCGAGACCGTGGAGGTGTCTGCAACGCTTTGCCGAAGTCTCTCAGCAAGGACCATGCTCCATGCGAGCGCGGTGCTGCGGTCAAGCACGGCGCTGCCCGTTTCGTCGAACGTAGCTCCCACGCTCATCGTGCGGTAATTCACCGAGAGTCATTTTGTCTCGGAGCGGGCGCTCCACCTCGGGATCGCGGTGGCGCCCGCTCGCTCGTTTTGAAGGAAGCGGGCGATCGTTATGCGCCGGAAGCGCGGCCGACGCCGACCGGTGCGGCGGCGAGAAGGTCCTGCGTGGAGCCCGTGAGTTTGCGCCCTCCGTGGCGTCCTGTTTGGCGGCATGGTCGGAGGAACGGAGGCGCCAAGTGACAAGGTTGCTGGTGTAGAGAGCGATGCAGAGGAGATTCGCGGGAACGAAGCCGAACTGCGCCGTGCGTACGCCGATGACGCAGACGACAGCGCTGTTAACGGCAGCCACGACCCAGCCCTGCCAGAGTTTCCTACCGAGGAGAATGGTGCCGAGAATCGTGAGAACGCACGAGACGTAATCCAAACGCAGCAACTGGTGAAGTAAGTTTGCCATTTTTGTTGTTCGAGGGCCGGCGAGGAATCAAATACCTGCGACGGCCGAGCCAGTCCGGACGTGTTCCTGCCGAGCCTGTGCTTGCTGACAGGAGCGCTATCCTGAGAGCTCGCCTCGGGCATCCCTTCCTATCCCCGCCGGATAATGGCAATTCAGCGGCCAAATCGGGCTGCCGTGTAGGAAGGAAGAGTCTTTGGGACGGATCGGTAAGTGTTTGTTTTTGCTGGGGGTTGCGGTCGAAACAAAAAGGCCCGGGGGCGGCAGGCCGGGACCCTGACTCAAGGTCTCTAGCGGAAATGAGACAAAGGCGTCTCAGGTTGCGACGAAGTTCTGGCCAGTATGGATCCTGCGCTCGTTTCCGCGCATCAGGTCTAGGGCTAGGCTTTGGCAGTTCCACCGTGCGCGCTTGCCACTTCCAAGCCACCGTCTTCCTAAGCATCACCTCCAAATGATTTCGGGCTCGCGTAATGGCACCTGACGCGAGTAACAGTTGCATTGGGGCGGCAACCTTTCGTAAATAGAATCTCGAGAGCTCGGCAACGCGCGCTTGCGGGAAGAGCAGAGGCGGCGCCGGGGACGTTTGACATTGCACACCGGTTGCGCCACCGCTGCTGAGGAAACCAATATAATCACAGAACGGGGAACATCATGACGCTCGGAACAGCTCTATTCGCATCCGTAGTAACCTCCGTTGTTCTTGTGCTTGCGGTCTACCACAAACCGTTCCGGAAAGTGTTCTTCTGGGTTGCGGGAATCTCGGTACTTGGCGCGGGTATCTTCTTCCTCAGCGCGCACCTGTACCGCAAACATGAAGCAAGGAAACAAGCGGACAGGGAAGGGAAATTCAAAGCGTGCGTGGCGCGCTTCCCGGTTCCGTACGTATTGGATGGCGAGCGAATGTCTCGATTGGCCATCGCTTCCGCGTGTGAGCGGAATCCGGACTTTGCTCCGGTCCAGAATTCTTCCTATCTTGCGAATATTGTGGAGATCCACGGCGGAGGCACGTTGAAGATCACACCGGCGCAGAAATTTTCTCTCGAGGGCGAGCCGGACGTCATCCCGATTATTTACCTCGGCCATCAGCAAACCTTCGTGCTCACCTGCGGCAATTATGGCGACCCGGTAACCGGCATTACCGTCAATCGGGGCCTGGTCTCGTGCGCCGGATCCGCTCCGGCCCATGAGTGCGCGCCATGGAACGACAAGGCCGATAAATGGGCGAACTACATTGCACTGTCGCTGGGCGATTGTACCCAGAACGGTTGCGTGGTTTACCGAGGTAAGAAAATCATGGGCGGCATTTCCCGCAACGAGATCACCAACGCTCAGTGGGACACCTGCGAACTGGAGCGCTCGGCTGCCGGACCAAACTAGAGGGAGGCAAACAAGCGCGTTTGATTTTGCCGCCCTGTGGCGCCGGCAGTCAAGGCGTTCAAAACAATTCGACTTCTCAAGACTTCGCAAAAGAACGATACACCAAAACCTGCGCCTTATATCCCCGTTCTCAAGAACGGAGCCTTACGGCGCATCTGGTAAATGTACGCGCCGAGCTTTTTTGCGCTTCGCTGTCTTTGTCACAGCCGCAGGGACACCTGGGACGACCCGTTCGTAACTCCGGCGGACTAAACTAAATCCTTCGAGGGCTTCTTGGTCGCGGAAACAATGGGGAGTATTGGTGTTCGTGATAGAGTTTGCGGTTTGTGCTGTGTGCCGCGTCGAGGAAAGGGCAGGCAGGAGGGAAAGCCCCGGCACCAGGAGCATCGCTTCGGGAAGGAAGCCGCAGGGCTCGCGGACACGTCCTGCGCTTCAGGAGGGGAAGAGTGGCGTATCGGAATTTGCATGAGTTTACAGGCAGGCTCGAGAAGGAAGGGGAGTTGCGGCGAGTGCGCACGGAAGTGGATCCGGTGCTGGAGATTACGGAAGTGGTCCAGCGGCTGGGCCGCGAGGCGCGGCGAGGGGCAATTCCACAGGGGCTAAAGGCCTACTCTAGTGCTGGATCCAATGTTGGACCCAAGGGTCCCACCCACGCTTCGAGAGGGGGAGCACATTCCGCGGTCTTCGACCAGGTCGCGTCAGACGCCCCCCTGTCTTACGGTTCGAGCGGAGGCTTGGGCCCGGCGCTGTTGTTTGAAAAGCCCAAAGGGTCACGGATTCCGCTGCTTATCAATGGATTTGGGAGTGTTGGACGAATGTGCTTGGCGTTCGAGGTGAATAGACTCGACGAGATCGCCGAGCGGATTCAGGGATTCTTGAAGATGGAGACGCCCCAGGGGCTCTTCGACAAGATCAAGATGCTGCCGAAGCTGGCCGAGCTCGCATCGTTCTTTCCAAGGAGCGTAAGAACGGGCGACTGCCAGGAAGTCGTGCGCAAAGGCAAGGATGTGAACCTGTTCGACTTTCCGATTTTGAAGTGCTGGCCGCAGGACAGTGGGCGATTCATCACATTTCCGCTGGTGTTTACGAAGAATCCGGAGACCGGGAAGCGCAACGTCGGGATGTACCGGATGCAGGTTTATGACGAGCGCACCACGGGAATGCACTGGCAGACGCAGAAGCACGGAGCGGAGCATTTCCGGCGCGCGCGGGAGCAGAATCCGGAGGGAAGCATTCCGGTGAGCGTGGCGATTGGCACGGACCCGGCGACGGCGCTGGCGGGGATGCTGCCCATTCCGCCGGATCTGGACGAAATGATGTTCGCGGGATTCTTGCGGCGCGAGCCGGTAGAGATGGTGGCGTGCCAGACGAATGAGTTGGAAGTGCCGGCGAATGCGGAGATTGTGCTTGAGGGGTATGTGAATCTGAACGAACTGCGGACGGAGGGCCCCTTTGGCGATCACACCGGGTTCTATTCGCTCGAAGGGGAGTACCCGGTCTTTCACGTGGAGTGCGCGACACACCGCAAGGACCCGATTTACTTGACGACGGTAGTGGGGCCGCCGCCGCAGGAGGATTTTTACATGGGCTACGCGGTGGAGCGGATCTTTCTGCCGGTGATGAAGATGCAGTACCCGGAAATTGTGGACGTGTCGATGCCGGCGGAGGGGATTTTTCATAATTTGATGATTGTGGCGATTCGGAAGTCCTATCCCGGGCACGCGCGAAAAGTCATGAATGCCATTTGGTCGCTGGGGCAGGCCATGTTCACCAAGGTCATCGTGGTGGTAGACCACGACGTGGACATACACAACTACAGCGAGGTGGTGTGGAAGGCGCTCTGTGCCCTGGACCCGGAGCGGGATGTGCAGGTCTTGCTGGGTCCGATGGACACCCTGGACCACGCGGCGAGGATGCAGGACTTCGGATCGAAGATGGGGGTCGATGCCACAAGGAAATGGGCCTCCGAGGGGTTCACCCGGCCATGGCCCGATGAGATTCGCATGGATGAAGCGACCAAGAAAGCTGTGGATAAATTGTGGAAAACCCTGTCGCTCGAGTGACGTTTTCGAGGGCTAAAGACGACCGTTTTCCGGTCAATTTTAGCGCAAAATGGGGCGAACACAAATCGAAGAAATAAGGGAAATTATTGGGTAAAAAGGAGATAGTGTGAGTAAAAAAGAGATAGCGGCTTTTGATTTTGGAGGCTGCAGATAAAGGATTAACGGTACGCGGGGACAGCTGGCCTTTGCCAAAAAAGCGCAACTAATTGTGTCCGCAATCGAGACGCCACTACAGGTATAGTAGTACTATCCGAAAATACCCCCCAAACTGCCTAGAACTACCCGTATTCTTAGGGCAACTGACCCATAGATCCCCTTGACGGTCGGAGCGCACAATGTCATAAAGCAAGCACGGGTTGTGCCCTCAATCCCGATCCGCAGCGCAATGGGGCGCACCTGTATGTTTGTGAAATGCGGGCGTGAGTTCAACCGCCGGGGTGGCGTTCCACTGTGATTGAATCGCGCGAAGTCATGAACGTAAGGCAGGCGTCGCAATACCTGGGTATCTCCCCGGATACGCTCTACCGTTACATCACGGAGGGGGAGATACCGGCGTTTAAGCTTGGCAATCGCTGGAAGCTGCGGAAGACCATCCTGGACCGCTGGATGGAGCGAAAGATGACCCTCGCAGTCGGGAGACGCAGGTAATCCGGGTCGAGTTCGAACAAGCATCGTCAGAGAGAGGCCGCAATGGGGCTACTAGGCGGGAAAAAGAGCAAGCAGATCGTAGGGCTGGACATCGGGTCCAGCTCCATCAAGGCCGTGGAGCTCAAAGCCACCAAGGCAGGCTATGAGCTGGTGAGCTTCGGGATGGAATCGCTCGCTCCGGACACGGTCGTGGACGGCGCCATCATGGACGCGCCCCAGGTGGCCAACGCCATCAGCAAGATCTTCGATGCGGAGCGCATCAAGACCAAGAATGTAGCGACTTCGGTTTCGGGGCACTCGGTGATCGTCAAGCGCGTGCCGCTGCCGCTGATGACCGAAGAAGAGTTATATGACCGGATTCCGTCGGAAGCCAGCCAGCACATTCCCTTCGATATCGCGGACGTGAACCTGAGCTACCAACTGCTCGAGTCGATGGATTCGCAGATGGACGTGCTGCTTGTGGCGGTGAAGAAAGACAAGATCCTGAATCACACCAACGTGCTGGCGCAGGCAGGAAAGACGCCGACGATCGTGGACATCGATGCGTTCGCGCTGCAGAACTGCTTCGAAGTGAATTACGAGCCGGACAGCGCGCAGACGGTGGCGCTGCTGAATATCGGCGCGAGCGTGATGAATATTAACATCGTGCGCGGCGGGATTCCGTTGTTTACGCGCGACGTGAGCGTGGGCGGGAACCAGTACACCGACGCCTTGCAAAAGGAATTGGACCTGAGCTTTGAAGACGCCGAGCGCCTGAAGAAAGGCGACACGCTGCCGAGCGTAACCGACGACCAGAGGCAGCAGATTCTGCGCAGCGTGTCCGACATTCTGACCTTGGAAATCCAGAAGACGTTTGACTTTTTCCGGGCCACGGCCAGCGGCGAAAACATCCAGCGAATTGTTGCGGCGGGAGGGACGGCGCGGGTGCCCGGCCTTGTCGACCTGCTGCGCGAAGAGTTTGCCATGCCTGTGGAGGAATTGAATCCATTCCGCAGAGTGCTCATCAATCCCAGCCGGCACAGCGATGATCAGATCCGCGACATTGCGCCGCGGCTGGCGATTGCCGTTGGTCTGGCACTGAGGAGCTTCGACTAGCCATGATTCGCATAAACCTTCTCGGACAAACACGACCCAAGGCCTCGCGGCGGCCGACGATGGCGGTGGACACCGGCGGAGCCATGCCAGTGGCGTTTATCGGTGCCGGCGTGCTGGTGGGAGTACTCGTTCTCGGGTTTTTCTACTACACCTGGGAAAAACAACTCACCGAAGAAAACAACAAGATCAAGGCGCTGCAGATCCAGAAGACGGAACTCGAGCAGACCAAGCAGCAAGTCGAGGCCTTTGAAAAGCAGAAGGCGGTTCTGCAGCTGCGTGTGAACACCATCGAGCAGTTGCAACGGGACCGCACCGGCGGACAAGAGCTGCTGGACATGGTGGCCAATACGGTGTCGCGCACGGAAAACCTGTGGCTGACGCAAATGACGCGCAAGGGAAACACGCTGGCGATGGATGGGGCTTCGGCCTCGATCAATGCGGTGGCGAACTTCATAACCGCGTTGAAGCGTTCCGGGTATTTCCAGAAGGTGGAAATCCTGGAATCCAAACAGGACGACAAGAACCAGGCCGTCCAGACTTTCGTTTTCCAGATTACGGCGGAAATCGCTCCGCCGCAGCCGGCGCAGGCCCGGCCTGCCACCACCCAGGCGCTCACGGCTGCCAAGACGCCGGCGGGGAAAGGTTAAGGCGAGACCATGGCCAGCTTACGCGACATGTCGGTGTTTATGCAGGCCCTCGTGGCCGTTGCCGTTGCTGTTGTGCTCACCGCACTGGGCGTTTTCGTCCCGGGCTCGCCGATTGCCCGCGAGCGCGACGAGGTGGATGCGGCAGTGGTAAAGCGGACGCAGTTGAATCAGGAAGTGACGCAGCTTCAAGTGTACAAACAGCGCTACAGCGAACTGAAGCAGCAGATGGATGCCCTTTCGAAGCAACTGGAAACGCTGAAGACGATCGTCCCCGAGGAAAAGGAAGCGGATGAGTTCATCCGGCTGATCCAGGGGGCCGCGAGCGCATCGAGCGTGCAGATCCGCAGCCTCAAGTCGCTGGCGATTGTGCCCAAGGAGTATCACTACGAGATGCCGTTTGAAATCCAGGCGGACGGCCCATACTTCAACGTGCTGGACTTTTTTGGGCGGCTGGGTCGCTTGTCCCGAATCATCAACGTTGGCGACCTGGCATTTGACGCCCCCGAGAACTCCAAGGGGACAAAGTTCCCGGTGCACCCGGGAACGACGGTTTCCGGAACTTTCACGGCAACAACGTTTTTCACCAAGCCTGCTGATTCCGGTGGGGCTCCTGCAGCGGGAGCCAAGCCTGGCAGCGTGGCTGGGAAACCCTGAGCGGGAATAGGCGAACTATGCGTTCAGTAATGACACTCGGACTAGGGCTTTTGATCGGGGCAGCAGCTCCACGTTTGCGCGCGCAAATGAACCCACTACCGCCGGCTACCGGAGACTCCGTGGCCGAGCAAGGGGCACAAGCGGCGCAGCAAGCTTCGAAGCCACCGGCAAAACCTGCGCAGCAGGCTCCTGCAAAGCCCGCGACACAAACTCCGGCCAAGCCGGCCTCGCAAACTCCGGCCAAGCCGGTCTCGCCAACGGCGGCCAAGCCTGCAGCGCAAGCGCCAGCAAAGCCGGCGCCGACTGCAGCGGCGAAGCCTTCGGCGCAAACGGCAAAGCCGGCACCCCAGCCAGCCGCGAAACCAACAGCCGCGGCACCGGCGAAACAACCCGTCAAGGCGAGTAAGAAACCAGAGCAGAGCAAAGCCGCAGCGAAATCTGCCGGCAAGGCTGTAGAAAAACCCGCCGGTCCGGAGAGCGCACCCAAAGCTGCAGCCGAAAGCGAACTGAAGGCGGCGCGTCGAGATCCTTTTGAGTCTTTAGTTAGCCACGGGACCGCCAAGGCCGCACCAAACCTTCCCCCGGGCAAAGCGGGGCTGCAAGTGAGCACACTGCGGCTGGACGGAATCGTGCGCGCCCCGAACGGAATGATCGCCGTGGTTTCGAACCCTCAGTCGAGAACTTATTTCCTGCGGGAGGGCGACCACCTGTATGACGGCAGCGTCGATAAGATCACCATGGATGGCGTTTCGTTCCACGAAGAAGGGAAAGATGCTTTCGGCAAGCCCTTGGAACGCCAAGTGAACAAACGAATTTACTCCACCAGTTCAGGAGAACAGCAATGAAGACGAATTGGCCAGCCCTCAAGTACGGCTGCCTGATCCTCGCGAGCCTAACGCTGCCGACGTCGGTGCCGGCACAGACGCTGGTGCCCTCGAGCGCAAGCAAGTCGGCCGCGGTCATTTCCAGCGTGGCTATCACTCAGGCGCCGGAACAGTCGGCGGTACGCGTGGAAGGCGAAGGCAAGCTCGACGTGCGGCCGGCCCGCATGCAGCACCCGGATCGTTTGGTGCTGGACTTCGTAGGGGCGAAGCTAGCCGTTCGCAAGACGGTTATTCCCGGGATGTCGGCTCCCGTGCTCGACGTGCGTATGAGCCAATATCAACCCGAAGTTGCGCGCGTGGTAATCGACCTCACGGGAGCTGCGCCTTATCAAGTGTCACGGGACGGCCAAGCGGTGGTCATTTCTTTTGCCACTCCGACATCGGCGCCGGTCAGTGTTTCGCGGCGTCCGACGCTGACGACGTCACTGAATGACCAGACGGCGCGGCCAAGCAGCGATTCGAGCGCCCCTGCGCCGCAAAAGCCCGCGGAGCATGCTGCTCGCTCCGCCCAGATTCCTGCTCCTCGCTTTGCCTTGCCAGGCGAACTGACCCAGCCCTCAGCCCCGCTTGCATCGTTCAGCGAGAAGGATCCGCCGGCCCGCCCGGAACCGAACCCGCAGCAGGCGGCCCAGCAGGCGGTTCAGCAGGCCAACACCGCGGCAACCACGCTGGCCACCTCGGCGGCGCAAACGCCAGCACCCCTGGCGATGCAGTCGGTGGCAAGGTACACGGGAGAACCCATCTCGGTTAACCTCAAGGACGTGGATCTGCGCGACTTTTTCCGGCTGATCTACGAAATCAGCGGATTAAACGTCGTGTTGGACCCCGCCGTCAAAGGGAGCCTGACCATCGTCCTCGATGAAGTGGCGTGGGATCAGGCCCTCGACATCGTGCTGCAGAACAACGGTCTCGATAAACAACTGAACGCGAACGTGCTGCGAATCGCGACGAAGGCTACGCTAAAGGCTGAGGCAGAGTCCCAGCGCGACCTGGTGAAGGCGCAGGCGGAGGCGGTCGAGCCGGTAACAGTCACGCGGGTTCTGAGTTATGCCAAAGCAACAACTTTGAAGGAAACACTGAAGAAGTTTCTGAGCGCTCGCGGTGACATCCTTTCCGATGATCGTTCGAATACCCTGATCATCCGTGACATCCCTTCGGTTATACCTGTAATCGACAACCTGCGGGCGCAGCTCGACCGCAAATCGCAGCAAGTGGAAATCGAAGCCCGCGTGGTTTCGGCGTCGCGCAGCTTTGCCGAGGACATCGGAACGGAACTCGGGTTTGCGGGCGCAACGACGGGCGGGCGGTCGCTTTTCGGAGGCGACCCGTCGGTAGGCTGCAGCGGCGTGACGGGAGTTGTGCCTTCGCCGGTGGTCTGCGGTCAGGGAACAGGAAGCGGCAATGGCATCACTAGCGGGACTCCGCTCAATACCTTCTTGTCTGCGGGCACACCGAGCAGCGCCTTCAGCTTTTCGCATCGGTCGCCTAATTTTGCGCTGGACTTTTTCATCACCATGGCGGAAGCCAAGGGCGTAGGCAAGCTGCTCTCGAAGCCCAAGGTCATCACGCAAAACAACGAAAAGGCGACGGTGAAGCAAGGTACCAAGATTCCGATTCAGACAACCATCAACAACACGATCTCCGTCCAGTATATTGACGCGGTATTGAAGCTCGAAGTCACGCCGCAGATCACGGCGGAAGGCACGATCTTCATGGACGTGCTGGTCGAGAACACACAGATCGACCAAGGTATTCCCCGCATTCAAGGGGTCCCGGCACTGGACACTCAAGCAGCGGAAACCAAAGTCACCGTGGCGGATGGCGGCACCGTGGTCATCGGCGGAGTGATCATCTCCTCGCAGCGCGTGGACATCCAGGAAGTGCCGATCATTGGCAGCCTTCCGTTGATCGGGAATCTGTTCCGGAGGAGAAGCGTCACGACGTCGTCTCAGGAGCTGCTGTTCTTCCTGACTCCGCGCATCATTCCCGGATAATTCGAAGAAAATCTCTTTTCATTGAAGGCCCAAAACGAGGAGACTGAGGTCTCCTCGTTTTGTTTCTGATCACTCCGTCGCCTGTCCTTTAGCCCAACTTGGAAGTTGGGTTAGGGCGGCCCGCGAAACCCCATGAAACGCGACGGCTACTCGCCTCACGCATGAGACGACATCCTCTACGTTATGCCGCGAACGCCCGATCCGGGCGGGTTGCAGTATGACTTGCGCGCTGACCACGTCGCGAGGCGCCGAGAACCCGCATACGGGACATTCATGCCAACACTCAGCAAGCGTCTTGGGCACGGCCGCTCCGCACGCACATTTGACTGGTTTCAGGCGGATCTTCCTTCACCAGCTCTCGCCCGGCGCTTGCAGCCTTGTACCAGAGTTTGGCAAAGAAAGAGTTCCATCCGGCGTCGTGGACCGGGCCGGCCAATATTCCGCGCGAAAGTCCTTTTGATGTTCAAGTCGTCCACCGCGATCAACCGTAGCGTTCCACCAGCCAACGGCTGAGATCATGATGAAAGGCGGCACGCTGGTTTCTGATTTTACGGTGCGCCTTGGCCACCAGTGTGCGGCCTTCGTCCCGCTTGATCGTAACGGTCTTGATCTTATCCTCGACCGGCCGGTGCAGCTTCACTTTGACGAGGCCAGCGCCCTGGATACGCAATTTGCCGTCATCGAGCAATCGGCAGCCATCGCCGTAGGACGGAAAGGTGATACTGTCTTACCGCCGGAACGAACGGAAGCGCGGGAAGCCGGGCTTCTCGCCGCGTGTTATCCGCGCGAAGAACGCCTGGAAGGTTTTATCCAGCCGGCTGAGCACCCCCTGGCAGCAGGCGAAGTTGGCCAGTCCGAGCAACCCTTCTTCCCGTATGGGCTTCAACTGCTTGGCCTGGTCGTAGTAGTGGATGCTCTTGCGGCAAACTTTTCAAGCGTCGCGCCGTTCCTGAAGGGCGGCGTTGTTGAGTTCGCAAGCCTCGTGGAGCTGGTTCTCGAGGAACTGAACTTGGGCTTGGTTCGGGTAGAGACGGGTATTGGTAGCCGAAGCGCATAAGCAGAGTATACAAAGAGCATAGCTCTAGGCAAACAAAACGCGAAGACGCACGAACATGCGAAAGAAGGCCGCATTCCGCTGTTCGCCTAATGGCGACAGTCCCCTGCGGACGAATCTATGGATACACGGTTCCATCATCGACGATCCGCACTGTTTAACGTCCTTGGTTCATTGAGGGTGGACACGCTGCTGGTGACCCGGCCGGCCAACTGGTTCTATCTGACAGGATTCACGGGCGAGTCTGGTGCATTGATCGTGTCAAAGAATGGGACGACCCTCATTACCGATGGGAGATTCATGGTGCAGGCGAAGGCAGAAGCTAGTGGGGTCCGCCTCCGCCGGCAGGAAGGAGCCCTGCTGGAGTCGGTCGGCGAGGCGCTCCGCGGTCTCCGAGCCCGGAGAGTGGGTTTCGATCCCGCCCACATGACGGTGTCTGAACTGCAAGGCGCCAGGAAGGCTTCCGGGAGGCCGCGGAAATGGGTTCCCGTGACGGGGTCCGTGGAAACACTTAGAATGCGCAAGGACGCTCGGGAACTGACCGCAATGCGCAGGGCGGCCGTCCTCGCCGGGGAGATTATGGATTTTGCCGTCGGCCTGTTGAAGCCCGGCGTTCGCGAAAGTGAGGTTGCTGCGGAGATCGAGTATCAGATGCGCAAACGGGGAGCTTCGGGACCGTCGTTTGAAAGCATTGTTGCCTTTGGGGACAGGGCCGCGCTGCCGCACGCTCGGCCCACTGGCAAGCGATTGAGGAAAAATGAGTTGGTGGTGCTGGACCTGGGTGTTATACTCGCCCACTATTGCAGCGACATTACCCGCACGTTCTTTCTGGGGCGGGCACCCCAGCGCATCCGGACGTGGTACAAGGCGGTCCTGGAAGCGCAGGAAGCGGCCATCTCGAGCGCAAGAGAGGGAGTGTCCTGCGGGGACGTGGACGCCGCCGCGAGGCGAGTCCTTCGAGGTTACGGGCTAGACCATCTGTTTGTTCACAGCACAGGACATGGGCTCGGATTGGAAGTGCACGAGGCCCCCAGGGTCGCGAAGGGGCAAGAACGGCGGCTGCAAGCCGGAAACGTAATTACGATTGAACCTGGCGTGTACGCCGCAGGCAGGGGCGGGGTTCGCATTGAGGATGATGTCGCCGTGCACGCCGGCCGTACCGAGGTACTGACCCGCGCTCCGCGGGATCTCATCGAGCTTTAAAGAAACGGCATGAAACGGAAACAGCCCACAAAGTCCAGTCCGACGTTTGCCAGTCCGGAAATGCAGCAAATCGAGCAGCTTTTTCAGTTCATGACCGAACACAATCTCGAGGAGTTTGAATATTCGCGGGGAGATTTGCATATCCGGCTGCGCAAGCCGTCCTCAGGATTGGTGTTAGCTGCTCATCAGGCGGCGGCCCCCGAGATCATTGTCGCCAATCCGGGAGGCGCTGCTCCCGCGGTCCAGGAGGCTTCCGCAAGCGCGCCGGAAGCGCGCTTGACCGAGGATCTGCATCTGGTGAAGTCTCCGATTGTGGGCACGTTTTACGGTTCGCCCAGCCCCGGCTCAGAACCTTTCGTGAAACTGGGAGCTTTCGTCGAGACGGGGCAGACGCTTTGCATTGTGGAAGCTATGAAGCTGATGAATGAAATCGAATCGGATGAGACCGGAGAGGTCATGCGCATTTTCGTCGAAAACGGACAGCCCGTCGAATACGGACAGCCGCTCTTCGGCATCCGTCCTAGTCGGAAGAAATAGCCGGCACGCCGCGCTATGTTTCACAAAATCCTAGTCGCCAATCGAGGGGAAATTGCCCTGCGGGTCATCTGTGCCTGCAAAGAGCTGGGTATTTCGACCGTGGCGGTTTATTCCGAGGCGGACCGCAATTCGCTGCATGTGCGCTTTGCCGACGAAGCGGTCTGCATCGGGCCCCCGCGCAGCAGCGAGAGTTATCTCAACATTCCGCAGGTAATCAGCGCGGCAGAAATCACCAACGTGGACGCCATCCATCCGGGCTACGGCTTTCTTTCCGAAAACGCCAACTTTGCGAAGGTCTGTGAGGCTTCGGAAATTACGTTCATCGGTCCGCGACCGGAAGTCATCGAGCTGATGGGCGAGAAGGACCGCGCGCGCCGCGAAGTGAAGGCCGCCGGGCTGCCAACGATTCCCGGGAGCGACAGCGTTGTGGAAGGAGAAGAGCAGCTCGCCAAGGAAGCTGAGCGCATCGGCTACCCATTGATCCTGAAAGCCTCGGCCGGCGGCGGCGGGCGGGGTATGCGCGTAGTGCGCAAACAGGAAGAATTGCTCGCTGCGTATCAAACGGCGCGAAGCGAGGCGCAGCAGGCGTTCGGCACGCCCGACGTTTACATGGAGAAGTTTCTCGAATTTCCGCGCCATATCGAGTTTCAGGTGCTCGGCGACCAGCACGGCAAAGTGATTCACTTGGGCGAGCGCGAATGCAGCATTCAGCGGCGGCACCAAAAACTGGTGGAGG
>WNGR01004586.1_pt1 | contig 21286 bp, 20 predicted proteins | sample 5407581 | NCBI WGS metagenome assembly WNGR01 (sample SAMN13153383, study PRJNA577476) | soil metagenome | isolation source: 80 cm soil or saprolite under Garry oak tree replicate 2 | place: USA:California | collected 2016-06-15
GAGCGGACGATCCAGCGGATGTTCAACCGGACCGGGCTGAGGACGCTGGCACCGGCGGAGGCCGCGCCGGCGTTCGGCCGGTTCGAGGCGTCCCGGCCCAATGAGATCTGGACCGGCGACGCACTGCACGCGATCCGGGGCTGGCCGACGAGGAGGCAGGCGAGCGGGGAGTCGGCGTCGAGGTTGTGGTTGGTGAGTTATCTGGAGGTCCAGATAACTCACCTTATGCCGGGACCGCGATTATGCCGGCGGTCGCCAGGAATGCCCTGGCGACCCGGGCCGGGGCCGAAGCGGTCCACGGTCCGCAAGCTGGCCTCCCCGGTCGAGCGCGGCGCCGCCGATGACGAGCTGCTGGGCTAGGTCATCGATTACTACCACAAGGTGCTGGGGGAGTCGCCGGACGCGCTGGGCTACCTGGCCCGGCGGAAGATCAGCCACCCCGAGGCGATCGGGGAGTTCCCGCTCGGCTATGCGGACCGGACGCTGGGGCTCCGGCTGCCGGACAAGCGCCGCAAGGACGGTGCCGAGGTCCGGGGCCGCCTGGAGGCGCTGGGGATCTTCCGCGCCAGCGGTCATGAGCATTTCGCCGGGTCGCTGGTCATCCCGGTGCTCGGCGAGGACGGCACGGTGAGCGAGGTCTACGGCCGGAAGGTCCGCGGCGACCTGCGGGCCGGCACCCCGGCCCATCTTTACCTGCCCGGCGCGCACCGGGGCGTGTGGAACCTGGCGGCGCTCGCCGTCAGTGACGAGGTGATTGTGTGCGAGTCGCTGATCGACGCGCTGACGTTCTGGTGCGCCGGGTTCCGGCACGTCACCCCGTCCTACGGGGCGGGCGGGTTCACCGCCGACCACCAGCGGGCCTTCGGTGAGCATCAGGTGCGGCGGGCGCTGATCGCCTACGACCGCGACGACGCCGGCGACAGGGCCGCCCGCGAGCTGGCCGGCGAGCTGACCGCGCGAGGGATCGAGTGCTTCCGCGTCGAGTTCCCGGCCGGGCGGACGCGAACGACGTCGCCGTCGCGTCCAGGAACCCGGCGGACGCGCTGGGCCGGGCGGTCCGCTCGGCCGCCTGGATGGGCGCCGCCCCGGGCCCGGCCCGCCGCCGCAACGCGCCGCCGCCGGAACTACAGCCGCCGGCCGTCCCGGAGCCTGAGCCGGCCCTGGTATCAGCCGCCGCTTCCTCCCCGGTTCCGGCAGAGCCGGTGCTGGCTGGCCCGGTGGCCCCAGCCTTGATCGCGCCCGCGCCCGCAGCGGATGAGCAGGCGCCGCAGGTGAGCGGCCGGGAGGTGACGCTGAGGTTCGGGGAGCGCCGCTGGCGGGTTCGCGGCCTGGACAAAGCCAGTTCGTTCGACGTGCTGCGGGTCAACGTGATGGCGTCCGCACCTGATGGCCCTGCCGGCGTCCGGTTCCACGTGGACACCCTCGACCTGTATTCGGCGCGGGCACGGGCGGTGTTCATCGCGGCGACGGCCGGCGAGCTGGGCCTGGACCAGGACGTGATCCGGCGGGACCTGGGCAAGGTGCTGCTGGCCTGCGAGCGGTGCTGGAGTCCTACCAGCGGTGGCTGTTCCACTACCGCAAAACCAACGGCGACCCCCTGTCGTTCTGGTCCCAGAGCCAGCGGCTGCTGGCGGTCCGGGCGTTCTTCAAATGGGCCGCCAAACAGCGGCATGTGCTGCACAACCCCGCCAGTGAGATCGAGCTGCCCCGCGCTGAGCGCAGGCTGCCCCGCCCCGCACTTACGGCAGCCGAGGCCGAGCTGGTCCTCGCCCAGCCGGACCTGGACGGCCCCACCGGGGTGCGGGACCGGGTCATCCTCGAAGTCCTCTATTCCATCGGCATCCGCCGGTTCGAGCTGGCGGCCCTGGCCGTCACCGACATCGACCACCAGCGGGCCACGCTGCTGGTCCGGCTCGGCAAGGGCAAGAAAGACCGGCTCATCCCAGTCGGCGAGCGGGCACTGACCTGGGTGGGCAAGTATCTCGCCGAGGTGCGGCCCCAGCTGGCCACCGGGGACGATGACGGGACCCTGTTCCTCACCACCGAGGGGGCACCGTTCACGCTGGACGCGCTGACCCGGCTCGCCTCGCAGTATGTCAAGGCGTCCGGGGTGCCCAAACAGGGTGCCTGTCACCTGTTCCGGCACACGATGGCAACGCTGATGCTCGAAGGCGGCGCGGACATCCGCTACATCCAGGCCATGCTCGGCCACGCCGAGCTGTCCACCACCCAGATCTACACCCAGGTCTCCGTCAGAGCCCTCCAGGCCGTCCACACCGCCACCCACCCCGCCGCCGCGAACACTCCCCGCCAGCGGAAAGACAGCGACAGCGAGCAGAAAGTTGCGGTGACTGAGCTGCTGGCCGCTTTGGATGAGGAAGCAGACCAGGATGAGAACCGCCCCGCCCACCGGATCACACGGAGCTGCTCTATGAGTGGGCCGGCGGCGATGGCCGCTGACGCAGCGGAGCCGGTGCGGGCGCTGAACCACTCCACCCGGCCCGGAACTGGCGCTCGCCGCTCGCTGGTTCTCCTCTCAGCCGCCCTGGCTGCCATCCTCACCCTGGTGCTGCCGCTCAGCTCCGCGTCAGCAGTGGTGGCTTCTGCGGCCCAGAACGGCGTCGGGGCCTCACACCCGGAAACGATCTTTGCCATCGGGGCCTCACACCCTGTTCCCGCAGATCAGGGTCGGAGCGGACCGGCCCCGCAGCCGGGAATCGTGTCTGGGTCGTGTGTTGCCGCAGAAGACGCGGGGGCGGCAGCCGAGGACGGGACGCCGATCTACAGGGGCGTGGCTCAGGGCCATAACGCCTTTGAGGATGCTCAGCGGGGGATCGCCAGCCCTGGGGACGTGGCTGGCCATGCCGACGTGTATGCGCACAATGCAGACGACACGTGGACCAGCCGGCTGACCTCATGGTCGACCGAGCGGGAAGTCGCGGAAGGCTTCGCGGGCAAGAACGGCGTGATACTCCAGACCACCATCGAGGAGATGCAGGCCAGGGGCGTGAATATGCTGTGGTCGCCAGATTACTTCGACGAGAGCGAGCTTCTCTTCGAAGGAAGGATCGGGGGCTTGCAGGTGACGCAGCCGTGACATTCCGTGAGGTCACGCGGGATGAGGTCCTGGCAGCGCTCGGCGATGGCGGCGAGGATCCTGTCTTGCGCGCCTGCGTGGCCGCGCTGCGGGTGCACTCACGGCCTTCCTACACCATCGGCGGGTCGCCGGCGAATGCTCTCCGGGAGACGCTTGAGGTGAAGTACCGGCACGCGGCCAGCCGGGGGAAGACCTTCATCGGAGATGATGAGCTGCTGCTGCGGCTCCAGGAACTCGGCAGCGAGCCAGTCTCTGGGGTTGACGCTCACCATGCAGGCAAGAACTTCTACGTTTACGTGATCCCCTCGACGCTCAAGCCTGTGGGAGCGGTGATCATGTATGACGCGCAGCCCGGCGGGGCAGCGAGCGGCTGATCGCGGGCGGCGAGCTGGCGCAGCCGTGGCGAGGCGGCTCAGCCGAGGCCGCCGGCGAGGGTCTTGAGGCGGTTCTTGGCGACGAGGCCGTCGATGATGTTCAGGAGTGAGGCGAGGTCGTCTGGGGGCAGTTCGGCGACGGCGGCGAGGCGGTCGCCGAGGGCGTCCTGGGCGGAGTGCAGGGGCCTGCGGGGGATGCCGTCGACGAGCAGGTGGTCGATGGAGACGTTGAGGGTTTCGGCGAGGCGGACGAGGGCTTCGGCCGACGGGGTGATGCGCCCGGCTTCGTAGCGGGAGACGCGGCCGGGGTCGGCGCCGATCTTGTCGGCGAGCTCGGCCTGGGACAGGCCGGCTTCCTTGCGGAGCTGGCGGATCCGCTCACCGAGTGCCATGGCTGCCTGGCCTTCCTGGTCCTGGTCGATGTGCCATCCCCATTGTGCGGCCACTCCGCGCCTCCTGCTTGCTGCTCATGCCACACTCACCTTTCTTGACATGCTATATATGCCATGAACAGTATGGCGTTTGAGCAATGTCAAGATTCTTCCGGAGGGCGGCGTGGTGCGGGTCCCGGATGCGGAGATCGGGCGGCTGAAAGCGGAGGTGTCGCTGGTCTCACTGGCCGAGGCGGCCGGGGTGGCGCTGCGTAAGACCGGGGCGGACCTGACCGGGTGCTGCCCGTTTCACGAGGACGGCACGCCGTCGCTGGTGATCTCCCCGGAGCGGAACCTGTGGCACTGCCTGGGCGCGTGCCAGGCCGGCGGCAGTGTGATCGACTGGGTGATGCGGGCGGAGGGGGTGAGCTTCCGGCACGCGGTGGAGCTGCTGCGCGACGGGATGCCCGCCAACTCGCCGACGGGGACGGCACCGAAGCGCTCGACGGTACGGCGGCTGGCCTCACCGCTGGACCGCACGGCTGAGGATGCCGGGCTGCTGGGCCAGGTCGTGGATTACTACCACCGGACGCTGAGGGAGTCCCCGGACGCGCTGGGCTACCTGGCCCGGCGCCGGATCGATCATTCCGAGGCGGTCGAGGCGTTCCGGCTGGGGTACGCGGACCGCACCCTGGGGCTGCGGCTGCCGGACAAGCGCCGCAGGGAGGGTGCGGACATCCGGGGCCGGCTGGAAGGGCTGGGGATCTTCCGCGCCAGCGGGCACGAGCATTTCGCCGGGTCGCTGGTCATCCCCGTCTTCGGCGAGGACGGCAACGTGGCCGAGGTCTACGGCCGCAAGACCGGGGACCGGCTGCGGGCTGGCACCCCGGCGCACCTTTACCTGCCCGGCCCGCACCGCGGCGTGTGGAACCTCGCCGCGCTCGCCGCCAGCGATGAGATCATCGTGTGCGAGTCGCTGATCGGCGCGCTGACGTTCTGGTGTGCCGGATTCCGGCATGTCACCGCCTGCTACGGGGCGCAGGGGTTCACCGCCGATCACCAGCAAGCGTTCCGCGAGCACGGTATCCGCCGGGTGCTGATCGGCTACGACCGCGACGACGCCGGGGAGAAGGCCGCCACGGTGCTCGCGGCCGACCTGGCGGCCAGCGGGGTCGAGTGCTTCCGCATCGAGTTCCCTGCCGGGGCTGACGCGAACGACGTGGCAGTCGCGTCCAGGAACCCGGCGGACGCGCTGGGCCGCCTTATCCGCTCAGCTGCCTGGATGGGCAGCGGGCCTGGCCCGGCCCGCCGCCGTAATGCGCCGCTCCCGGAACCGGCGCCTGTCGTTCGGGAGCCTGAGCCGGACCACCTTTCAGCCGCCGCTTCCCCGCTGGTCCCGCCGCAGCCGCCGCTGGCAGTCCCGGTGGTCGATCCGGCGGCTGTCTCACCTGCCCCTGCGGCTGCTGATGATCCGGCGGTGCACGTCAGCGGCCGGGAAGTGGCGTGGCGATTCGGGGAGCGCCGCTGGCGGGTCCGCGGCCTGGACAAGGCCAGCTCGTTCGATGCGCTGCGGGTGAACGTGATGTGCTCGGCGCCGGACGGCAGAGGCGGTACCCGGTTCCATGTCGACACGTTCGACCTTTACTCGGCCCGCGCCCGGCTGCTGTTCGTGGCGGCCGCGGTGGCCGAGCTGGGCCTGGACCCGGAGGTGGTCAAGCGGGACCTGGGCCGGGTGCTGCTGGCCTGCGAGCGGCTCGCCGACGAGGCGGTGACCGCCGCGCAGGCACCGGCCGATGAGCCGGAGCCGATGAGCGACGCCGACCGGGCGGCGGCGCTGGCGCTGCTGCGCGACCCGGACCTGCCCAGCCGGATCACCGCCGACTTCGCCAGAGCCGGGATGGTCGGCGAGGCAGCCAACTGCCTCGTCGGCTACCTCGCGGCGGTGTCGCGGAAGCTGCCCCGCCCGCTGGCGGTGATCGTCCAGTCCACCTCCGCGGCCGGCAAGTCCGCACTGATGGACGCGGTGCTGGCGTTCGTGCCCGAGCAGGACCGGGTGCGGTTCTCGGCGATGACCGGCCAGTCGCTGTTCTACATGGGCGAGCACGACCTGGCGCACAAGGTCCTGGCGGTGGCCGAAGAGGAGGGCGCCGAGCGGGCCGCCTACGCTCTCAAGCTGCTGTCCTCCGACGGGGAGCTGTCCATCGCGAGCACGGGGAAGGACACGCTGTCGGGGCGGCTGGTCACCCACACCCACCGCGAGGGGCTCGATCAGCCGCTGCGCGTCCTGGTGCAGCTTCCTGGTCATATGACAACTGCGGTGCTCGCCGCGGCCACGGTCCCCGCCCACGATGGCCACCCTCATGCTCGAGGGCGGCGCCGACATCCGCTACATCCAGGCCATGCTCGTCCTGGCGTTCCTGCACGCCGAGGTGAAGGCCGGGCGTGTGGTGATCGTCGCCGGAGGGGCAGCTCGATCTCGCTGGCGGGGTTGTGCAGCACGCGTGCTGCGCTACAGCGGCATCGAATGGGACGGCCACATGACCACCCAGGCCTCCGCCGGCGGCAGCGCCCCCTCCCCACAGCCGTCCACCAGCGGCGCCGGACCGGGCACATACGGCTGCACCCAGATCGTCTTCAAGCTGGGCGCCTGCGGCTCGCCACCAAAGTAGCTCCCAAGCTCGCCGATCTCGCCGGTCCCGCCCTCAGGCTCGGCTCCAAACTCGGTGACGTCCTCACCTCCGCGGCCGGCCGATCCGGGCTCCTCAACGGCATCCGCAACATCCTCGCCCGAACAGCCGCAGAAGACGCCGGGGCTGCGGGCGGCGGGAATCTGGTCATCGGAAAGGTTGCTGACCTGCAGGCGGATGGGGCGCTGGGCCTGGGGAGAGGACAATGCTCGATCGGCTCCAGCCCAGCCTGGGGTCGCCGAAGGCTAATTGGGCACGTAATGCTGGCGTGCTTCGTCAAGAGATGGGTTATGGTGCGCCAATACGAGATGCTTCGATCTACCCGGATACCGGTGAACTCGTTGACTACCCTGGCTCGTTCATCAACGCTGAACGGTATCTGCTCCAAGATCGCGGTTGGACGTTCGATCCGAAGACCACGTTCTGGTACCCGCCTGGTGGGTGATGCGCGATGACAAGCGACGAACCCGGGAACACTGGGCGAGCGTCGCTGGGGTTCTTGCCGCGTGTCTTGGAAGAGTTCGCCTTTCTCAGCTCGGATCTGGGTTTTCGTTTGACCCAGCAAAGTGACACGCGTGTTCGGTACGAGACCGATCGGCGCTTCGTGAACGTCTATCATGGCCGCGGTTCGTATGAGCTGGGCGTGGAACTGGGTCGATGGATGCAGGTCGAGGGCGAAACCCGCGAAGAAATCTTCCCGCTTCGCAACTTGCTCGCGCTTGATCATGATCTTAGTGAGTTGGGGTACAGCGGACTCACTGCGACGACCCCAACATTGGTCAGGAAATTCGTCCAACGGCTGGCGGTCTGGACGCGGACGTTCGCCACGAACCCTCTGACCGACGGTGACGCGATCTTTGATCGCGCTCGGGAGCGGAATGCCGCGTGGTCTCAGTCGTACTTGGAGGGCATCCGGGCTTCTCGCCTACGCGCTCGGGCGGATGAGGCATGGCATCGGAAGGACTTCGCCATCGTGGTCGATGCATATGAGGAGATCGCGAGCGAGCTTACGACAGTTGCACTAAAGGAGTCTGAGCGTGCTCGATTGACCTACGCGATGAAGACCTTGCCCGGTGGTTAGCTATAGGTAGCGAGGGATCCTCATACCCGCCGAGGCTCGCGGCTGCGCCGCGAACGGGGTGGTTGCCAGAACTCGTGCACGGTAGCTGACCTGGGCATCTACCCTCGGCACTCGTGCTCTTTCGCCTCGTCTATCTGCTCATGGTCCGGTTGTTCGGCTGGGTAGTGCTCCTCGCGCGGAGCGACGCCTCGAAGGACGTGGAGATCCTGGTGTTGCGGCACGAGATTGCGGTCCTGCGTCGTCAGGTGACCGGCCCGAAGCCGGACTGGGCCGACCGCGCCGTGATCGCCGCCATGACGCGACTGCTGCCCAGGTGCCTTCGGCTGCACCGGATCGTGACGCCCGGCACCCTGCTCGCCTGGCACCGACGCCTGATCGAGAACAAATGGACCTACCCCAACACCGCGGGACGCCCGCCGGTCCCGGGTGAGATCCGCGCACTGGTCCAGCGGCTGGCCAGGCAGAACCCACGGTGGGGGCACCGGCGCATCCAAGGCGAACTCCTCGGTCTCGGTCTCGGCCATCGCATCGGCGCGGGAACGATCCGGCGAATCCTTTGCGCCGCCGGGCTCACGCCCTCACCACGCCGGGCGTCACCGACTTGGCGGCAGTTCCTGACCTCCCAGGCGTCCGGGATCCTGGCGTGCGACTTCTTGCATGTCGACACCGTGTTCCTCAAGCGCCTGTACGTCTTGTTCGTGATGGTGATCCAGACGCGGCGCGTGCACATCCTGGGCGTCACCGCCAGCCCCAGCGGGGCCTGGACAGCCCAGGAAGCCCGCAACCTGCTCATGGACCTCGGCGAACGCGCCGGCCAGTTCAAATTCCTGATCCGCGATCGCGACAGCAAGTTCACGCCGGTATTCGATGAGGTGTTCGCCAATAATGGTGTGCGCATCATCAACACTCCGGTCCGGTCACCCCGGGCGAACTCCTTCGCGGAGCGGTATGTGGGGACGCTATGGCGCGAGTGCCTCGACCACCTGCTGATCTACGGTGAACGACACCTCCGGTAGATCCTGGCCGAGTACTCGCGGCATTACAACGAGCATCGGCCCCATCAGTCGCGGGAACAAAGGCCTCCACTGCACGAGCCCGGCCAGACGATCGATGTGACCGCCCGGATCGAGCGCAGACAGGTCGTCCACGGCTTGATCAGCGAGTACCGGAGAGCAGCCTGATGACCGTAGAAAACACCAACTCAGAGCCAGTGTGCGAGTTCTGGCACGGCACGGGGTTCTCACCAGGACGGGACTCTATCTCGCTATAGCGGCACTAGGACTTATGGGCGCTGCGCTGGCGGCGGATCGGCACCTGCATCCATCGGAGGTCTCTCTTTCCTATCCTCAGAACTGGCTCCTGTTCGGTGGACGAGCCCTGCTAATCCTCGGTACGTATACCCTCATACTCCTAGTGCCGCTGGCAGCTACACGCAATAAACTGTCGAGCGTGGCTCTCAAGTTTGTTCTATTGCCCTTCCGTCTGGCTCCGGTAGCCTTTGTGGACCTGGTCGGCTCCACGGCACCGGTGATTCTGGTTCTTCTGGGAATTCAGAGTTGCTATCTCATCATTGTCAGACTCTAACTGCGCTTGCCCTGTACCGCTCCCAAAATTCGCCGCAGTGTCTGACCTGCGGGTTCATGGAGTCCGTTGATCGACAGCCAGGCGGGCGGCGAGGACGGCTTCGCATAGGAGTGTGGCGCTGGGTTGAGCACATTCTGGATCCGCGACCTGTTCGATGGGACAGGGACGTGAATGAGCCTGTGCGTCAGCCGTCGGCGACGGAGGCCAGGAGTTCCCCGCGGGCCAGATCGACCGCCGCGAGCACAGCGCCCCGCAGCACCGGGGCGCTTGGAACGGCAGTCGGCACGACCTTCGGGGTCACCGGGCAGATCCGGCTGACTTCGGAGCAGACACGGCGGGCGAGCCCCACCCCGCCCGCCTGTCCCACGTCGCCGCCGAGCACGACCAACTCAGGGTCCAGGGTGACCGCGATCGCCGCCACCCCGACGGCGACCCGCCGGGCCAGCTCGGCCAGGAACCCATCGCCATCAAGCTCCCCAGCGTCGGCGGCGCCCACGGCCATCCGTACCGCCTCCGCTGCCGAAGACGCGGCAAAACCATGGCGCTCCGCCAGCCACCGCACTTCGCTGCCATCCGCCAGCGACCGGAACCCGCCTTTGGCAGGGTGCGTGAGATCCTCAGGCAGCGGAACTCCCGGAACGGGAAGGTAGCCGATCTCGCCCGCTGCCCCCCGGGCGCCGCGGTGCAGCCGGCCGCCCAGGATCGTCGCCAGCCCCAGGCCAACCCCCATCCAGACCAGGACGAAGTCATCGACCCCCCGGGCCGCGCCCAGTGCGTGCTCGGCCATGGCGGCCAGGTTGACGTCGTTCTCGATGGTCACCGGCCGCCGCAGGTCGCCCCGCAGCGCATCGAGCACGCCCTCGTGCCAGTCCGGCATGTCCACATGCAGCCGCACGTCACCGGTTTGCGGATCGACCATGCCGCCGGTGCCGATGACAAAAGCGCGCAACCGCTCTGGCCGGACGCCGGCCGAGTTGCACGCCGTCGACACGGCCCCATGGACGAGCTGGACCGGGTCTCCCACGCCGTTCGGGTTCACCCTCACCTCGGTGAGCACCCGCCCCGTGACATCCGCCACCCCAGCGGTAACCGCCTCGGGCGCCACATCCAGCCCGGCCACATACGCGCTCGACGGCACCACCGCATACAGGGCCGCGTTTGGCCCCCGGCCTCCCGCTTGCTGGCCCGCGACCGAGATAAGCCCGCGTTCTTCCAGCCGGGTCAGCATCTGGGACGCGGTGACCTTGGACAGCCCGGTGCGCGAGCCGACTTGTGCCCGGGTCATCGGGCCCTCAGCCAGGAGCAGTTCAAGTGCCGCCCGGTCGTTGATCTCCCGCAGCAGCCTCGGCGTGCCCGGCCGTCCCACCATGTGCCCTCCTCCCCGATGGTAACCAGTCTTATCCACAGTCCCTGCCGTCCGCGGTCTCGGCTGGTCCGCCCCCGCCGGCAGGTCTCGATCCGGCAACAGCTGGTCCGCCCGCGCCGACAGGTCTCGATCCGGCAACAGAGCGATGTGCCACAACCCAGAATCTATCTTATAGGAAACTTTCCTGTTAGTTTAGGAACCGGCGATCCTCAGGGTTCGAAGGAGGTCGTCTGGTGGCCATCAAGGGCACCCAGCTTCCGTCCGGGCGGTCGAGGCCGGCCCGCCCGGCCGATCCACGCAACCCCCCGGCCGACCCAGCCCGCTCGGCCCGGGCCAGTCGCGCGCCACACGGCGCGGAACTGGTGCCGCGCCAGACGGCGACGCGAAGGGAGATCAAGCAGTGAGACTCAGGCGAGCGGTCGTCGCCACGGCATCGGTCGCGGCGCTCACCGCGCTTGCCGCCGGGTGCGGATCCGGCGGCAACAATGCTTCATCGTCGGCGGTGCCTGCCCAGCTCACCGTATGGCGGATGGGAGCATCCACCCCCCAGCAGGTCACGTGGATGAACGGGGTGGTCACCCAGTTCCACAAGCAGTTCCCGGCCTACGCCAAGACCAAGATCAAGGTGATCTACGTACCCTGGACGAACCGGGCCACCGAGTGGACCAACGCACTCTCCAGCGGCAAGAACGGCCCGGACGTCACCGAGCTCGGAAACACCGACACCCCAACCGAGGCGTCGCTGGGCATGCTCGCCAACATCTCCAGTGACGTCAATGCCTGGCCGGGCAAGCACGACATCGTCCCCGGGATGCTGGCAAACGACACCATCGGCGGCAAGGTCTACGCGGTTCCCTGGTTCGGCGGTGTGCGCGCGATCTGGTACCGCAAGGACCAGTTCGCCAAGGCCGGCATCAGCGCACCCCCGACCACCTGGGCGCAACTGGTGGCCGACGCGAAGGCGCTGATGAAGGCCTACCCGGGCAGCTACGGCATCGGGGCGCCGAGCGACTACACCAACGGCATCGTCAGCTTCATCTGGGGCGCCGGCGGGCAGGTCGCGGTTCAGCAGGGCGGCAAGTGGGTGGCCCAGCTGAACAGCCCTGCGTCCGAGGCAGGCATCAAGTTCTACATGGACCTGTACCGGACCGAGCACCTGTCGCCGGCGAAGTACGTCGGGCAGACGGAGCTGGGCAACCCGGGTGCCACCTCGGGCGGCTCGAACGAGGACTTCGGCCTCGGCAAGCTCGACCTGTACATCGACGGGCCCTGGGCCAAGGCCGAGTTCCCGAAGAACGCCACTGACCAGGCCAACTGGGCCTCGTTCCCAATACCGAGCCAGAACGGCCCCACCCAGGCACCCGCCTTCGCCGGCGGCTCCGACTTCGGGGTATGGGTGAACAGCAAGTTCCAGACGGCTGACTGGGACCTCATCAAGGTGATGGACAGCGTGGGCAACTCCACCTCGTTCGCCAACGCCCTGGGGTTCTTCCCGCCGTACACCTCCCAGCTGACCGGTGGTGCCTACTCGGGCAACCAGCTCATGTCCGGCTTCGCCAAGGCGGCGACCGTCACCCAGATCGCCCCGCTCAACTCCAAGAACTGGGGCACGGCAGACGCCACAGATCAGATCATTCCGACCATGATGAAGTCTCTTATGCAGGGCGCGAACTTCACCGCCACCGTCAACAAGGCGAACACGGCGCTGCAGAACGTGCTCAACACCGGGAAAGAAAGCTGATCAGGCTTTCCGCCCCTGGCTGGCCGGGACGTCCCGGCCAGCCAGGGGGCCCACCGTGAAGGCAGGACCGATGGGGACGCGGACCAATGCGAGGGCGGATCCGGCAGGGGCCGTTACCGCGGGCCTGGGGCGCTCGCGGCGGAGCGCGGGCCGGCTGCCGGCCCAGGCCGCAATCGGCGCCTTCGTGCACCGCCACCGGCTGGCCCCCTACCTGCTGCTGGTTCCCTCGCTGGCCGCCGTCGGGCTGCTGATCCTGTGGCCCACCATCCAGATCGCTGTTTTCTCGCTGCAAAACTATGAATTGCCGCAAGTCTCAGGCGCGCAGCCGGCGCAGTGGACCGGGCTGAGCAATTTCACCGCCATCCTGAAGGACCCGGAGTTCTGGGTCTCGCTGCGCAACAGTTGCCTGTTCGCCGCGGTGGTCGTTCCCCTGACGCTGATCGCTGGCACCGGCGTCGGGTTGCTGCTGAACCGGCTCCGCCGCGCGATGGCGGCGCTGGTGAGCACCACGGCGCTGCTCGCGTGGGCCACCCCGACCATCTCCGCCACCGTCATCTTCTTCTGGCTCTTCAGCCCCGACGGCGGCGTGGTGGACTGGACGCTTGCCAGGCTGCCGCACTGGCTGGTGGGCTCGACGGACTGGGCGGGCTTCAACTGGACGAACGCCCCCCTGCCCGTCTACACGATGCTGACCCTGCTGCTGGTCTGGCAGGGCTTCCCGTTTGTGGCGGTGAGCGTGCTGGCCGGGCTGAAGACCGTGCCCACGGAACTGTACGAAGCGGCGAGGGTGGACGGGGCAACCCCGTGGCGGGTCTTCCGGCGGATCACTTACCCGCTGCTCAAGCCGATCTTCCTGGTGCTGTTGCTGTTGTCGATCATCTGGGACTTTGGCGTGTTCCCGCAGGCGTACCTGCTCACCGGGGAACTCGCCAACCGGGACGAGTACAACCTCGGCATATACGCCTACCAGAAGGCTTTCACGATGCCACCGAGCTACAGCCTCGGCGCGGCGCTGGCACTGATCCTGACCGCGATCCTGCTCCTGGTCACGGTCGGCTACGTGCGCGCGTCCGTCCGCCAGGGAGCACTGCAATGACCGCCATCCCGCGCCGCCCCGGCGTCAGCCCGCGGACGTCCCGGACGCTGCGCCGGGCGGGGATCAACACCCTCGCCGTGGTGATCGCGCTCCTGACCCTGTTCCCGATCCTCTGGATGATCTCGACCGCGTTCAAGCCGGCCACGGAGATCTTCTCGCTCACGCCGCACCCGCTTCCGGCGCACCCGACCATGACCAACTTCCATCAGGTCCTGAACGGCAGCGTCATCGGCTACTCATTCTGGCGGTTCTTCGCCAACAGCCTGTTCGTGACGCTGACCGCGGTGGTGGCCTCGTCGCTGCTAGCCCTGCTGGCCGCCGTCGCGGTCGCGAGATTCAGGTTCCGGTTCCGCACCTCCTACCTGATCATGCTGCTGGCCGTGCAGATGCTGCCGCAGCAGGCGCTCGTCATCGCCCTGTTCATCGACTTCCGCGCGGTGAACCTGCTGGACAGCCTGACCGGGCTGATGCTCGCGTACACCGCGTTCGCGCTGCCGATCTCCATCTGGATGCTCCGCAACTTCGTCGCCACCGTCCCGAAGGAGCTTGAGGAGGCGGCCGCGATCGACGGGGCCGGCCCGGCCCGGATCTTCTGGCGGATCCTCTTCCCGCTGGTCGCCCCGGGACTGGTCGCGACCAGCGTGTTCTCGTTCATCTTCGCCTGGAACGAGTTCACCTTCGCGCTCACCTTCCTGGGCACCGACCAGGTGAAGTACACCCTCCCGATCTACGTGACCTACTTCTTCAACCGGGGCGGGGCGGACTGGGGAGCGGTCATGGCCGCCTCCACCATGTACACGATCCCGCCCATCGTCTTCTTCCTGCTGATCCAGCGGCGGATGGCCAAGGGCCTGGTCGCGGGAGCGGTGAAGGGATGAGCACACACCTCGGGGGAGCGGTGAAGGGATGAGCACACACCTCGGGCGGGCGGTGAAGGTATGAGCGCACTCCCCGCCGCGGACGGCGAGCTCAGCCGGCTCGCGGACGCCGTCCTGCTCCCGCCATTCCCAGGCCCGGACGCCCCCCGCTGGGTGCTGCGCGCCCTGGAGCGCGGGCTGGCCGGGGTGACGCTCTTCGGCCCGAACGTCGTGGACCCGGCGCAACTCGCGACACTGACCGCGACGCTGCGTTCGGCGGCACAGGAACCGGTCATAGCGATCGACGAAGAAGGCGGCGACGTCACCAGGCTGGCGCACCTCACCGGCAGCCCCTACCCGGGCAACGCCGCCCTCGGCGCGGTGGACGACGTCCAGCTGACCAGGACCGTTTATCACGCACTTGGCTCCGATCTGGCCGCCGTGGGCATCAACGTGGATCTCGCCCCCTCGGTGGACGTCAACACCGCCGCCGGCAACCCAGTGATCGGCACCCGGTCCTTCGGCGCCAGCACCGCACTGGTCTCCCGGCACGCGGCGGCGGCGGTGACCGGCTTGCAGTCCGCGGGTGTCGCCGCCTGCGCGAAGCACTTCCCCGGCCACGGCAGCACCCGCGACGACACCCACCACGTGCTCGCCACCATCGACGGCGACGTCGCGCGGCTGCGGGAACGGGACCTGCCGCCGTTCGCCGCCGCGATCGGGGCCGGCGTCGCCGCGGTCATGCCGGGCCACCTGCGGGTGCCCGGCCTCACCGGCGATCTGCCCGCCACCCAGTCCGCCGCCGCCCTCGGGGGCCTGCTGCGCGGGGAACTCGGTTTCACCGGCGTGATCATCTCCGACGCCCTGGAGATGCGGGCGGTGAGCGGGCGGCATGGGATCGCGGACGCCGCGGTTCGCGCGCTGGCGGCCGGGGTTGACCTGCTATGCCTGGGCCGCGACCAGGACGAAGAGGACTATCTGGCGGTCCGTGCCGCGATTGCCGCAGCGGCAGGCAGCGGCAGCCTTCCGCCGGCTCGCCTCCACAATGCCGCCAAACGGATAGCTCGTTTCCGCGCCACCCTCACCGGCAAACCCCCCGCCGTGGGAACCGCCCCCGGCCGGCCGGGGGACGGACAGCCCGTAGACGGCATAGGGCTCGCCGCGGCGCGGCGAGCGCTCTGGCTCACGGGCCCACCCGCGACCGTGACCAACCCGGTTGTCATCGAGATCGCCCCACCCGGCAACATCGCCGTGGGCTCGGTCCCCTGGGGCCTGGCGCCCTGGCTCCCCGCGGGAAGCCTGCTGCGAGTTCCGGCAGGGCCAGCGCCGCAGGCAGCCGGCATCGTGGCTGGGGCGCTGGCGCACGCCTCCGGGCGTTCGGTGATTGCGGTTGTCCGTGACGCCCACCGGGATCCGGGGGCGCAAGCCGTGGTGACCCGGCTGCTCGCCGAACGCCCCGACACGATCGTCGTGGAGATGGGCCTGCCGGTGTGGCAGCCGCACGCACGGACCTACCTCGCCACCTATGGCGCGTCAAGGACCAGCGGCCAGGCCGCCGCCGAGATGCTCGGTCTCATCGCTCGGGGTGTGTAACAACGGCGACGGAGGTGGTAACACAGGCTGTGGTCCCGGATGCGGCGCCATAGGTCCCCGGCCGCCGCACCCGTTAGGCCGAACACCACAGCCGCAAGGCCGGCACGCTCCCGGTCTCACCGACCTGGGCCCGCTGCTTTGTGGCCAGTACCCGGCGGACATGGTGGCGTGGAACGGGGAGCGGGCCGACGTTTCGTTTGGTGAAAGTTGCGACATGGAACTTCTCGCCCAGCAACTGGATTTCCTCGGCGTGAATTATTACGAGCACCCCCGCGTCGCCGCCAGTGACAGCGACCCGGTGCATTCCGCGCGGCGGCTGCCAGCGCCCGGCCCGGTCACCCACGCGGGGAGCGCCATCGAGCCGGCCTGGCGAGAGTCCTGCGGCGGGTCCATGACGACTACGGGCCGGTCCCGCTGTATGTGACGGAAAACGGCGCGTGCTTCAACGACCACGCCGATCCCGGGGGAGTGGTAAACGACGTTGAGCGGGCCGGCTACCTCGGCGCCCACTTCGAGGCGGCCGCGCAGGCGATCCGCCACGGCGTCGACCTGCGCGGCTACTACGTGTGGTCACTGCTGGACAACTTCGAATGGGCGCACGGGTACAGCCGGCGCTTCGGCCTGGTCTACGTGGACTACCGCACCCAGGAGCGCATCCCGAAGCAGAGCGCCCACTGGTACCGGGACCGGGTCGCGCGGCACACGGTCCAGTAGCAGCCGTGAGGGGCATCCGCAGCCAGGTGCGGGACGGTTGCGGGGGATGCCGTCAGCGGGGCTGTGCGCCGTCGTCCTGCCCGGGTTCAGAAAGCAGCGAGACGATCATGAAGTTGGCGACGAACGCTGCGAATCGGGGCAAGGACCAGCCACGCTTGAGGACGAGCAGGTCGTATATCTCCACCGAGTTGCAGACCCACAGAACGTCGCTCGCCTCGGCCATGGTGACGCCTTTGCGGAGGTAGCCGCGCTCGGCCAGGAAGCGGACGTGGTGGCGTGAGCGTTCCAGGCGTTCCTCGTCGGTGCGGTCTACCAGCGCCGCCATTTCCGGGTCGGTGGCCGCGGCGGAACGCATGAGCAACCGGATGGGCGTCACCACCGAGCTGACCTCGCTGGCCAGTACCCCCCAGTTACGCATGATCGTTCTGGGGTCGGTCTCATGTTCCCGCATCCGATCCGAGCGCTGGAACGCCGGCACCGGACCTTGCCCGCTCAGCCCGCGCTCGTAGATGGCGCGGACCAGCCCGGACTTGCCGCCGAACGCCTTGTAGACCGTCTCCACGGACACGCCGGCTTCACGCGCGATCCCGGCGATCGTGGTGGCGGCGTAGCCGTTGTCCAGGAACTGCCGCTGGGCGGCGTCGAGGATCGCCTCCCGGCTGCGCCGGGCCTGAGCCTGGCGGCCGCTGGAGTCGTAACGACGCTTGTGCTTGACCTGCGCCATATTTCGTTCCATAATCCTGTATCAGTTACACGCCAGTGTAGCAGAACTGGGGGATCAAGGTGAACCTACCGAACAGCGGCCCGGCAGCGGTGGTGGAGCGACTGCTTGTGGCGGTGAACGCGCACGACCTGGACGGGATGGTGTCCTGCTTCGCCGAGGACTACGTCAACGAGGCGCCGCTACATCCATTGCGCGGATTTAAGGGCAACAAGCAGGTCCGTGCGAACTGGACGCTGATCTTCGCCTCCGTCCCCGATCTCCGCGCCCGGTTGCCGCGAACCGCCGTGGACGGCGACGCTCTCTGGACCGAGTGGGACATCTCCGGAACCCGTACCGACGGAACCGAATTTCTGATGGGGGGCGTGGTCATCTTCGGCGTCACCGGGACCGTCATCACATCGGCCCGGTTCTATCTGGATGCGGTTGAGGGGACCGGCGGCGACGTCAACGCTCACGTCCGCCAGGTGGCCGGCACCACCACGAGCAGCGCCGGCGCCGCCGGGGCAACCTCCTGATCCTGGTGGCCGGGGCAACGTCCTGATCCTGGTGGCCGGGGCAGCCGCACGCTGGGCACCCAGGTGACCGTTGAGGCAGCCGGGCCTCTTCAGCGGCAGAAGGGCGTGGTTCAGCCACCGCTCTTGCGGCGAAACGAACGCCGGTTCCGCGCTGGGCCGTGAACACCGTGGACCTTCCCGGTGTTCTTGCCCCGGCGCCTGCCACCTGCCTCCATCTCCTTGGCCCGCTTGCGGTCCAGCGCCTCGCGGAACTTGCGTTTCACCTCCTCCTGGGAACTCACCTCCTCCTGGGAACGCGCCCCGTCCGCGGAACTCGCCCCGTCCGCGGAACTCGCCTTGTCCGCGGAACTCGCCTTGTCCCCGGAACTCGCCTTGTCCCCGGAACTCGCCTTGTCCCCGGAACTCGCCTCGTCCTGAGGGCCTTCCGGCCCTGACGCCGTGTCAGCCATACCGGCCTCCTGCCTTCGGACGGATACGTCCACAGCCTCGCACACATGACGCCGCTACCGGTTTCTCTGACATCGATCGCCTACTGTGGTGGGTGGGTACGGCCGGTACGGCTGTGCCGGCTTTTGAAGTCATGCGGGCTCTTGAACTCATCGATGACTTTGAGCTGGGCTCGTCGTCTTCACCACATGGCACGAACCAGGAGTCGCCCCCTGACCACCAACGAGCGGCCCACCAGCCAGTTCTCGGCCGATCAGCTACCGGCCGATCAGCTCATGTCGCAGCCGGCCGCCTGCCGGGGCTCGTCACCCTCGTGGCCTGTGGCGACGACGTGCACATCGAGCCTGGGCCTGGAGGTGCCCGCCACCGGCTCGGCGGACCAGCCCCTCCCGTGCGGCATCGGCTGGGACGGCGGCACCGGCACCACGTGGCGCTCCAGCCCTCACAGTGGCGTCACCGGGATCCTGTTCACGCAACGCGCGGTCACGTCGCCGGTGCCTCCTCCGGTGGTCGAGGACTTCTGGGCCGGCGTCAACGCCGCCACCGCGACCCCCTGACTCCGGGCCTGTGGCGCCGCCGGCCGGGGGCCGGAGCCCGGCAACCGCGCCTCCAGGGACGGTGCCGCCTGCGCGGGTGTTCAGCTCTGCGGCATTGGGCCCGGTGCGGCGCTCGGTGCCCTCGCCAGGATCATCCGCTCACTCCGGTTCGAGCCCGCCAATTCCGTCCGATAGCCGTTCCGGTGAGGTGCTTGAATCGGCCTCCCCTGCCCTGATCGCCTTGTTGCGAGGCGCGCTCGCATGGTTATCGGTATGCGCAGAACGCAGTGCTGCGGGGTACCGTGGCACCTACATGAACACCTGCCCGCGTGGGAAAGGCGGCCGGTCATGGCGGTCAGGATCTATCTCGGCAGCGCCTCGGTAGCGCAAAGAGAGATCATGTACGACCAAGCGGACGCATTCAGTGTCAACGCCGGCGGTTTCTTGCTCATTCAGCGGCAGCATTCCGGGAGACAGAAGGATCTCGCGGTCTTCGCGCCGAACGCGTGGCTTCATGCGGAAGTCGTTGACGAGCCGCAATCTGGTTCGGCCGACCCTGCTCGGCGTCCGCCCCGTCCACCTCAGCAACAGCAGTGAGCCGGCCGAGGTCGGCAGCGGACTGGGGCCGCGACGCGTGTGTCAGGACCGCACAAGCGTGTCGAAGAGATGGGTCAGTTCAGCCTCCGGGTCGGCGGTGAGGCCACTATGCACCGGGCCTGGCTGGACGATTGTGCTGCGTGGGGCGGTAAGCCAGCGGAACCGTTCGCCTAGCGGCCGCCCGGCGAGCGGCCCCTGTGTGCACGCTTGCTCGAAGGCAAACAGCGCTGCCCGCACCGCGGGCAGATCCGCTTGCGGCGCAATCGCCTGCAACCGGCGTTCATCCAACTGGATGCGGGCGCGCAGGTAGCGGTGGCCTTTCGAGTAGAGAATCACGCCAGCGTTGATGGCCTCACCCCGCTCGACCCGCGGGACGACACGGACGAGCGCGTACTCGAACACCTCGGTGGTGCTCATGAGCGGATCACCTCCGCGACCACCGGGGCGCGTTCCAGCAGGTGGGCCAGGTAGGCGCTGGCACCGCGTTCGCCGAACCACTGCGCTGGCACCAGGCTGGTCACCTCGGCCAGCACATCCTCGGTTACCCGGGGCGCGAACGCCTGGTGCGCCTGGTCAACCCGGCTGGCTTGATCGCGGAGCACGTGCTCGCTTGCGTCGAACGGCTTCGCGGGGTCTGCCGTCGCCCAGTTGTGGTGGTAGTAGAGCGAGGCGCCGTGGTCGATGAGCCAGATGTCGCCGTGCCACACGAGCAGATTGGGGTTGCGCCAGGTGCGGTCCACGTTTTGCACGAGCGCGTCGAACCACAGGATCTGGCTCGCAAGATCGCCGTCCACGGTCCAGCCGAGCGGGTCGAAGCCAGCCGAACCAGGAAGGAAATCCACCCCCAGGTTGAGACCCTCGCTGGCCCTCAGCAGGTCCTGTATCTCTGGATCGGGCTCGCTTCCCGGTATCCGCGGGTCGAGTTCGGCCACGACCAGTTCCGGCGTGCGCAGGCCAAGCCGGCGCGCGAGCTCTCCGCCGATGATCTCGGCAACGAGGGCAAGGGGCCCCTGCCCCGCGCCACGGAACTTCACGACGTAGGTGCCGAGGTTGTCCGCCTCGACAAGGGCAGGCAGCGACCCACCCTCGCGCAGCGGGGTCACATACCGGGTCACCGTCACCCGTTCAAGCACGCGCGTCAGGCTACCGTCACGCGGCTCGGCACGCGCGTCATAGCCTCGGTCACGCGTCTGGGCACGCGCATCCACCTGCTGCCCACAGTTTCCCCGCCAGAGTGGCGTGTATAGACGTGACGTATACACTTAGCGTACTCTCGGCGTCATGAGTGTTCCTCTTACCCTGCTTGGCCTGCTCGAACGAGAGCCGAGCCACGGCTACGACCTCAAGCGCGACTACGACACCTACTTCGGCCGGGGCAAGCCGCTGCCGTTCGGCCAGGTCTACGCCACGCTGGCGCGGCTGGCCCGGGACGGCAAGGTGGTGGCCGGGCAGGCCGAGCCGGGCGCGGGGCCGGACCGCAAGCGGTACGCCATCACCGGCGCGGGGGTGAACGAACTCGAGGCGTGGCTCGCCGAGCCGGCCGAACCCGAGCCGCACCTGCAGACGGTGTTGTTCGCCAAGGTTGTGCTGGCGTTGATGCTGGGCCGTCCCGCCGAACGCTACCTCGATGCCCAGCGCGGCGCCCACCTGCAGCGAATGCGGGAACTGACCGAGCTCAAGCGCACGGGCGGCCTGGTCGACGCGCTGCTCGCCGATCACGGGCTGTTCCATCTCGAAGCCGATCTCCGGTGGATTGACCTGACCGCTGCCCGGCTTTCCACCCTGGCGGAGGTGGTGCACTCGTGACCGCCGCCGGCCTTCCCGCGATGCGGGACTGCCTCATCGAGGCACGAGATGTGGTCAAGTCGTTCGGCCAGACGCCCGCCCTGCGCGGTGCGAGTTTGTC
>WNGR01002616.1_pt1 | contig 21284 bp, 18 predicted proteins | sample 5407581 | NCBI WGS metagenome assembly WNGR01 (sample SAMN13153383, study PRJNA577476) | soil metagenome | isolation source: 80 cm soil or saprolite under Garry oak tree replicate 2 | place: USA:California | collected 2016-06-15
GGCGTGGGCGAACCGGGTGTGCCGCCCACCGCCCCGGCGGTCGCCAATGCCCTGTTTGCTGCTACGGGCGCACGGCTGCGCTCGTTGCCGATGACAGCGGACAAAATCAAGGCAGCCATGAACAGGAGGTAATTAATTGACAGAACTGGAACTGTATGAAGAGGTAGTGCGCCTGACCCGGCAGGGTGAACCGTTTGCGCTTGCCACCGTGGTTGCCCATGACGGATCGTCGCCCCGCAAGTCAGGGGCCAAGATGCTGGTACGAGGCGACGGGAGCAGCCTTGGAACCGTAGGTGGCGGCCGCGTCGAGCAGGAGACCATTGAGGCCGCCCTGGTGGCGCTGGCCGATAATCAGGTCTATACACTGGAGTTCGTCCTGACCGAAGAATACGGGTATGCCTGCGGCGGCAGCATGTCCGTATTTGTGGAGCCGCAAGGTCGCCGGCCGTTGCTGGTCATGTTCGGCGCCGGCCATGTGGGTCGGGCGGTGACATCACTGGCCCACGGCTGCGGCTTTCGGGTAGTGGTGGTTGACGAACGGCCCGACTGCGCTGTTTCGGAACTGCTTCCCTGTGCGGACGGGATCGTCTGTGCCCCGATTGCGGACGCTTTCGGCCGCCTGAAACTGGATGCCGAGAGCCTAGCCGTGATCGCCACGCCGGGACATCTGCACGACTTTGCCGCGGTACGCGGCTGTCTGGCAACCGGGGCCGGATTCATCGGCCTGCTCGGGAGCAGGCTCAAACGGCAGACGCTGCTCAAGACTCTGGAAGAGGAAGGTTATGATGCCGCGCAGCGGGCACGGGTGGTCACGCCGGTGGGGCTTGATATCGGCGCCCGGACGCCGGAGGAAATAGCGGTCAGCATCGTCGGCCAGCTGATCGCCATCAGGAGAGGAAAGTGAGCGGCAGTGTCGCCGCCATTCTGCTTGCGGCCGGAAAATCCCGCCGCATGGGGTGCTGCAAGCAGCTGTTGCCGCTGGGTAACAGCACGGTGATCGCCCGCTGTCTGGACACCCTTGTCGCGTCCGGTATTGACGAAATTGCGGTTGTGGTTTCGCCGGAAGTGCATGGTGTAGCCGAAGCAGCCCGGAAGCATCCGGTGAGGGTCGTAGTCAACTCCGATGCAAACGGCGACATGGCCTCCTCTGTTCGTGCCGGTCGTGATGCCCTGACGGCTGAAGCAGTCGGTGTGATCGTCTTTCTCTGTGATTATCCGCTGGTTTCAGCAGGTACAATTACCGGGTTGGTCATGGAACATGGAGATTCACCCGGCAGCATCATCATCCCGTGCCAAGGGGGAAAACGTGGTCATCCGCTGCTCTTTCCACGGATGATACTGAACGAACTGGAGAATGGCCTGACCCTTCGCGACCTGGTGAGGCGGGATCAGAGCCGGATCAGCTATCTTAACGTGGACGATCCGGGTGTGCTGCTCGACATGGACACCCCGGATGATTACCGCCTTATTCGCGGCATGATGCCGCAATAAAAAGTCTGTTATGAAAGGAGCCTGAACATGACCACTCGCCGTATCGCAAAGATATTCAAGAGTCGCCCCACCATCGAAGGGGCGGGTGTCCATCTGAAGAGAGCATTCGGCTATTCCCAGGTGCCGCAGTTCGACCCGTTCCTGATGCTCGACGATTTCCACACTTCCAACCCGGACGAGTACCTGCCCGGTTTTCCCTGGCATCCCCACCGCGGTATCGAAACCATTACCTATGTGCTGGAAGGTTTGGTGGAGCATGGCGACAGCATGGGCAACAAGGGAGCCATCGGCTCCGGAGATGTGCAGTGGATGACCGCCGGCAGCGGCATCATCCACCAGGAGATGCCCCAGCTGAGCCCCACCGGCACGATGTGGGGATTCCAGTTCTGGGCCAATCTTCCGGCGGCGCAGAAAATGATGACGCCGCGCTACCGGGACGTCAAGGCGGCCGACATCCCGGAGGTAACACTTGAGAACGGAGTGACGGTCAAGGTCATCGCAGGCGAGGTGGGGGGCATCAAGGGGCCGGTGGGAGATATCGTAATCGAGCCGGAAATGCTCGACATCAGCGTGCCTGCCGGGTCTGCGTTCACTCATCCGCTGCCGCTCGGACATACCGCTTTTGCCTATATTCTCTCCGGTGAGGGGTTCTTTGATGATCAGCGGGACGCTTATGCCTATGAGATGGTCGGGCACGGCTGGTCGGACACCGAGCGCCGCTGCAGCTGCGCGGCTGAAACCGTGGTGCTGTTCGAACATGCCGGTTCCGCAGTCCAGGTAACGACGGCGGACAAGCCGGTGCGTTTCCTGTTCGTTTCGGGAAAACCGTTGGGGGAACCGGTGGCCTGGTACGGCCCAATCGTCATGAATACCCAGGAGGAGTTGAAGGTTGCATTCGAGGAATACCAGCGGGGAACCTTCGTCAAGTAACTACCGCGGGTAAAGTGAATTCAGTACGATATCCACCTTAATTTGAGACCTCCTGCCGCAGCGGCAGCACCACGACGAACTCGGCGCCCTCTCCCGGCTTGCTCCCGGCTCTGATCTCACCGTTATGATCCTTGACTATCCCGTAGGAGACGGCCAGGCCCAGGCCGGTTCCTCTCGGCTTGGTGGTGAAAAACGGTGTGAACAGTTTTTCCCGAACATCCGCACCAATACCGGGCCCGCTGTCGCCAATTGTCACAGAACAGCAGTTTGTATCCCGGTCGATCAAGGTTGAAACCGTCAGCGCCCCTCCCCTTTCCATAGCCTGGAGACTGTTCACGATCAGATTGGTAAAAACCTGCCGCAGCTGGTCCTCGTCTCCTTCAATGTCACCTCCGGCCATCCGGTATCTCCGTTCTATGCGAAAGTTACCCAGCGGAATCTGATGACCGATCTGGTTCAGAATATCATCTAAAAGTGCTTCAATATCAAATGGCCGGACGATTTTTTTCTTGGTTCCGGCAAAGGTCAGCAGATTGGACACGATTCGCTCCACCCTGCCTACCTGCTGGATTATCGTCACCACCTCCGATTGATCCGAGTCGTTCAAACCCGCCGACATCTCCAGCAGTTCGGCGTTGCCGCGGATAATAGCCAACGGGTTGTTAATTTCGTGAGCCACCCCCGATGCGAGCAAGCCAATGCCGGCCAGACGTTCGGCCTGGGCCAGATCCTTCTGCGCGCTCAGAAGCTGCCGGCTCTTTTCCTCCAGCTGCCCTGTCCTTTCCAGCACTTTCTGCTCAAGGGTGCGGTTAAGGTTCTGGTTCTCCTCATCCCGCTCCAGCAGTCTTCGCTTCATGATATTAAACTCACCGGCCAGCGAGGCGATTTCATCATGACTCTCCAGGGTGATATCGGGCAGATTTTCGCCGGAAGCGATTCTGCGGGCGCCTTCTTCCAGTGCCCTGATCGGACGGGACAGATTGGTTCCGAGCCATGCCGAAAGGGCGACGCCGATCACGGAGACAAAAAACAGCACCGCCGCAAAGATCATGTTGACCTGCCTGCGCAACTGGAGCAGGGGCTTTTCCGGCATCCCGACATACAGGGATCCGACGACGCTCCCCCGCAGATCGAGTAGCGGCTCATACGCGGTAAAATATCTGGAATCGAGAACAAATGCGCTGCCAACCCAGGGACTGCCTTGAGAAACGGATGAAAACACCTCTTCCGACATCAGTGTTCCGACCGCCGGTTTTCCTTGCTGGTCCAGCACGCTGGTGGCGATACGAACGTCATCTAAAAATATGGTGGCGTTGCCGCGCGCGCGGACGTCGGCCTCGCCCCGCTGGAACAGTACCTGCGTAATGCGGTCAACCAGATGATTGTCACCGTTCATCAACACCCCGCCGTATACGACTCCGGCCACGCTGCCGTCGGGCGCCAGCACCGGAGCCGCTGCAACCTGAAACAGTCCGCGTTCCTCAACTTTCTTGGTGTACGGACGGGCATGGGCGGTTGCCTTGACCCGAATGCTCATCATGAGTGACAGCAGCGGATTTTCCCGCTCCGCCTCCGCCGCATCGAGCAGCATGACACCGCTGACTGGCGCCCCCTTGAGGGCGTCGGCAATCAATTTTTCACCTCTGCGGGAATCGCCGTTAACGGCTGGATTGGCTGCCCGATAGCGAACGAACCCATACCTGTCAACAAGGGTCAGGAAGCTGAGCCGGTCATTTCTAAGAATGGTCTGCAGCGGAGGGACGGAGGAATCCGGTGCCCGCCCCGTCAACGCGACGGACAAATCCGGGGATTGACCGGTCAGGCGGATGATGTCGGAGAGGCGGGACAGGTCGGCGAGGAATATCTCATGGGCCGAATTGAGATCGGACGAGACACTTTGCAGCGCCTGACTGGAGAAGCGGGTAGTTATAATCGAGGCGCCGATCAACCAGCAGACCGCGATGGCCGCCATCAGCGGCAGCAGGGTGGCGACGGTCAGTTTGAAGCGTATGGAGGAGCGCAGCCGTTTCATGCCAACCCGTATTCGGCAATTTTGCGGTCAAGAGTTTTGCGTGAAATTCCCAGTATCTCTGCCGCGCGGCTTTTATTGAAGGCGGTCTCTTTCAGAATTGAGGTGATATGCAGTCGCTCAATCTCATCCAGAGCTAGCAACGAGGTGGCGGCTGCCGCTGCGGGGAGGGCTTCCCGGCGGGCGCCCAGCGGCAGCAGGCCGACCGTGATGGTGCCGCTGCGGGCAAGAATTACCGCGCGCTCCATGACATTCTCCAGTTCACGCACATTTCCGGGCCAGTCGTACTGAAGTAGTGCCTGCAAGGCGGCGTCGTCAATACCCGGCACATCCTTTTTCATGCGCCGTGAGGAAACCTTCAGGAAATGGCGGGCCAGCGGTTCTATATCGGCGCGCCGTTCCCGAAGCGGCGGCAGGTTGATGGATATTACGTTCAGGCGATAGTACAGGTCTTCCCTGAAGCGCCCTTCCCTGACCTCGTTCATCAGATCTTTGTTGGTGGCGGCCACGAAGCGCACATCTACCTTGCGCGTGCGGGTTGAGCCCAGGACGATAAAATCTTTCTCCTGGGTAACTCGCAAAAGTTTGGCCTGTATCGCCGGACTGACATCGCCGATCTCGTCCAGAAACAGCGTGCCGCCGTCCGCCTCCTCCAAAAGCCCCTTCTGGTTCATGACCGCGCCGGTGAAGGCGCCGCGCATGTGACCGAACAGCTGGCTTTCCAGCAGGGTGTCGGAGAGTGCGGCACAGTTAAGGGAAACAAGCGGTTTGTCCCGCCGCGGGCTGTTTCGGTGCAGGGCGCCGGCGATCAGCTCCTTGCCGGTACCGGACTCACCCATGATCAGGATATTGGCATCGCTTTCGGCCACCTGCAGAGTCAGATCATAGACTTCGCGGAAGGCTGTGCTGCGAAAGATGATGGCATCCTCACCGCCGGTTCCTCGCTGCAGCTCTTCGCGCAACAGTTGGTTCTCCCTGGCCAGCCGGCGATGGTCGAGCAGCCGCTGGAGCATTCCGAGCAGCTTTTCCTTGGGAAATGGCTTGGTAATGTAGTCGTACGCCCCATGCTTGATGGCGACAATTGCATCATCTATCGTGCCGTGGGCAGTCATGATCACTACCGGCAGATCCGGCCAGCGCCCGCAGATCTGCTCAAGCATCTGCAAGCCGCCAATATCGGGCATGCGCACATCCTGCAGGATCAGATCGCACGGCATGACCGTCGCACTCTCCAAGCGCATCAACAGATCGGTTCCGCGTTGAAATGTCTCTACCAGATAGTCGCTGGACTTCAGCAGCTTATCCAGATATCGCAGTATTTCCGGTTCGTCGTCACAGATGAATATGGTTGGCATCGAGGACTCCTTAATACCACCCCCGCCCTGACGGGCACCCCCTCCTAAATCAGGAGGGGGCTGGGAGTGGTTACCGGACAAAATGATACAGCCCTAGACAAAAAGAATCAACATTTGTTTCATTTTTGCGTTTACCGTGGAACACACAGAGGATAAATACGCTATAAACCGGGCGGTTGCAAAATTATCAGTGGCTGTGCACTCTTGGCACGTACGTTGCCGTATACGACGGGATTTATCTGAACAGCTGACTCAAGTGCGGGCAATGCCTTGGCGCACAATTCTATAATATCGGAAGCGGAGGATTAGTATGGGTAACGCAGACATGTTTCCCGGTGTGAACCGTCGGGACTTTATCAAGACATGCATAACCGTCTCGGCGATGTTGGGGCTGCCGGTCAGTATGGTCAGCAAGGTTGCCGCCGCGGCGAAAAAGAGTGACGGCCGTCCTGCGGTTATCTGGCTGCACTTTCAGGAGTGCACCGGTTGCTCGGAGTCGCTGTTGCGCTCGTCGCACCCGACGGTTGCCAATCTGATTCTCGACATGATTTCCCTAGACTATCATGAAACCCTGATGGCCGGTTCCGGTCATCAGGCCGAGAAATCGCTGCACGATTCGATGCAGGCCAACAAGGGGAAGTACATCCTGGTGGTCGAAGGCGGCATCCCCACCAAGGACAACGGCATCTACTGCAAGGTTGGCGGAAAGACCGCCCTGGAATCCCTGAGGAAAGCGGCCGATGGCGCCGCCGCAATCATCTCCATCGGCACATGTGCCAGCTACGGGGGGATTCAGTCGGTAGGCCCGAATCCGACCGGAGCGGTCGGTGTGCGGGATATCATCAAGGACAAACCGATCATCAACATCCCCGGTTGCCCACCCAATCCTTACAACTTCCTTTCTACCGTCCTCTATTATGTAACCTTCAACAAACTGCCCGAACTGGACCAGCTGGGGCGTCCAAAGTTTGCCTACGGCCGCAAGATCCACGAGCACTGCGAGCGCCGGGCCCATTTTGATGCCGGCCGTTTTGCCAAGGCCTATGGCGATACAACCCACTCCGAGGGGTACTGCCTTTACAAACTGGGGTGCAAAGGTCCGGCTACCTATGCCAACTGCTCGGTGGTCCGCTTCAACGACGGCGTGGCCTGGCCGGTAGGCATCGGACACCCCTGTATCGGCTGCACCGAACCGGACCTGCTCTTTAAAACCGCCATTGCCGACAAGGTACAGATTCATGAACCGACGCCGTTCGACAGTTATGCGCCGGTCGACCTCAAAAACAAGGGCAAGGGTCCCGATCCTCTGACTACCGGTGTCATCGGCCTGGCTGCCGGGGCCGCCATCGGCGTGGGCGTGATGATGGCAAAAAAACTCCCGGACGGACCCGAGAAGGGGGATGATCATGACAAAACCGAGTAGGCGCCAGTTCCTCAAAATTGTGGGAGCAACCGGCGCGGCCCTGTTGGCGGGCCGGGGCGGAGCATCCGCGTCTGAGACGCACCTGGTCAACAACGATACGATCGGCATGCTCTATGATGCAACCAAATGTGTCGGCTGCAAGGCCTGCATGTCGGCCTGCAAGCGGGTTAACAGCGATTACGGCAGCCTTTCCTACGAACAGGCGAAATTCGATTCCGACGGTCTCTGGGATGCTCCCCAGGACCTCTCCGGCAGCACCCGCACCCTGATCAAACTCTTCAAGGAATCGGAAAAGAACTGGTCGTACGTCAAATATTCCTGTATGCACTGCCAGAAACCATCCTGCGTGTCGGTCTGCCCGGTCAGCGCGATGACCCGCGACAAGATTACCGGTACGGTTGATTACAACAAGAACACCTGCATCGGCTGCCGATACTGCCAGGTCGCCTGCGCCTTCAACATCCCCAAGTTCCAGTGGGAGAAGGCCATCCCCCAGATTGTCAAATGCGACCTGTGCAAGAATACCAACATGGTAAAGAAAGGCATCACCGCCTGTGCCGAGACCTGCCCGGTCGGAGCGATTACCTTCGGCAAGCGCAAGGATCTGCTGGCGGAAGCAAAAAAACGTCTGCAGGAGAACCCCGGCAAATACATGGATCATATCTACGGTGAAAAAGAGGTGGGCGGCACCAACCACCTTTACCTGTCGGCCATGCAGTTCAACAAGCTGGGGCTGCCGGTCCTCAAGGATGAAGCGCCGGCGGAGTTTTCCGAAAAGATCCAGCACACCATCTACAAAGGTTTCATCGCCCCTGTGGCGCTCTACGGCACACTCTGTTTCGTTGCGATCCGAAATATGAAGAAGGGGCAGGCGGACGAAGACAAGAGGCAGGAGAAAAGTGACGAAACAGAAGGGGGGAAACACAAATGAGTCACGACGATTACCAGAAACATGATGCGAAGATCCTGACCCCTTCCTTTATCGTGCTGCTGACCCTTACCACGATCGGTTTTGCCCTGGTTGCGGTGCGCTTCATCAAGGGTATCGGCGCGGTCACCAACATGAGTGACGGTTACCCTTGGGGAATCTGGATCACCTATGACGTCGCCACCGGCACGGCCATCGCCTGCGGCGGCTATGCCATGGCAATCCTGATCTACATCCGTAACCGCATGCATTACCATCCGATGATACGTTCGGCCATCCTGACCAGCATGTTCGGCTACGGGCTGGCCGGTTTCTCGGTCATGGTCGATGTCGGCCGCCCCTGGAATGCCTATAACTTCTTCATACCCTCCAAGTGGCAGGCCAACTCGGCCATGTTCGAGGTAGCACTCTGCGTCATGGCTTATACGACCGTGCTGCTGCTGGAGTTCCTGCCGGCCGTTCTTACGACGCTGGAGAAGACGGAATGGAAAACTCTTCAGCGGCTGCTTGACAAGCTGTATTCCCGCATGGGGATGGAGCGTCCGGAACGGATCGGCGAACGGCTGGACAAGGTCAAGGATCTGGCTGCCTGGCTGAAGCCGCGGCTGGACAAGGTACTGATCTTCATCATCGTGCTCGGCATCACCCTGCCGACCATGCACCAGTCATCGCTCGGGTCCTTGCTGCTGATCGCATCCACGAAGCTGCACCCGCTCTGGCATACCGGCTTTCTGCCGCTGCTGTTCCTGATCAACTGCATGTTCATCGGCTACTCCATCGCCATTCTGGAGTCGATCATCTCCTGCTACGCCTTCAGACGCCCCTTTGAAACCAAGGAGCTGTCCGGCATGGCCAGGATCATACCGTGGTTGACGATTATCTGGCTCAGCGTCGTTGTAGGCGATCTCGCCTGGCGGGGTCAACTGGGCGCCGCCATCTCACTGGACTTCTACTCGCGCTTCTTCCTCCTGGAGTTCTGCCTGGTTGCCGGCGGCTCGCTGCTGATGTTCAGCGGCAAGAAACGCGAATCGATCCGCTGGCTGTTCGTGTCGGCCGCACTGATTGTCCTGGGAGGGGCACTGTACCGCTTCAATGTGTATCTGATCGGCTTCAACCCCGGCAAGGGATGGCATTACTTCCCGGCCCTGGCTGAACTGCTGATCACGGTCGGCATCGTGGCTTTCGAAATCCTCGGTTATCAGGTAATCGTCAAGATACTGCCGGTTCTGCCGAAGCTGCATACGCGGCAACAGCACGATGCCGAGCACGGCTTGGCGGAGAAGGCGTAAGTCAAAGGCAATAGAACGCTGATGACGCGGATTGGGCGGATAAAGGCGGATTCAGGTAAAAAAGAATCTTTTGGGTTAAACCAAAAAACAGATTTTCAATCTGCGTAAATCCGTAACATCCGCGTCATCCGCGTGCTATTCGAATCATATTTAAGAAATTATACTGGAGGTAACATAATGGCTCGTATAACCCTTGACCCGGTCACCCGTATCGAAGGTCACCTGAGAATCGATGTGGAAGTGAATGGCGGCGCAGTCTCCAATGCCTGGTCGTCAGCCCAGATGTGGCGCGGCATTGAAACCATCCTGCAGGGTCGTCCCCCCCAGGATGCCTGGATCTATGCCCAGCGTTTCTGCGGTGTTTGTACAACGGTGCATGCCATCTCGTCGATCCGTTCGGTGGAACACGCCCTCAAGGTGGACGTTCCGCTGAACGCCCAGTATATCCGCAACATGATCATGGCCCAGCACTCGGTGCAGGATTATATCGTCCATTTTTATCACCTGTCGGCCCTGGACTGGGTTGATGTGGTCACGGCCTTGAAGGCCGACCCGAAGAAGACCGCGCAGCTGGCGCAGAGTATTTCCGACTGGTCCGGCAACAGCGAAACCGAGTTCAGGGCTGTCCAGGCCAAACTGAAGTCTTTTGTGGAAACCGGCCGTCTCGGTATCTTCTCCTCCGGTTATTGGGGACACCCGGCCATGAAACTGCCGCCTGAAGCCAACCTGATGGCCGTGGCCCATTATCTGAAAGCTCTGGACTACCAGCGCAAGGCGGCCCAGGTTGGCGCGATCCTGGGGGGAAAGAATCCTCACATTCAGAACCTCTGCGTGGGTGGCGTCGCCACAGCCGTCAATATGGAAAACCTGGCGACCATCAACATGGAGAAAATCGCCGCCCTGCGCGCCCTGATGGAAGAGACCCGCGATTTCGTCCAGAAGGTCTATTATCCGGATATGCTGGCCATCGCCTCGGCGTACAAGGAGTGGTTCAAATACGGCAAAGGGGTCGTCAATTATCTTGCCGTGCCGGAGATGCCGGAAGACACCAAAAACACCAAATTTGCCCTGCCGGGCGCAATCATCAACAACGGCGACCTGAAGGGAGCCCGCATCATCACCAATCATCAGGATCCGGGCCTTATCAACGGCATCACGGAAAATGTGGCCCATGCCTGGTACGAAGGAAGCGGCAGTCATCACCCATGGGAAGGCGAGACCAAACCTCACTACACCGATTTTGAGGACAACGGCAAATATTCCTGGTGCAAGGCGCCTCGCTTTGAAGGCAAGCCGGTGCAGGTCGGCCCGCCGGCACAGCTTTTTGCGGCCTACGTCGGCGGTAACCAGAAGGTCAGGAAACTGGTGGACGACTCCTGCCGTAAGATCGGCGTCGGTGTCGGCGACCTGCACTCCACCATGGGGCGCCTTGGCGCCCGTGCGATCCGTGCCCACCTGATGGCCGACTATTCGCTTGAGTATCTGGATAAACTGGTTGAGAATATTGCCAAGGGTGACAAGACCTATGCCAATCACACCGAGATCCCCAAGGGAGAGTACCAGGGGGTAGGTTTCCACGAGGCTCCGCGCGGTTCACTTTCACATTGGATCGTGATCAAGGATAAAAAAATCAAAAACTACCAGGCCGTTGTGCCCTCCACCTGGAACGCCTCACCGCGCGATGAAAAAGGCGCGATGGGTCCCTATGAAGCGTCGCTGGTAGGCAACCCGGTAGCGGACAGCGAAAAACCGCTGGAAGTGCTGCGTACGATCCATTCCTTCGACCCCTGCATCGCCTGTGCGGTGCATACGATCGACCCGGAAGGGAAAGAGATCACCAAGGTCAAGGTGATGTGAAAACGAAAATTCAATAGAACGCGGATGACGCGGATTGAACGGATAAAGGCGGATTGAAAAGAATAAAGAAGCTTATGGGGTAACCAAAGAATTTAAGTTTCATCTGTGTAAATCCGAAACATCCGCGTCATCCGCGTTCCATTTAAGTTTGGAGACTTTATGAAAACACTTATTTTTGGCGCAGGGAACCTGCTCCTCTCCGATGAAGGTTTCGGTGTGCACTTCATCAAGTACCTGGAGAAGCACTACCGCTTCGGGGATGATGTGGAACTGTATGACGGCGGTACCCTGGGGATCATGGTCACCCACCTGCTTGAGGAGGCGGACCGGGTCTGTTTGGTGGATGTTGTCGAGGCCAAAGGCGAGCCGGGCGATATCTATCGCTACGAGAAGGACGATTTCATGCTCGGCAGGCTGCCGATCAAGATGTCGCCGCACCAGATCGGCATCCAGGAGGTGCTGCTGCTGTCCGACCTGCGCGGCAGGACGCCGGATCAGGTGACCCTGTTCGGGATCATACCTCAATCGTACGATGCGGGTGTGGAGCTATCGCCGCTGCTGGAGGAAAAACTGCCCGGTCTGGCCGAACTGGTGGTGGAGGAGCTGCGAGGGAACGGTCACCTGATCACATCCGCCGCATGATTGCATATAATTGAACAAGCCGGGCCGTCATTGGCCCGGCGTACCTCCCTCAACCATCAATCAGATCATCCCGCTTCTTATTTCCTTACTAATTTTAACCATCCCTATCCCCCCCCCGAACCGGAAAGAACCGCATCAGATTCTTCAGGAGTAAAGAATCTTTACATTGCTACAAACTCATGTTAAAACCGCGTTGATAGCTTTTTAGTAAAGAATAATGAAATAGCTTTTGTTTACTTTCCCGGTGATGATCAATATGGCGCAGCCACTTCCGCGTCAATTCCATGAATGAGGAGGGAGATTTAAATGATTCGAGTGTTTGCAAGTTGCAAAAAGCTTCTGCTGAAGCTCATGGGCTTCATACTGATTGCCGTGCTGTCGGTGGCAGCCGGAATGACAGACGTTTCATGGGCCACCACCAATTCGGCAACATGGACAAACCAGGCCGATTTCGAAAACAATGCGGCCACCACAGGCACACAGACCACCCGTATAAACGTTGATAGCGCTACAGTCCCTGGTGACGTGCGTATCGGGGTCTTGAAAGACCTGCTGGACACCGCGACAATCACCTGCAACGCTGCGAACAGCAAGGTCTATACCACCGGTGCGGAACGGGCTTCCATAGCCGTCATCGACCCGTCCACGAAGGCACTGATCCGAACGATTGCATTACCCGCGAGGGCATCCGGAGCCGTGTACAATTCGACCAACAACAAACTCTACGTCGGTTATTATAACGACAATAAGGTCTCGGTCATAGACGGCGCCACCGACACGATCATATCCACCGTAACAGCAGGAAATGGCGCTTATGCCGCCGTCTACAACCCGACCAGCAACAAGATCTACATCGCCAACATGGCCGACCAGACCGTCTCCGTGCTTGATGGCGTCACCGACACCGTCATCGCCACCGTGCCGGTAGTTGCCGGCCCCTACGCCGCTACCTACCATCCGGCGGACAATAAGGTCTACATTACGAACAAACTCAATCAGTTCATGTCGATCATCGACGGTGCGACGGATCAGGTCGTAAAAACCGTCGAGATCGAACAGGTAGTGAGCATCCTTGGCGGGCAGGCGTCCGGCAACGTCGGGCTTCGGGCCAACGCCCAGGCCATGGGGGTCACCGCCGCCGACAAGGTCCATCTCTCCTGGAATTACGATACCCTCGCCTCCACCCAGAAAATCCAGTTCCAGGTCCGGACTGCCCCGGTTGTCGCCTCCCTCGATGCAGCAACCTACCGCGGGCCCGACGGGACGGCCGACACCTGGTACGATCCCGCTACTTCCGGTGCGACATCCGTGACGGAAACCGACGGCACTCGAACCACCAGCCTCATTTTGGCGATTACGTTCGCTCCAGCAGTGGAAATTCAGGTAAGGCTTTCCGCTGATGACCTGGCGACCCCGGTCCTCCATGGGGTAACCCTTGGGTTTGAGTCCTACTCGGACCTAACCGCTACCAGTGTCAGCGGGCCCGCCACCGGTACCATAGGAAGCACCGTTACCGTTTCCTCGACCGTGGCGAATCAGGGAACTGAGTCGGCTGCGAACTTCAAGGTCGGAATATACTTGTACAACGTGGCTAAAGGGACCAGCTACTTCCTTGGCGACAGGACCATCACCTCCCTCTCGGCGGGCGCAAGCGACACGGGGAGTATCACAGTCACGGTGCCGACGGTGCCGACCGGCGACTACACCCTTCAGGCGGTTGCCGATTATTCCAACATCGTGGCCGAAGGAAATGAAACAAATAACAGCGCGTTAGGAAATGCGATCTACATCACGTCGGTCCTGCCAGACCTGGTAGTGAAGAGCGTTTCCGGCACGGTGAGTAATGGAGTGCTTACGTATTCCGTGACCATCAAGAATCAGGGCGTCAATGCTGCCGGGCAACACACCACCCGCATCTACCTTTCTTCCGATGCCACCATAACCGGAAGTGACTACGGTATTATCAATGAGAGCTTTCTAGGCGGCATCCCTGGTGGCAGCGAGGTCACTCGTACCGGCGGTTACGCTGTACCCTCTAACCTTCCGGCCGGGAACTATTATGTCGGCGCCATTGCGGATTACGCTGGCCAGGTTCCCGAGTCGGACGAGACCAACAACTCGCTTGCGGGCAACCAGCTATACATTTACAATGATCTTGTCGTAACCGCTGTTTCCGGCACAGTGGCGAACGGCAGACTTACCTACTCGGTGACCGTCAGGAATAACGGCAACGGCCAAGCCAGTCAGAACAACACCGTCATCTTCCTTTCTTCCGATGCAAACATAACCGGAAGTGACTACGGTGTTTCCTGTGAGGTTTTTTTAGCCAGCATCCCTGGTGGCAGCGAGGCCACTCGTACCGGCTTTGGCACAGTACCCTATAACCTTCCGGCCGGGAACTATTATGTCGGCGCCATTGCGGATTACACTGGCCAGGTTCCCGAGTCGGACGAGACCAACAACTCGCTTGCGGGCAACCAGCTATACATTTACAATGATCTTGTCGTAACCGCTGTGTCCGGCACCGTGGCAAACGGCAAATTTACCTACTCGGTGACCATCAGGAATAACGGCAACGGCCAGACCGGTCAGAGCAACACCGTCATCTTCCTTTCTTCCGATGCCACCATAACCGTAAGTGACTACCCTGTTGCCAGTGGGGTCAGTTGGGGTGGTATCGCTGGTGGCAGCGAGGCCACTTTTACCGGTACTGTCGATGTATACCCTGGCCTTCCGGCCGGGAACTATTATGTCGGCGCCATCGCGGATTGCGCTGGCCAGGTTCCCGAGTCGGACGAGACCAACAACTCGCTTGCGGGCAACCAGCAATACATTAACAATGATCTTGTCGTAACCGCTGTTTCCGGCACTGTGGCGAACGGCACACTTACCTACTCGGTGACCGTCAGGAATAACGGCAACGGCCGGACCGGTCAGAACTTCGCTGGCATTTACCTTTCTTCCGATGCCATCATAACCGGAAGTGACTACTTTGTTGCCGGTGCTGCGTTCAATTCGGGTATCGCTGGTGGCAGTGAGGCCACTTTTACTGGTACCGTCAATGTCCCGGCAAACCTCCCGGCTGGAACCTACTATATCGGCGCCATCGCGGATTGCTTTGGCTACGTTCCCGAGTCGGACGAGACCAACAACTCGCTTGCGGGCAATCAGGTGAATGTTCCGTAATTTGGTAAGCAAACCTACATAGATATATCAATGAAAGAAGGCGGGACTTTTCCCGCCTTCTTTTGTCAGAAAATATTCCTGAATGGTACTGAGGTAGCAGGTGTTCTGCACGACTTTACCATTCGCGGTTATTCCCTAATATCCCGGAACATAATCAGGCGGCACCTCGTTCATCTGGTGCCGACGCGGGTTGACTTTCCGTACCCGATACTGGTGAACCTGCCCCGGTATCACGTTACCCTTGGCGTACATGCACTGGACATAACTGAAGTCATATCTTTTCTGGGCCTCCCAGCCATATTCCTGACCGTTGCCGGCGCCCGCAGCCGTCCCCATCAACAGTCCGCTGCCGGCTCCTATAGCCGCTCCCGATCCGGCATGGCCTGATGCCGCACCCAGAAGCGCGCCCGCCCCGGCGCCGATCATGGTGCCTACCGCTGCTCCTTTGGCCGTATTCCTGTTCGCCGTATCTTCCGCGGTCATGCCGTCGTTCTGCCGGCTGGCCCACTGCCTGCAGGTCATATCATCGCTCTGAAAATGTTCGAGCGATTTTCCGCTCCCCGGCAACACCAGGACGCTCGGGCCGGTCGGCATACTCACACACCCGCTCAGAATCAGCACTGCCGCTACTGTTATATGTCTTCGCAACTTATTTAATAACATAATATCACTCCTCTCCTCCGGATGGATTTTCCGGCGGCACAACCCTCATCCATCCCTTCGGACACCTCTTGACGGTGGGATAGTACCCCTGCGGATCCTTGCAATAATACCAATAAGCCGGCCCCTCTGAAGGGGCCGGCTGTACATAGATTTCAGGGGGCTGCTGGATTATGACGGAAGAGGGAGGGTAATACGGATAGTAGGGATGGATACGGCCCCCACCATCCCGGGCCGAGAAATACGCCGAATTCCGCATGCTCACCGCCATGCCTGAAATGCCCGCCACCACGATCCGCTAGGGCAGGCTGCATTCCCGTGCTCAACACAACTGCCAACGCCAGGATTATTCGCATGAACCTTTTCATACAAACCTCCGTTCACGTCTCTTGTTCTTCCTCCAACATTCCGGAATTACATCGCATCTTTCTTATCCTATTATAAACTTTATATGGTCCGGGATGAATACAAAGTTGATGTCGCGGGGGCGAGGTTCAAGGTTCGAGGTTCGAGGTTCGAGGGTGGGAAAAGGAGAGGGCCGGAAAATTCTCCGGCCCTCAATTGTTTTACTCTGAAGCGGCTTCTTTCAGTATTATCTCAATGATTTTCTGATACAGATCTTCGCCATCCTTGCCGGTCACCTTTTTCTTGTCGACGACCGCCACCGGCTGCTCTCGGCAGCTGCCGCACTGCTTGACACACTTCTTTATCTTGATGTTCAGATCGGGAAACTCTTCTTCAAGGCGCCGGATCACCTTGCCCTTCCCCTTGTTGTTTTCGCAGAAACGGATCTTCATCGGCATATGCTACACCGCAAGCGGGGAACCTGCAGGGGCGACAAAGACGCGCTGTCCCATTTCTCCGTCGATCATCAGGATGCCGTGTCCGTTGTCACCGACCAGCTTGAGCTTGGCGATCAGGTCGCGGTCGTTGTTCTCCTCTTCGATCTGCTCGGTTATAAACCACTGCAGAAAGATCTGGGTGGCGTGGTCCTTTTCCTTAACCGCCTGCTCGCTCAGTTCGTTGATGCAGGAGGTAATCAGCTGCTCGTGGGCGAGGGTTTTCTGCACCATGTCGAGCAATGATTTATATTTGTTCGGCACCGCCTTGCCGGCCGGCATTGAAATCACGACTCCCTGGTCGGCCAGGTAGGTGTAGAACTTCATGAAGTGGATCATCTCTTCGCGATACTGCACAAAGAACCAGTTGGCGGCGCCTTTCAGCCCCAGTTCGTTGGAGCAGGACGACATGACGAGGTACAGATGAGCTGAGAAAAGCTCCAGATTCATGTGGGTGTTGAGCGCGTCGGACATTTTCCTGCTGATCATGTTCGTAAACCTCCACGTTTATTTGTATTAGATATTAGCTTAAATCAGGGCTTTTTCAATAACGGGAGCAGTATTATTGCAACTTGCGGCGGCGCAACAGCAGCAGGACGGCGACTAGGCCGCCGATGAACATCGGCAGGCTGAGCAGCTGCCCCATCGAGAACAGCCCGAAGAAGAACCCGATCTGGGCATCAGGCTGACGGAAGAACTCTACGATAAAGCGGAACAGACCGTAACCGGCGCAAGCGGTAAAGCTGGCGACGCCATTCACGTTTGTTTTTTTCGAGACGAAGCGCACGATAAAAAACAGCACAACCCCTTCCAGGAACGCCTCGTAGAGTTGCGACGGGTGCCGCGGGACCCCGTCACTGCCGGGAAAAATCATCCCCCAGGGTGCATCGGTCGGTCTGCCGTACAATTCCCCGTTGATGAAATTGCCGATTCTCCCCAGCCCCAGCCCGACCGGCGCACAGAGCGCCGCCATGTCGGAAAGTGCCAGAAACGGGATCTCCTTGCGGCGTGAGTAGAGCCAAAAGGCCAGCACAACCCCCAAAAAACCGCCATGGAAAGACATCCCCCCTTCCCAGACGGCAAAGAGCTTGAGCGGATTGGCCAGATAAAACCTGAGGTTGTAAAACAGGATATAGCCGGTGCGTCCCCCCAGAACAACCCCCATGGCACCGTAAAAAACCAGGTCGGCGACGTCATCACTGGTCAGGGAGAGCTTTTTGCGGGCGACTTCGGAACGGATGATGAAATAGGTGGCGATAAAAGAGAGAACATACATCAGCCCGTACCAGCGGAACTGGAGCGGGCCGATGCTTAGGAACACAGGATCGATGTGGGGAAATTGCATGGCGGCTTTTAGTTACACGCCGCAGCCGCAATTACGGGAACAGGCACCGGCTCTCATTTTAAGGGCTTTGATGAAGGTTGCCTCGGTGGCGCTCTTCAGCTCATCGACAACCGGTGCAGGTACGGGCGAATCAAGCGACAAGATGACCATGGCCTCACCTTTTTTCACGCTGCGGCCGAGATTCATCGAGGCGATGTTGATATCATGCTGCCCCATGATGGTGCCAATTTTGCCGATCATGCCGGGGCGGTCTTCGTAGTTCAGCAGCAGCATATGTTCGTCAGGGGTGAAGTCCATAGTGTAGTCACGCAGGCGGACGATGCGCGGCTGTCCTTCAAAGAGGGTGCCGGCGACCAGGCGCCGTTTCCCCTGCCCTTCGAGGATCAGGGTGATGACATTGGAGAAAGCGTCGGACTGCGTGGATTTGGTCTCTTCAACGACAATTCCCATCTGCTCGGCAATCAGTGATGCATTGACCATATTGACATCCTGGTCGACCTTGCGGTTCAACAGCGCCGAAAGTCCGCAGACGGCGAGCGGTGAACAGTCATAATGGGCGATGGCGCCGCTGAAACCGAACGTGACCTTTTCCAGGTTCGTATCGACCAGTTGCACGCCGAAATCGCAGATGACGCTCATCAGGTTGAGGAACGGTCGCATCTGATCCATCAGAGCCATGTCAAAACGTGGGATGTTGACCGCGTTTTCAAGCGGTTTGTCATCCAGGTAGTTGATGATCTCCTTCGATACGTCAATGGCGACATTGACCTGCGCTTCAAAGGTGTTGGCCCCCAGATGCGGGGTGACTACCATGTTCTTGTGAGCGATCAGCTCTTTGAGAGTATCGGTAGCAGGAGGCTCCTCGCTCCAGACATCGAAAGCTCCGCCGATCACCTTGCCGGAGTTCAGGTTGTCAAGCATCGCCTGCTCTTCGATAATGCCGCCTCTGGCTACGTTGAGAACAATTACTCCGCTCTTCATCAGGCCGAACTCACGCGCTCCGATCATCCCCTTGGTCTCTTCGGTGAGCGGGGTGTGAACGGTAATGATGTCGCAGTTTTTGTAGATTTCGTCATGAGAGACCAGCTTGACCCCCAGGTCATGGGCGCGTTTGACGGAAATATACGGATCGCAGGCCAGCACCTCGCATTCAAAGGCTTTCAGGCGTGTGGCAACTCGTCCGCCGACTTTGCCGATGCCGATTACCCCTGCTATTTTCCCCTTCAGTTCGTAACCGGTAAATGGGGCCCGTTTCCACTCGCCTGATTTCAGGCTGTTATTGGCAACCGGGACGTTGCGGCAGAATGACAGCAACATCGCCATCGTGTGTTCCGCGGCGCTGTTGGTATTGCCGAACGGAGCGTTGACGACGATCACCCCTTTTGAGCTGGCATAGTCAACATCGACATTGTCGATGCCGACTCCGGCGCGGGCAACCATCTTCAGGCGCGTGGCCGCATCAAGAAGCGCCTTGTCCACGGTCGTGCCGCTGCGGGTAATGATGACCTCATAGTCGCCGATGACCGCCAGCAACTCCTCTTTTTTCAAACCAAGCTTTACGTCAAGCTGGATACGGGGTTCCTGGGTCAGAAGCGCCAGCCCCTCCGCCGAAACTTCATCGGTAACAATTATCTTCATGATCGAATCTCCGGATGCCGTGGAATTTTGATCCTGCACAATAGCGCTGCAGCAAAAAAAATGCAAGCATGGCAGCCTTCAATATTGTTCTGCTAGAGCCTGAAATCCCTCCCAATACCGGAAACATCGCCCGTTTGTGCGCCGCCACCGGAACTGTTCTGCATCTGGTCGGCCGGCTTGGCTTTTCCCTCGATGACCGTTATCTCAAAAGGGCCGGCCTCGATTACTGGGAGTTTGTTGCCCTGAAACTGTGGCCTGACCTGGAGACGCTGCAGGCTGCCGCATCGGAAGGGCGATTCTTCTACCTGAGCACCAAAGTTGACCGGAGCTACCTGGAGGCGGGCTTTCAGCCGGGAGATTACATCGTTTTCGGCAAGGAGACCAAAGGACTGCCGGAAGAGCTTCTGCAGGCCAACCCTGACACCTCCTTCACCATTCCGATGCCATCGGAGAAGGTGCGCAGCCTGAATCTTTCAACTTCGGCCGGAATCGTGCTGTATGAAGCACTGCGCCAGTGCGGAGGGCTGTCGTAATGCTGGCCAGAGCGGTCATCTGGATGAATCTGGCGCTGTTTTTCTACACCTGGGCTGTTTTCAGCGGGCGCAGACAGGGGCTGCACCCGAAGCATCTCGTTATTTTCGGGATCGGCCTTGCCTGCGATTTTCTTGGCACCAACCAGATGAATATCGTCGCCTCGTTGTACGGCAAGGCGCCGGAGTGGCATAACATAACCGGGATCGCCTCGCTGGCGGGAATGAGCTTTCATTTTCTCCTGGCGTTGACGGCCTCCCTGCTGCATCGCGCCGAAGCCGTCAACGTGCTGTTCCACCGGGTCAGCCTGACGATCTACAGCTGCTGGCTACTTGCGTTTGTCACCGGAGCCGTTTCCGGGATGATGCGGATGAAAGGTTGAACCTGATGCACCCCTACCTTACTGCCGGCATACCCGGTATCGGCGGAACGATCAAGGAATCTCCCGAGGACTTCCAGGTCGCAGAGATCCCCTCCTATTTTCCCTGCGGTTCAGGTGAGCATTGCTACCTGACGATCGAGAAACGCGGCATCACCACGCTGGAGGCCATCCGCCGCATCTCGATGGCCCTTAAGATCCCCGAACGAGAGGTCGGTTATGCCGGCATGAAGGATGCCGCCGGCATTACCCGTCAGACTATCTCCATCCAGCGGATCACTCCGGAAAAGGCTCTCGCCCTGGAGCTGGACGGCGTGAGAGTCCTTTGGGCGGAGCGTCACTCCAACAAACTCAAACTGGGACATCTAAAGGGGAATCGCTTTCGATCCGTCATTCGGGGGGTATCCGGAGCGGCAACCCGGCTGGTGCCGGATATTTTGGAGGTAATCGAGAGACGCGGCGTACCGAACTACTTCGGTTTCCAGCGCTACGGCGCGCAGGGCAATTCACATCTGATCGGCGCGGCGATGCTGAAACGGGATTGGCAGGGCTGTGTTGATCGGTTGATCGGCGAGCCGGACGCGGTTCGGGACGAAGGGTGGTCCGCCGCTATTTGCGCCTATCAGCAGGGAGCGTTGAGTGAAGCGCTCCGGCTTTTCCCAGGCCACTGTCGCAGCGAGCGTGATGTGCTGCAACGGCTGATTGCACGGCCGGGGGAGTATGAGAAAGCGTTTTCCGCCATCCACCCCCGATTGAAAAAAC
>WNGR01004489.1_pt1 | contig 21280 bp, 24 predicted proteins | sample 5407581 | NCBI WGS metagenome assembly WNGR01 (sample SAMN13153383, study PRJNA577476) | soil metagenome | isolation source: 80 cm soil or saprolite under Garry oak tree replicate 2 | place: USA:California | collected 2016-06-15
CATCAGCTTGTGCCGGTACAGCTGATTCCGGCACAAAACCGGACTCGAGCAATCCAGTATCTTCTCACTCTTCAGAATCCGGACGGGAGCTTCAACCTGACGAGCACGAGATCGTATGACCCGATCTACTCGCTGGGACCGGACCCTATCAGCATTACTGCACTGACCCTTCTCGCCCTGAAGAGTTCCGGATTCACGATAGATCAGACTCCGATTTCGAACGGGCTAAGGTTTCTCAGCGAGGCCGTCCTCGCGAGTTCCTGCGAAAACGGACAGGTGTACTCAACTGCCGTGTCAACGCTCGTCTTCAAGGCCTTCGACCAACCGTACGAGTCGGCTGCCTCGACGGTCTACATACTCTCCCAACAAAATAGTGACGGTGGATTCAGTGATTCCAGCCGCTCCTCATACCCGGAATCCGACGCGCTAGACAGTGGGTGGGCAGCCATCGCTCTCGAAGCCCAATCAACAGGAGAGGCGAGGATTCCCAGCCCTACCAACTGTCCCCCAGTGGCCGCATTCTCTTTCACCCCTCAGCCATCCACCGTGGGTGTCGCCGTTCAATTCAACGCGAGCAAATCCTACGACCTTGACACAGACCAGCTGTCTTTCATCTGGACATTCGGCGACGGATCTAGTGGGGAGGGCGCGAATCCAAGTCACACGTACACAGAGGCTGGTAATTTCACAGTAACCCTAACTGTCATGGATTCTGGAACAAACCCGGGACCTCTTTCCGTTACAAAGTCAGAGGCCATAACCATACAAGGATCAACCGTTCAAAAGTCTCCCGGCTTACCGATCAGCACTGCAGCCCTCTGGATAATATTAGGCGCTATAGGGCTGGTTGCTGTTATAGCGGTAGCATTCGATGTGGGGAGAAGGAGCACTAGAAGACCCCCTGCCCATACTGCTTAGGCGGATGGGATTCCCCTAAAAAAACGAGGGTTAGATACCGGGTGCGCGTTCGTCTTCCTGTGACTTAGTAGTTTTGGCTCTGGCTCTTCTTTGTCGTGCCGGGGCCTTCGAGTGCGTGGACCATGTTGACGACGACCTTGATGGTCGGGATCAGTGCGATGAGCAGGAACATTAGCGGAAACGCCCACGGCTCTGCGCTAAAGTATGGCTGAGCGATGTCTTTGGTGACTGCGTAGAGTATTCCGATTGCTACGATCTGGAAGAAGTATGCGAGCAGCGGTGTCCAGGTTCTGTAGCTCTTGTACGCGTCGGATACGGTGTTAGCGAGCTGGGTGCCGAACTTGAGTATGACGAAGCAGACGATGAGGCCGATCATGAAGACCACGATGTTCGCGACTGAAATGGTAGAGCCTGTTATTGGGGATGATATTCCTGGAAAGCCAAGAACTACCGCTTCGACGACCACGAGTACGATGACGCCAGCGATCAGTCGTATGAAGGAAGGCATGACAGGAGCAAACGCGCCCCAAGTCTTGTCCGAACTTGAATCAGTCATTTCTTTTTACACTTGGAATAACTATCGCTATGCGAACGGGATATTGCTATGTCGAAACCCTGGATGGCAGGGCGGGGTTACAGGCTGAGATGCTTCAGGTTCGGCCGCCTCCAGTTTTAATACGGACGCCAGTGGCTGAACGGGCAGTAGAATGGTTCCTGGTTGCTTTGGATTGTAAAGGGTCATGACGGTTCACGTCCTTCTCACAGCCGACAACCATCTCGACCCCTCCGCCGTCCAGTATGGTCCCAAGAGGTTCGAGAGGAAACGAGACTTTCAACACTGCTTCGACGTGCTAGTCAACTTTGCCCTTGAGAACCGGCCAGACCTCTTCCTGATAGGAGGCGACTTCTACGACGGCATCCTACCCGGCAACCCGACACGAGCCTACGTGGCAGAACAGTTCAAACGATTACACGAGAAGGATGTCAAGACGGTCCTTGTCAGCGGTCATCACGATACTCCAAGAAGCATAGAACAGGGAGTCTCACCCCTATCCGTCCACGCCAAATCAGGACACGCCTATTTTCTGCAAGATCCACGACCAACCGCGAAGCTCTTCCATCTTGGAGGTGAGACTGTCAACGTCACTGGTATGAGTCTCAACCCCGGTCTGAGTCCAGACCAAGACCCCTTGGCTGGGCAGAAGATAGACCACGCAGGGGACGTGAACATCTTCCTCACCCACTATCCAATCGAGGGCTTCGAAGGCTACTTCGGACAGGAGACCCACATCGGAAAGTCTTCGATTCCACGAAACTTCCAGCTCTTCGCGTCAGGGCATCTTCACCGGCAACAGAAGAATACTATCAACGGGACGCCGGTGATCTACCCGGGCAGCACCGAGCGTGCCAGCTTCAACGAGGAAGGTGAGGAGAAGGGATTCTACTGGCTCGAACTGGACAAGACCGGAATCCTCCATCAAGAGTTTCACTCGACCCCTGCGCGTCCCATGGAGACGCTAGACTCGCGCGTGACCGGCGAGGGTGGAAGCCTGACCCGGCAGATACAAGACGCGCTCGGGAAGAGAACGGGTCTAGATAAGATACTGCGAGTCCGAGTAACCGGAAAGGTATCGCTAGAGCAGCTTTCAACCTACAAGCGCTCGGCCCTCATAGAGTACTGCCAGGATCGTTTCTTCCACGTCGAGTTCGACGAAGACGGCCTCAACCTCCTGACAATGGCCCCGTTAGAGTCGCTTCCGAGAACCTCGCCCGTCGAGGAACTGGACCGGACATTCCAGAACCTCCTCACCAAGGTCAAGGAGGACGAGCGTCCTCTCGTACAAGAGGCGTGGAAGGGGACGGTCGCAAGGTTGAGGGAGGAGGGAGTCAGCTGAAGCTGGTAAGCCTCCAGGCCCAGAACTTCAAGAAATTGAAACTCGGAAAACTTCTACAGTTCTCAGACGGGATCATCCTCATCACGGGCCTCAACGAGAGCGGCAAGTCCACTATCCTCGACGCCATTCTCTACGCTCTCTTCGGCAGAGTGATCAGACCGAGCAAGATGCCCAGTAACGACGACATCGTCTGCTATGGCACCGGGGAGGCTCAGATCCGGCTCGACTTCAACATCGGCGAGACTACATATCGAGTGGTCCGGGAGGTTCACAAGACCCGGCCCAATCGAGCGACCCTCTATGAGATGGGTCCAGGCGGGAGGAATAGGACTCTCGCCAACTCTGTAAAAGATGTGACCAGCGAGATTGAACGTTTGCTGGGGGGTATCACCTATGACGAGATTGTCGCGAGCAGTGTTGTCGCGCAGAAGGATCTTGAACGGCTGATCAAGCAGAGGCTTGATGATCGACGGAAAGTCATCAACGTATTCCTCAACCTGGAGAGTTTCAACAAGGTCCAGGACCAGCTAGACGCTGAGCGGACCCAGATCGAGGGAACATCCAGAACCCCTGGACAGCTGACCGTAGAACGGCAGCGCCTCGAAAACCTCCAAGAGCAATTGAAAGAATACGAGGAGACAGGAGTCCAGCTCGTCAGTCTCGAGGGAAAGGTGACGAAGTTCAAGGCCGACCAGCGGGAGAAGGAGAAGCAGCTTGCAGACACCGACTCTCTCTACAAGACGCTCAACGAGTATGAGGAGAGCCTCAAACAGCGCGGGTCTCTACAGCGAGAGATAGAGGACAAGAGCCTTCTCGTAAACAACCTCCAACAACAACTCTCAAGCATTGTCACGCAACAGGTCGAGCTTGAGAGAGCCGAGTCCGAGGTCAAGAAGTATGGAGACCTAGCCCAGGCAGAGCGGGCGATCTCCCGAGCGTCCGAGGTTCTCGAAAAAGTTCGCGGTGCAGAACTCCAGAAAACCCAGCTAGAAGAAAGAGAACAGAAGCTACAGGCGCAGATAGTCGAGACGAACAAGAGGATTGCAGATATCAGTGAATCAAAACGTCTCATTGGGCCTGCCCCGCGAAGAATCTGGACCTACCTCACAGCTACAGCCGCCCTTGGCGCTGGCGCCATACTCTCATTCATCCTGACACAACTAATACTGACGATCGTGCTCGGATCTCTCGCTGCAGCATCTCTCCTACTACTGGCCCGACAAATCGCTTCTTTATCGGAGCAGGCTCAAGCGTCGAGAAAGCAACAGGAGCAACTTGCTAACGCACAACTGATAGGCTCATGGACCGATGAGCTAGCGGCGGCAAGAAACGACCAAGATATTGCGAACGGGACGATCACTCAGGGGTCCACGGAAATTCTCCGTGTCCTGAACTCCGTCGAATCATACTCCAGCTATCTTCAAGGACTCGACGATCCGAAGGCAGCCGTTGAGCAAGCAACCTCGATCTACAACCAAGACAAACAATCATTGAGCGCCGTACAGGAGCGTGTAAGCATGCTCCAGAGACTGTTGCAAGAAGAACCCGCGCTCAAACGACGGCTCGCCCAAGTCCAGATGGATATCGCACAGGTTCAGAAGAAGCTCAGAGAGACCGTCCTTCCTCCTCTTCCCGAGGCTGTCGTGTTTTCGGAAGAGCTTCTCGAGGAGGCTATCCAGTTGCGGGACAATCTCAGAGACGCCGTATCCCGTGTCAAGACCCAGATTGAAGATTCTATTACCCGGACGGTCGAGCTGAAACAGTTCCTCGAAGAGAACAAGGGGCTGGGGGAACAGGTTGACGAGCAGAACCGGAAGGTCCGATTGCTGGAGAAGGACCTGGCGGTTGTCAAGTATTCTGTCAAAGGTCTTGAACAGACCTCTGAATCGTTGAGGAACCGTGTGAAGCCCCAGGTCGAACGGTACATGGGTCTCATACTGCCCGTCATCACGTCGGGACGATACAAGGCAGTCCAGCTAGAAGAAGACTACACGGTGCGGGTCTTCGACCCTGAAGCGGGAGAGTTCCGGCCCAAAGAAGTATTCTCCGGAGGAACGGAGGACCAGCTATTGCTGGCTATGAGGCTGGCCTTCGCGCTCGCCCTTATTCCCCAAGCGAAGGGACGCAACCCCGAATTTCTCTTTCTCGACGAGCCTCTTGGCAGTTCAGACAAGGTCCGGAGGGAAGGAATACTGGCGTTGATGCGCAAGGAGTTGGCTGAGAATTTCAAGCAGATCTTCCTCATCAGCCACGTCGGCGATCTGGAGGTAGAGGCGGATACGATCATAGAGATGGATAATGGTACCGTCAGAGAAATCGTGAGTCGTAAACAGTCTCTAGCGCAGCCTATAGAGATTCCGGCTTAACAACAAGTTCACAAGAACGCATATGCACAATTTGAATGCGCCCAGCAAAGGTTAGAAGTTTGAATCTGCTTTCTTCAATGTATTAATGCTCAGGTCTATTGTTCGTCTTCTCGGAAGAACGCTCACGGCTCTGGGAGGTATCCTCCTTCTCGCAGCCTTACTAATCCTACTATTCGCGTTTGAAGCGCCGGGAGCTCCAGACATCCTCCTCGTCTGGTTCATTGTCTTCATCCTCGCGGGCACACCCACACTCGCGTTGGGGAGGTTGTTTCAGTGGCTAGTGCATGACGACTGGCCGAACGAAAATACCTTGCGAAAATGGAGCGATACCATCGCCGACATATTGTAAAAACCTGTTTGCACCTTCCTGAGGAAATCTTTCCCCTTGGTCTCGAAAATTGTTCAGCAAAAAGCTAATCTAAACGCTGGACGGCATCTACTCCGCAGCGATTGTACGATGAGAAAGGAGGCTGTTAGAACTGGGCCTGCTCCTCTGAACCTACCGTTCTCGCCGGGAATAAAGTACGGAGATCTGATCTTTGTGTCGGGCCAAGGGCCTATAGACCAGAACGGCAAGGTTATCCCGGGAGACGTCAGGTCTCAGACCAAGACGACTTTGGAAAACTTTCGAGGAGTGCTCAGAGCAGCTGGATCCAACCTCGACCACGTACTACAGACAACGGTCTATCTCAGCAACCTTGACGATTTTTCCAGCATGAATGAGACCTACTCGGCCTTCTTCCCTGATCCAAAGCCAGCAAGAACAACAGTTCGGGCAGATCTCTTGTTCGGGATGAAGGTGGAGATTCAGGGCATTGCATACATTCCGAAGAGCTAGTACGAGAAATAATCTACTCTAGGTCCTGGCCTAGTCCTCGAAGTACTCGTCTCGTATCCTGGCCCAGTCTCGGAGCGAGGCTGGGGATACGGTTATCCTGTTTCGTGAATCTAATCGGTGAGGTCAGTGTCGGAATCGCTGACTTCGATGGTTTGAATACGCCCCGGTGCCGGATCTGGGGATCCCTGACGACGTCCGCGATGCTAAGGATGGGGGCTGCAGGCACTCCGCTCTTGTTCAAGAGTCGGTTCCAGTATGATGCCTTCCGGCTTTTCAGGCGTCTTGAGAGAATTGGGATCAGTGCTTGTCTGTTGCTTACTCGCTGAGGATTAGTGCTGAACTCTTTCAGATTCGCGAGCTTCTCCAGACCGAGGGCGTGGCAGAGCGCCTGCCATTGTGTGTCGTTTCCTACAGCAACTATTAGTTCTCTGTCTTTGCAGTTGAAGGCTTGGTATGGGACGATGCTCGGGTGAGCCGAGCCCATTCTCGGCGGCTGTCTTCCAGTGGCGAAATAGTAGCTTGCCAGATATGTCAGCCAGGAGACGATCGAATCGTAAAGTGCGATGTCGACATACTCTCCCCGTCCAGTGACGAGCCGACGCGAGAGGCAGGCGAGTATCGCAGTAGACGCGTAATGGCCCGCAGCAATATCCGCCACCGGGACACTCACTCTAATCGGGGGCCTGCCCTCATCGCCAGTCGTGCTCATGATTCCGCTCATTGCGAAGGCCGTGATGTCATATCCGGGCCGGTCCCGGTATGGCCCGGTCTGCCCGAAACCTGAGATGGAACAGTAGACAAGCGCTTTGTTTACCCGCCGCAGGCTAGGATAGTCCAGATTGTAGCGCGCTAGGGTCCCGGGACGGAAGCTCTCGACTAGAATATCCGAGTCTTGGACTAGCTTGCGGATTATCTTCTGCGCCGCAGCTGTCTTGAGGTCTAGAGTGACGCTCTTCTTTCCACGGTTGAGGCTGAGAAAGTAGTAGCTTAGACCATCGACAAACGGCGGCCCCCAGGCACGGGTCTCGTCCCCGGTCCCCGGCTTCTCGATCTTGATCACTTCCGCGCCGAGATCGGAGAGTATCATCGTACAAAACGGTCCAGCAAAGTCCTTGGTCAAGTCAACGACTCGCAGTCCTTTGAGGGGCAGGGCCATGTGCTTATCTCGGACTCTGACCTGATTAATGCCTAGCTTGATACCGAGCCAGCCCCTCGCTACTGGAGAGAAGCCTCTGGCCGAGGTCGTCGTGGAGGGCGAGCTGTCACCGTTCGAGCATGAGGCTCTCTACCGATTACTCCGTAAGAGCTTCAAAGTCGAACAACCGTCATACAGGGAACTCTCGGACGAGGACCTCGCGGCCCGGGTCAACGTGGTATTCCACTATCCATATTCGAGGACGATCTTCACCGATGTTCTTCAGGAGAACTGGCGGGACCTCAAGGAACTATTCAAACAGATCACATATCGTCGAGGGAGAGCGGGCGCGGCCTTCACCCTAACATTCGTCGCGCCAGAGATCCGGCTCATCTTCAAATCCGGGCCGCTTGGAGAGAAGGAGTTGGGGTCTGCACTCGACCAGATCGGACACCTGACCGCGATCGTAGCCCAGATGCTGCGTCCCGACAAGATGGACAAACCCATTGAGAAGGTCGAGACCACGTACGACAAAAGATCTGATAGATGGCACGAGTTCCAGGCCTCCAGCTCAGCCGGCGAGAAGTATGTCTTCGACGAGACCCTTGCTCGCTGGGTCCCGGCTGTAAAGTAGAGCTACAATGAAGGGCGAATTTCTCCCCCGGGCACACTCCAGGCGGCTCGGGGAGCTTGATAGGTCTAACTGGAAAGTCTTAGAATCGGAGAGCGACTTTGGCCGGATAGACCCGGGAATAAGAGAGATCGTCGCGATGTTGAACGAGAAGGGCTACACTACGTTCTCGTCGTGCAGCGGCGGACATCAGACTAATCCTCGCTGGAGGATCAACCGTCACGAGAGCGGCTATCTCGCCTTCTCCCCACCCTCCAACGTAGCCTTCGCACTCTACTTTGCTCTCCGGAAGAAGAACAGGGCCTTCGCTTTCGAAGCACAAGAAGTAGCCGACAACGGCGACGGCGGAGACAGAGAAACCATCTGCACACGATTCTACTGGCAGTTATACGATGACAAGAGGCCGAAACTGGAATACTACACCAGACTCTTCAAGCAGATGAAGACAGTCATCGCCGGCCTTCCGAAGGCACCAGCCGATGGGAAAGCGGCTCTGAAGAATCTCCTCGGACCCGACCATCCGACCGGGTTGAGGATTGTTGAGAAGCAGATGAAACGATTCAGCACCGGCTGAACGCTGCGCGCGAGAGGGTCCGCACCGCGAGTTTAAAACATGCGCAACCTCCGAGCCCTCGGATTCGCATGAGCACCACGGCGATGTCGGCTGACTACAAGGCTCCCGGTGGAAAAATGCTCAGAGTCCGACTCAGAGAAAAAGATGGACGGATAGAGTCAGCAAAGATCTCCGGCGATTTCTTCCTGATCCCCGAGGAGAGCCTGTCCAAGCTGGAGAAGATGCTGGAGGATGCAAGGCTGGACGAGAAAGAGCTAGGTCTCCTCGTGGACCGTTTCTTCCGCGGGACAAGGGCTCAAGGCCTCGGCGTCTCACCGGACGATTTTGTCAAGGCCATACTCTCAGCCAAGACCGGTGGATGATGAATGGCTGAGACCTGGCGTCTGGTAGACGTAGAGTATCGCGATGATCCCTTCATGAACATGAGCGTGGAGGAGGCCATTCCCAGAGCGGTAGGTGATGGTACGGCTCCCAACACTGTCCGATTCTGGCACAACTCCAACACCATCGTACTGGGCTGTTTCCAATCAGCAGACCTCGAAGTCAACTATGACGCGTGCAAGGAGACTGGGACACAGGTGGTCCGCCGTTTCACTGGAGGCGGAGCTGTCTATCATGACGCTGGTAATCTGAACTATGCGATCTCGCTCAAGAAAGGCCACCCGCTTGTCCCGGATAGCGATCTCCAGTTAGTCTTCCAACGACTCTCAGAGGGGACGGTTGAAGGTCTCAGGAGCCTCGGGGTACGCGCCGAGTTTCAGCCCATCAACGATATCCAGGTGGACGGGAAGAAGGTCTCTGGAGCTGCCGGGAGCGTGAGATGGGGGACCATCTTCCACCACGGCTGTATCTTGGTGGCTTCGGACCTGGCTATTCTCGGGAGGGTGTTGAACGTGCCCAGAGTCAAGCTGGCCGACCGGCACGTGGCGAGTGTCCAGAAGAGAGTGACGACGGTGCGTGATGAGCTTCAGAAGGATGTGACGACCAGAGAAGTGAGAGATGCGATTATCAAGGGAATCGAACACTCCTACAATGTCCGGCTTGTCGAAGGCCAATTGTCGAAGAGTGAGCTGTCGATGGCCAAGGAGCTCTACGACAGTAAGTACAACAGATCCCAGTGGAACCTGGAGAGATATCCTGCTAAGGTTTGACAGGACCATGTCTCTGACTGAGACGCAGTAGAAAAAATAAAACTGGAACGCAGTAAAAAAAGTCGGGTCGCCTTTTCTATCCAACGCTGGCAATATACTCCGTAGCGGCATGTCCCTCAGGCTGATTGAACTACGCTCGTTGGTCGTCCCGGTCAGCCAGTTTGCGGCCTGGCCAATATTCTTCCTGCTCACCTCCGCGATCTCTCAGCAACCAGCATACTTCCTCGCCCTAGTCCTCGTCCTAGCGGCCGACGTATTCGACACATCCCCACGCAACAAGGCGCTGGTCCGAGACCTGATGGCGGGGACCGCGACAGCACTCTTGGCAATATTGCTCAACGACCACGATGGCCTGATCTTTGGCGAGATAGTCGCCGTGGTCGCCGCGTCAAGACTGGTTCAGAAGATCTTCTAGCCGACCCAGATCATTGGTCAGGGTCTCATCTACACATCTAATGCAGGATAACTTTCTTGAACCACTGTTCTGAGGATGGTTCGGATGATCGGATATGCCAATAGTCAGGGTCTTGATGTATGGTGGACGGAGCCAGCAGCAGAAGGACGATCTGGCCCGGGCGATTACGGACGCGGTCGAGAATATTGCCAAGGCGCCCAGGGACCAGACGATTGTTGTGTTCCAAGAGGTTGCGAAGGAGCACTACTATATTGGAGCTAAGAGAGCATCCTAGTCCAAGCCACAAACTCGCGATAGATACATCGATAGAAAGGGTCTACTAGCACAAGCCTTCGATCCAGCCAAACCTCCGAGGCCATCCGTTGCAGTACAAGTATACCGTTCTGACCAACACGACCATCGGCGCCTTCATGTCCCAGCTGGACGGGAACATAGTCCTCATCGCCCTCCCAACGATAACGAGAGATCTTCACGCTTCGGCCATTGACGCTCTCTGGGTCTTGATGGGCTACATTCTGATGACCGCAGTAACACTTCTCACCTTCGGTCGTTTGGCGGACATGTACGGCAAGGTCCGCTTCTACAATGCCGGCTTTGCGATCTTCACTATCGGCTCGGGACTCTGCAGTCTGGCACAGAGCGGCAGCATGCTCGTAGGCTTCCGCCTAGTCCAGGGAGTAGGCGCAGCCCTCATCTGGTCCAACAACGTGGCCATCCTCACAGACGCCTTCCCACCGACAGAGAGGGGACAGGCCATCGGCATCAACCTCGTCGCAGGCGTAAGCGGCTCCGTGATCGGTCTCATCCTCGGGGGAATCCTGACTGTCAGTCTGGGCTGGAAGTCGATCTTCTGGATCAACCTGCCGATAGGAGCGTTCGCGACCGTCTGGGCCCACCTCAAACTCCGAGAGCTCGGAACGGTCAAGCGCGAGAAGATAGATCCGGCGGGCAACGCGCTCTTCGGCGGCGGACTATCCCTGTTCCTCGTCGGTCTGACGCTGGGCGCTCTCGAGGGCTGGACGCTGATCGAGGTCGCGATGATCGCGCTAGGCCTGGCGATGCTCGTAGGATTCGGAATAGTCGAGCTGCGGATCCAGAGCCCGATGATGGACCTGAAACTCTTCAAGGTGAGACCCTTCACAGCCGGTATTGTCAGCAACTTTCTCGCCTCCATCGCGAGGGGCGGAACCGGCCTCGTGCTCACGTTCTACTTCCAGGGCGCGCTAGTCCTCGACGCGTTAACCACGGGTTTTCTCCTGATACCCTTCGCCGTCGCATTCGTCACGTTGGGACCCTTGAGCGGCTACCTATCCGACAGGTATGGGGCGCGAGGCTTCACCACGGCTGGAATGCTGGTATCCGCGGCGGCTTACTTCCTATTCGCGGCCCTACCCAAAGACGTGGCGTACGGCACGCTTGTCATTCCGATGATACTTGCCGGGGCCGGAGGAGGGATGTTCGTAGCCCCGAATATGAGTTCGATCATGAACGCGACACCTGTGACGAGGAGGGGGGTCGCGTCCGGAATGTCCGCCACGCTCGTCACGACGGGGGTTCTGCTCAGCCTCTCCATCACCTTCGCAATAATGGCCACCAGCATTCCACTCAATACCCTCCAGGCGATCTTCGCGGGAGAAAACGTCGGCTCTACGTCGAATGTCGATCTGTTCGTCGGTCCCATGCGTATCATCTGGCTGGTAATGGCAGCCGTGAGCCTCGCCTCAGTCATCCCCTCAGCGCTGAGAGGACCCAAGTTCGTAGGAGTCTCTGAATCAACACTCGCAACCGCCCGTCCAACGACTGAAGGGGTTGCCTAGTAGCCCTGGTCGCGGATGATTTCTGATCGAGATTCTCAACAATTAATTATCCGACCATGATTACAACATCGCCATGGTGCTTGTCGCCAAGGATATCGTCGAGAAAGACTTCCTCTCCCTACCACGGAACACTACAGCTCTAGAGGCTGCCCGACAGATGAAGGCCAAGAGTTATGGTTTCGTCATAATCGCGTCAGAGGGCGGCGATCCCCAGGGTATCGTAACGGAGTGGGATTACCTTGCCAAGATTGTCGCGGAGGCGAGAGACCCCGCGAAGGTCAGGCTGAGCGAAATAATGAGTGGGGAGCTTGTCGCGGTCGACGCGAACGAAGGCCTGGACCAGGTGGCCCAGGTGATGGCCCAGAAGGGAATACGGCGGGTCTTAGTGATCAAAGATCACAAGGTGCTTGGTGTGATTACTGCGAAGACGATGCTGTCGCGGCTGAAAGAATACGTGGACCGGGTATCGTCACAGATAGCCCGGCTACAGTCCCCAATGTTCTAGGCAAAAGGCTTGTCGATCATCAACAAGGAGCCCTGGCGATCGCTGAGGATTATCATATTCGTACCCTCGACAGTCGCGTTCTCGGTTCTACTGAGTTTGTTCATGGTGAACTCTCCTGTTCTGTACCTGGGGGTGGGTAGTATTGAATTGTATTCATCCAGCGTTCTAATTACGATCATCCTCTTTCTTTTGTCAATAGGACTTGCCTTCGCTGCTAGGAACAAACTCGGTCTACTAGAGGTCGCATTTCTTGTCGGCCTCTTCATTGCTCTCTTTTCGGTATTGGTCCCGGTTGTGGCAGTTCAGAAGCCATATCCCGTGCACTGCGGGGGAACCTACACGGAGTGGCAATCTATCAGCTACCATCTCCTCGGAATGGGTTCGCACCTTAACCTTAGCGGGGTCTGTTCATAGAAGACTTCTTGGACTCCCACCAACTCCTCGCCTTCCCGCCACGCGACCCTCGACCCAATAGCTTGCGCACGATCCTTCTCTCAAGAGCATCGCTAAGATTTTGGAATTCTGATTCCCAGTAGACGGTCTCGGCCTCTCTCGACCGGATCCTTCCCGACCAGACCTTAACATGGAAGTAGTGTATTCTCTGCCTCTCGCCATTGGACGCCGTGTATCGACGGACCAGGAGAGGCGCAATCTTCTCGACTCTAATCTCGAGCTCTTCTCTCATCTCTCTCCTCAGAGCCTGAGCCAAGGATTCGCCTGACTCTACGTGTCCACCGGGCAGAAGCGTTAGGCCCGGGTCCGCCTCGTCATCGGCCCGTCTCTTCTCGACAAGGACGGCGCCCCTGCGCGTCAACACTCCGCTAACACACTCAGCAAGACCCATAGGCGAGGCGGGAGCAGAAGCTATTCGCCGATCTCTAACGTCCATTTCGCAGGCAATCCTAGGTTAGGTCATGGGTGACAGCGCAATCTGCAATTCTTGCTTCAAAAGGATAGAGAACGAGGAGCCTTGGCACTATAGATACAACTCAAGGGCAGGTTTGCTTGAGCCGGTCCACGACAAGTGCAGCAGACCGGACAAAAACGAGAAAAGAGGGATTTGAGGGGCATTGGAATTGTCCCCCATTGTCACTGCCCCGTTAACGTACTTGTAATCTTTCAGAACTCTCGACTCGGCTCCGCGTCGAGAGAATAGCATATCCCCAGCCAGCGATGCTGAGTCCAAAAAGGCCCTCGAATACGAGGAATACAGCGAAGGCTATCGCGGTTCCAAAGAGAGAGGCGAGCCCGATGATTTGGAGAACAATGAGCCAAAAGCCCCATCTGGGGAGGACTCTGGCTCGAACAACTGCCACGCTGAAGACAAGATATCCAACCAAGAGGGCAAGTGCGAATATTAGAAAGGTCGCAACGTAGCCGTTGTTCGTAGGTAGGGCGTCGTACAGCGAGGGCGAGTTAGCCGCCATGTAAGGCCCGAGGAGGAGGTCGCTCCACAATGGGAATCCTACCCCAGTGGCAAGCGCCAAAAAGAAGAGTAGAAAGCCCAAGGTGCCAAGCCTGCCGAGGCTGGTTGAGAACCGCGAGTACCATCCTACGAGCCCCAGGAGGATGGTCGTCCACCCGGCGTACTCAAAGATATGCGCTGGGACCCAGAGCGATTGTAGAACAAACTGGGATGTTGTCCCTTGAGGGTGTATGATAGACGCTACAACAATCATCCCTCCCCCGAGCAGAAGCAATGGCCCGCTCCATCTCTCAACGGTATCCAAGCTATCTCGGGGCAGGACCTGTAAGCGAGTATAAGGCTTCCTTCAAAGAATCTAGCGAAACGGTCCGAGCATGGTCTCGGTCCCGTAGAGAATGCTCTCCTTTCCTATAAATGATAAAACTCCATTCTAACCCCATATCGCGCGAGAACAAGGATAGGGGATTACATCAGCCGAATCCCATGTTCCTTACCAGGACAATTAAAATGTCCAAACCTACCGTGAATGGGTGAATAGTGCCACAGAACTGTGGGAGAAAAGGGCGATTAATAGGTCCAGAAATTTGTGGGGGAATAGATGGGATTGGCTTTCAGGGAAGGGTCGAGAGAGAGCGTCTCTGGGAACGGCTTGGAAAACCAATTCCGCCCAGTTCTCAACAAAGCACAGCAAAGGGAGATTACTCCCGCCTGTCTTTCCAAAGCATAATTCCCCCCAAGGGTCTCTTCGGGCATGAGCTTCCTTCATGAGCTATAGACTAACTCTCATCTGAGAATAAAGTCGAGAATACCCAGAATGACTATGATTAGAGGGAAGGAAACTACGAGAGTCATAAACCCGAATATCCTTCGCCTATCCAGGCTCATTGGGACTAACAGAATAAAGGCGGCACCTGCCAGCGATATGAAAGAGTGGATTAGAACGAATAAGTAGCCTGGTGGAGCCGAAAAATCGGTAGGTGGGTACAAGGCAAGACCCGCCATTATGCCTGTGAGGCCTGTAAGACCCGCGATTAACGCAGTTGCTTTCAGGGGCAAGTCCAGTTCTCCCCACCGTACCGTTCTCAAAAGTCAACCCTGTGCAGACCAGCAGTGCGATTTCTTTCGGATTAGTTTATCCCAGCTTGACTGGTCTGGACCTCTCAACTTTCATTCGCTGGGTCCTCGGACACCCTCATTTCGGAATCGTCACGGTTGTGCGGAACTCTTTTTCCGGGGCAGAGGGTAGAGATACAGATAGGCTAATCCAACTAGAATGAAAGGGAGGCCTAGAAGTAGGACAACCCCAAAATTCGATTTAGAAACAAAACCTAGCCAGATTAGGACAATTCCCACTGTCCAAATCGCCATCCAAGTCGTAGCGAGAATTTGTACGACTCGCCAACAAGCCCCCACGTTCACGTATCGAACAGCTTTCACAAATCAGACGGTCGTCCCGGTACATTAGACAGTAGCGACCGCATTCTTCACAGGTGAAAAAGTCCAGACCAGACTTGTTAGATTCTTCCCAGACCCTTTTTTCTTCTTGTGAAAGTCCTGTCCCGCCTTCCTGTATCTTCCTGAAAGCGGATGAGAAAGGTCAATCCTTCTGTTGTATTCTTCCCAGTTTACCGGCTCGGTCTTCTTCTTTCCTGGCATTCTGAGCCTCGTTCACAGCCACCCGCTATACCAATGCGTTCTGTGTTGATTCCAGAGTTGGCCCTGACACTGCCGATAACGTGCCATGGTTAGGCCCCAATTTTCCTCTCATCTTCGGACTGGAAAAACTTGGAAAAAGGGTTGCTGGTCAGTAGCTCCAAGCCAAGAGAAGAATGAGACCAGCGAACAACACTCCCCCAGAGAAAAAAAGTGGGACCAGTCATCTGTTCTGGCTCCCTACACCTGTGATTGTCCCGCCCTTCGGATGAGAGGTGCTCTGGCTAGGTCACGACGATGGTGACCTTGAGATTGGCTGGAATATTCCCGTAGTAGTTGGCCGGGTTACGTATCTGTACGAGTCCCTGATATGTTCCGACGCACTGGGCTGCCGGTACGAGACAGGTGGCGGTCAATGTGACGGTGTCAGGGGTCGAGCTGCACGATGCGAAGCTGGAAGGAGCGACGGTGAGCGCAATGTTTACCGTGCTTTCGTGGGCCACGAGCATGACGTTCGTGGTGCTCGGGTCGCACGTGAACGAGTCGATGGCACTGCCCTGGCCCGCGGTCGCGGCGAATGTTATGGTGAGCGGATTTGTCGCCCACATCGACTTGGGAGCAGCCGACTGGACGAATCCCACGGCCATGTAGGCTCCGACCATGACGAGGCTTATCGACAGCCCCACGATGAGATGTGGTAGATATCGTCTGATAAGCGGCTGCATTTTCAAAACCGCGCTTAGCCGTTCCTGATGATTTAAGACTTGCCCGGCTGGACGCGATTTTCGACTGTCGGCAGCCTACTCTGGATATCACTCATTGGCTTGAGCGAGCAAAAGCTATTTTCACCCTTCGAGAGTAGTAGACATGGGCTGGAACCCACACTTCTACTAGCCACGATCCCCAGCCACGCGCTCTGGCTAGGTCACGACGATTGTGACCCTGAGATTGGCTGGAATATTCCCGTAGTAGTTGGCCGGGTTACGTATCTGTACGAGTCCCTGATATGTTCCGACGCACTGGGCTGCCGGTACGAGACAGGTGGCGGTCAATGTGACAGTGTCAGGGGTCGAGCTGCATGATGCGAAGCTGGAGGGTGCCACTGTGAGCGCTATGTTTCCTGTGCTTGCGTGAGATATGAGCGTGAGACTCGTGGTGCTCGGGGCACATGTGAAAGAGTCGATGGCACTGGCCTGGCCCGCGGCCGAGGCAAATGTAATGGTGACCGGGTCGGTCCCCCAGCCCGCCTTTGGAGCGGCACTCTGGATCGGTCCAACGGACACGTAGGCTCCGACCATGATGACGGTTATTGCTAGCCCCGCGATGATATATGGTAGATATCGTACGATGGACGGCTGCATTTTTCAAAACCGCGCTTAGCCGTTCCTGAAGATTAAGATTTCCCGGCCCAGAGGCGAGTTTCGATTATCCCAGCCTCCTACTCTAGATATGGCTCATTGGTTTGAGCGAGCAAAAGCTACTTCGGCCGCTTCGAGAGCATGACAGACTTGGCTGGTAGCGGGCTTCTACTAGTACAATCCGCAGGCGCGCCCTTCATGGGACACTGGGGGTCTGAGACAATGCTAGGTGATTGTCTCATCTACTCGGCGCGGGTCCCTGCTTTTTTGGTGGCTATCCTTGAAGAATCTGTTGGAGCATCAGCGGCTCTGAACCATGATCTTAAGCGGCTCTGGCGGCTCAGCCTGACACTTGGTCGGTTGACTGCCGCTATACTTGTGTGTCCAGCTCTTCATGCCTCGGTCGAAGTAAGGATAGATTTCCCTGCCGCAGTTTCTACACCTGACTAGAGGGCCACCGCCTACCCCCTGCGGTATCCTTTCTGGCCCGGCCGGTAGCCTTGACACGGCATCCGCGATGCTCATTGGAGCACAGTTATTGCATAGCTGGATGTGAAGGTAGCCGGTCCCAGCCTCGTCCGTGACCACGTACTGCTTGACGTCGGCCTCGTTGCCGCATTTTCCACACTTCACCATTTTCTGATAAGACTCCACAGACAGATCGGTTGACAGGGGGATCTCAGGATATAAAAACCCATGTGTACCTGTATATCTTTCGCAATCCGGGATCGATTTGAAAATCCCGAGCCAGGTTAGGGAGAGAATCTGCCGGGTCAGGTCACGGTTACTGTTATGACAATCTTCTGGTTGGCCGGTATGTCCCGGTAATTGTCGGGCTGGCGTATCTGGACGAGCCCCTGGTATGTTCCCTTGCAGAGCGTCGCTGAGACGAGGCAGTGGGCGGTGAACATCACCCCGTCGGGGGTGGAGCTGCAGGAGCTGAAGCTGGAGGGGATGGCTGTGAGGCTCATTCTCAGAGGATTGCTGACGATGATTCGGAGGGTAATGTCCGAGATGCTAGGGCTGCACGTGAACGAGGCCGGCGCACTACCAGTGCCTGTGGCAGCTGCGAAGGTTATGTCGAGGGGAGCCGACGACCAGGTGGCCTTGGGAGAGGTTGCATAAGCGAACCCGGCTGACGCGTAGGCTACGAGCATGATGCCGGTTATCGTGAGCCCTACCAGGATCTGTGGTAGGAAGCGTCCGACCAGACGTAGCAACTGAGAAAGGCGGGGATCGTCTGGAAATTAAGCATATCGGAAAAACAGGCCCGCCCACTATAGCCTAAGCTTGCCTAGGCTATTCTTTTATCACTTTTTCAACCACCACGGCAAGGAAACAAGGGGCGACAGACACCCGGCCTTTTTTCAGTGGGGTGGAAGAAGAAAAATTATCGAAGCTCGAATCCAAGGGTAGTCGTATTCTCCGAGTTTCGCGATTTTCCGATGTTTGAGCTTGTAGACTTTGAGTGTGATTATCAATCGCTTCTGATCGTTTGGCGGTCTTCGCTTGTGTTCGTGTGTGTTCAGGACATCCCGTCTTATATCCATAGCTAGCTTGACAGACCAGGAACTTCTGGTGAGCACGTTGTGCTAAACCACCGGTTGAGAAGAGACGCCACGCGGGTAATATACGAAATCCTCTGCCTGGCGAGAGGTGGCGCTTCCAAGACCAGTATAACCTTCAAGGTTAATCTCAGCCACAAACTGGTCGAGAGGTACTCGATCTTCCTAGTGAAGAAGGGGCTTCTCAAACTCGAGTCTGGTAATCCAGGGATGAGATACTTCCTCACAGAGAGAGGCGAACGCCTACTGGAACTTCTCCGTGAGGTGGAGAGGGAGCTGGGCGACTTCTATACTATGTCTCTCTCAACAGATCTAGTAGCTCAAGGTCAATCATCACGGACCCGTCCGATTCTCGGTAGTGAACGAGGCCGTGTTCCGATAGAAATTCAGCGAGCCTTCTCGTCCTAGACTGAGCCCACTCAAGCTTCGACGCCAGATCGTCTATCCGGTGCCAACCTCCATCGTCGAGGAGCCGCAAGAACTCCTCAATACCATCCATAAGCCCGTCGCTCTAGTCAATGCGACGACACTCATTTAGCAAGACGAAACCAAGTTCTAGAACAGAGTTCTAGAACCAAGTTTCTGCCCGGCTTAAACCCGACAACGCATCTCCGACCAGGGTCAAGCGCCGAGGAAGGGCGCAATGAAACAAATTCCCAAAAAAATGGAGGAAGAAAAAATCAAGAAGTTTGTGCTGATTCTGATCCTTTCACTGTCTATCACCTCGATCCCAATGTTTGCTTCTCCGCCCGCGCACGCCTCAGTGAACTGCGCCAGCTATTTGATCTATGAAGCGGACAAGATTGAAGGCTGTGTAGTCAACTCTGACACCGGCAATCCTGTTTCTGGTATGGACGTCTACATTGTCGCCTGCGGCTTTCTTCTAACTTGGATGAATACTACGGACAGCAACGGCCATTTCCTCTTTCGATTATACGCGCCCAACGGACAGCCTTGCTTCCCTAACGGCAATTATCCCGTCTCCATAAACGGAGTCACTCCCCCAACAGCGCAGAGTTGTCCCTTCGCTCAGTGTCACATTCTAGGCGATACCGCGGACGATCCCACTTGGGGTCAATGGGTAGGAGACATTTCTGCAGACGGGAACGGCTACGGCTCACTCGGAACCATCTATCTCACGCCAGCACGGCGGGTCATGGTGGTCGCCTCAGCTCTATACAGTGAAACCCAGTTCACAACGCTGCACTTTTCGATGTCACAGTCTGCGGGAATTGAGGAAAGCATTAGTGTGAGCATCGGAGGTGCATCATCAATTCAAGGTGGGTTCTCTAACAACTTCCAAGTAACATCCGCAAACGCTTTCGACGAACCGGCAACCCATTCGGAGATCTTCGCGTACCCATACTATGGAGTAGGATTCTACTGCGCTGGAAGCCAAGCAATTAACCTATACTGGAGCTGCAACACGGGGCTCCAGACCGTAGGGGTTACCGCGCCTATTCCTGGCTACCATTGGCAACCGTATCAAACAGGCGAGTATCTCAATCCGAACTCCCTTAGCGGGTCGTACCTAGACTGCACCATAAACCCCGCAGCAGGTACATTCGGACCCTCCTCGACAACCACTCAAGGACTGTCTTCAAGCATAGGATACACTTCGACCGCAACGTTCTTCGGGATTACCGTCAGCCTTTCGTACAGCACCACTTTCACCACATCATCCTCAAACACGACCGGTGTTACAATATCCTACACGAATGGACCAGCCATAAAATTGAGGTATTACCCTGCAACTGGTTCCTGCCAGAATCCCATCTTCGGCGCTGAACTCCACGTGTGGGACATGAGTACCCCACCCGACTTCAGCGTCTCGCCAAGTCCATCCTCACTCAGTGAACAACAGGGATCCGCATGGATTGACAGCAGCACTATCAACGTCCAGGCCAGCTGGGGATGGGCCTTACCGATTTCAATGACCGCAAATTCGAATGATCCGAACTTGCATCTCTCTCTCAACCCTACGAGTGTAAACCCCTACGGCGCCAGTACCTCGACAACCCTTACTGTTACCGACCTTAAGGCGTCTGACTGCGGATCCTACAACATGTGGGTATACGGTCAGTCGGGATCGACTGTCCGGTACGCGGTAATCCCGGTATACATAGCACCCACCGACTTCTGCATCTTCGCGGATAACAATGCAATTGATGTCGCGTACTCTCAAGGTTACTCCCCAACGATCACCATTACAAGCAAAGCAGCCGCCAACATCGCATTGTCTGCCAGCGTGTCACCTGGTTTCACTGCAGGGTTTGGCCAGCCTAACCTATCAGTACCCGCTGGAGGCACTGCCAGCACGAGTGTCTATTTCACTCCGAGCAGTAGTTTGTTTGCGGGCACTTACAATGCCAACATAACAGCGACCAGCGGGAGCATTGCTCACACGATCCACATAACGATCAATTATGTGGGAGACTTCGGGATAAGCCCAAGCAGCCTCACTATCTACCCGACCCCTGGATCCACGACCGCGCTCGGACTCACAGCATTTTCAGACCAAGGATTCTCTGGCTACATCTACTTCTACCAGCAGTCTACGGGCGGTATCTCCGCGTCGATATACTCCAACCCGATGCTGCTCTTGGCCAGCTATTTCACCAGCTCCACGTCGATGAGCGTCTACGTTCCAAGCACAACGCCTCTAGGCACGTACACTCTAACCATCCAAGGCACGTTTTACGGACCCAACGGGTACGCGGTAAACCACTATACCACTATCACAGTCAATGTATCATCGTCCTCGGGTGGCGGTGGTGGCGGAGGTGGTGGAGGCGGGCCTCCGAAGCCGACGATACACGTAGCCGGAAGCAAACCATCATTTCCCCCCAGTAGCGACTGACGGTCAGAGAACCAGAGGAATCGAGAACGCAGCCAGCGTTCTCACACCCCTCTTTTGTTATTTCCAGAGTTGGCACGTCCAATTTCGACCCTTTGTGTATCCCGCATGCTGATCTGGGGGAAAGTAGATCAAAACGATGCGTCAATAGTCAGTAGGCCCGGCCTGGTTCGAGA
>WNGR01006745.1_pt1 | contig 21280 bp, 19 predicted proteins | sample 5407581 | NCBI WGS metagenome assembly WNGR01 (sample SAMN13153383, study PRJNA577476) | soil metagenome | isolation source: 80 cm soil or saprolite under Garry oak tree replicate 2 | place: USA:California | collected 2016-06-15
GGGCCGCCGGAGGTCATCGCGCAGCTGGTGACCGCCAAGCAGAACTCCGACCAGTGCTCGGGCGCGCTCGGCCAGCGGATGCTCGAGGAATACGGCCGCGCCGGGCACCTCGACCGCCAGCTCGTCGCGTCCCGCGCGCTCTACGCGCGCCGGGCCGCGCTGATGGGCCAGGCGCTGGCCGAGCACATGCCCGAGGGCATCACCTGGACCACGCCGCAGGGCGGGTTCTTCACCTGGGTGACCGTGCCAGAAGGGATCGAAACCGTAGCGCTCTCGGCGGCGGCAAGATCCCGGAAGGTCGCCTACGTGCCCGGCCGGCCCTTCTACCCTGGCGAGGGCGGGACGGCCCAGCTCCGGCTGGCCTACAGCCGGGTCGAGGACGATCTCATCGGCGAAGGCGCGCGGCGCCTCGGACGCCTCATCCAGACCGCACTGGAGGAAAAGTGAGCGACGCTGCCAGCCACTTCACGACCGAGGCGCTCGGCGAGCCGGCCGGACCCGGCCGGTACGTCAACATCGACACGATCACGCCGGCGGAGTTCGTGCCCGGCCTGACCTTCCGCCCCGTGCTCGGCCAGCGCGCGATGACGAACTTCGTCCAGTTCGAGCCGGGGGCTGAGGCGCCGCGGCACGTCCACGAGGAAGAGCAGATCGTGATCATCCTCGACGGCGAGATGACCTTTGACCTGGACGGAGATGTGCGGATCATGCGTAAAGGCGATGTCGCGGTCATCCCGGCCTGGGTGCCCCATGGCGCCTGGACCACCGACACCGCCTGCCTGGAGGTGGATGTCTTCTGCCCGCCCCGCAAGAGCCTGCTGACGCTGGCCGAGGCCCAGCAGCCGGCCGCGGCCGAGCCGGCGGGCGGCGAGTAAATGGACCTGGGGCTGTCCGGCCGGCGGGCAATCGTCACCGGCGGCTCGAAGGGGCTGGGCCAGGCGATCGCCGCGGAGCTGCTGGCCGAGAAGGCGCAGGTCGCCATCTGCGCCAGGAACGCGGCCGAGCTGGACGCGACGGCCGCCGAGCTCCGCGAAGCCGGCCCGGTGTTCGCCGCCCGCTGCGACGTCACCGACCCCGACCAGGTCAGCGCGTTCATGGCCGCCGCCGCGTCGGCCATGGGCGGCGTGGACATCCTGGTCAACAACGCGGGCGGGGCGCGGCCCGGCCGGTTCGAGTCGCTGACCGACACCGACTGGCATGAGGACATCGAGGTCAAGGTGTTCTCGCAGATCCGCTGCACCCGGGCGGCCCTGCCCATGCTGCGGCAGAGCGCCGCGCCGCGGGTCATCAACATCAACGCGGTGTTCGCCCGTTACCCGGACCCCGCGTTTCTCGCCTCGTCGGTCAACCGGGCCTCCTGCCTCAGCCTGGCCAAGGCACTGTCCATCGAGCTCGGGCACGAGGGGATCCTGGTCAACAGCGTGAATATCGGCTTCGTGACCACGCCGCAGTGGGAGAATATCCACCGTCGGCGCGCGCCGGACATGCCGGCGGAGCAGTTCTTCGCGCAGCTGGCGGGCGACGAGGTGCCGCTCGGCCGGTTCGGGCGGCCCGATGAGGTCGCCGGCCTGGTCGCGTTCCTGGCGGGCGACCGGGCGAGCTACATCACAGGCGCGTCAATTGACGTGGCCGGGGGCATGGGGAAGTTTCTCTAGGGAAGTACTTGTTGCCATGTGCCGACTGCTTGGTTACTGCGCGCGTGATCGCGCCTCACTGGCCGGCCTCATGACCGAGCCCGGCCTGCGCCATTTCACGGACCTGTCCGCGTTCCATGGCGACGGCTGGGGCGTGGCCTGGTACGACGGTCAGCAGATGCACGTCGAGAAGTCCCCGCTGCGGGCCGTCGATGAGCCGGCCTACGACAAGCTGACGCACTGCGCGCTCGGCGACCTGGGGCTCGTGCACCTGCGCATGGCCACCCCAGGGCTGCCAGTCGAGGCCGCCAACACCCACCCGTTCGCCCGCGGCGGCTTCGCGATGGCGCACAATGGCGCGATCCACCCGCAGGACCGGCTCGGCGATCTGCTGCCGCCAGGCTGGGACCGGCAGCGCACCGGCGTCACCGACAGCGAGCGGTACTTCCTGCACGTCATGTCCGGCCTCGAGGCGAATGGCGGGGACGTGATCGCGGCGCTCGCCAGCACCGTCGCTCACATCGACGGCAGGTTCTCGGCCAACAGCCTGAACGCCATCCTGTTGGGCCCGGACGCCCTGTACGCGATCTGCTGCTATCACCCGGATCGCATTCCGGTTGAGGGGCTGGCGGCCAGGGGCTACACGGGCGTTCCCGAGCGCTACTTCGACCTCGCTTACCGGGTGACGCCGGAGGCCGTGGTCGTGGCCTCGTCCGGGTGGCCCCAGGACGGCTGGACCTTCGTGCCCAATCGCCATGTCCTGGTGGTTGACCGAAGCACGCTGCGTATCAGCGTGGAGCCGCTCGACCCGAAGAACACGAACACCAAGGCGTTACGCAAACTGACGGCGGTGACTGCCTCGTCCCGGCCCCGCGCGGTGGACGTGGCCGTTCCGGTATGATCTTCCTGCGTCATTCTTGGCTATCTTTACTTTATGTCCCTAAAGTCTGGTCTTGGTATCATCGAGCTCTGCTCAGCCCGGGCTGATCTTCGCCTGGGCGTGTCGACTACCTGGCGGGAGACAGCTTGGCGACCGGAGGCAGCACGGCGGCAGAGGGTCATGTCGACGTTCCCGGGGGCAGGGTCTGGTACCGGATCGAGGGAGCCGGCGCTCCCGGTGTTCCGCTGCTGTGCCTGCACGGCGGCCCTGGCTCGACGCATGACTACCTGGAGCCGCTCTCGGATCTCGCGGACGAGCGGCCCGTGGTGTTCTACGACCAGCTCGGCTGCGGCCGGTCGGCCGGACCATCCGACCGTTCGCTGTGGACCGTGGACCGGGCGGTCGAGGAACTGGCCGCGGTCCGGGCCGCGCTGTCGCTTGGGCAGATGCACCTGTTCGGCAACTCCTGGGGCGGCTGGCTCGCCATGGAGTACCTGCTGCGGGAGCCGGCACCGCCGCGCAGCCTGATCATCTCCAGCGCGAGCGCCAGCGTGGCCGAATGGCTGGATGATGCGGCCAGGCTCCGGTCCGAGCTGCCCGCGGACACCCGGGCGGTGCTGGATCGTCACGAGGCCCACGGCTGGCTCGGCTGCCCGGAGTACGTGGCCGCGACCACGGTCTACTACCAGCGGCACGTCTGCCGCCTCTCGCCCTGGCCGGACTGCGTGGAGCGGTCGTTCGCCGGGATGAACGCGGAGATCTACGCCGCGATGTGGGGCGCGACCGAGTTCGGCCCGGTCACGGGTGTGCTGCGGGACTTCGACGTGCGCGGCAAGCTGGGCCAGATCCGGGTGCCGGCCCTCGTGACCGCGGGCCGGCACGACGAGGCCACGCCGGAGCGGATGCGGAGCGTCGCCAGCGAGCTGCCCAACGCTCAGCTCAGCGTGTTCGAGAACAGCTCCCATATGGCCTTCGTCGAGGAGCGGAGCGCCTATATCGCGCACCTGCGCGGGTTCCTGCGCGACCACGACGACCGCCAGGCTTCCTTGTGACCGTTTTGTGACCGTCCGGCCGCGGGCCGGGCTCAGGCGTCGGCCAGGGCGGCGCGCAGGCCGTCGGCGTCCAGGCGGGTGACGTACGCGGGCGTGCCCCGCTGGAACCGCCGCCCCTCGGCCAGCCCGCCGGCATCGACCACGTCGAAGCCGAACTGCTCGATCAGGGCGGCCACTACCTTCTTGGCCTCCGCGTCGTCGCCGGCGATCGGCAGCGCCCGCCGCCCCGGCGTCCCGGCCGGCTCGCCCTGATCGGCCAGGTCCGCGTAGTAGATGTTGTTGAACGCCTTGACCACGTGCGACTCCGGCAGGTACGCGGCCAGCAGCTCGCTCGTGGTCACGGCGTCGTTGTCGAGTTCCGGAATCTGCCCGTCGCGCTGCGGATAGTAGTTGTTGGTGTCGATGACGGTCTTGTTGGCCAGCTCGGCGACCGGCACCTGGCGGTAGTTCTTCAGCGGGATGGTCACCACGACCACATCGCCGAACGCCGCCGCGTCGGCCGCGGTGCCGGCGGTGGCCCGCTCGCCCAGATGCGATACCAGACCGCCCAGCGTCTCCGGCCCCCGCGAGTTGCTGATCATCACATCGTGCCCGTACTGAACCGCCAGCCTGGCCAGGGTGCTCCCGATGTTTCCTGCCCCGATCAGTCCAATTCGCATGATCTGCCGCCCTCGCCTCAGCTGCTGACATTCCGCAGTTTCCCGGCTGAGGCAGCACTCTGCCAGATGAGCGGTTCGGACCACTCAGCAGGGGGTGACCTGGTACGGGACGGGCCGCCCGGCTCCTACCTCGTCGCCGCGGGGCGCTGCTGCGCCGCCACCGCCGCCAGGTGCTTCTCGATCGCGCGGATGTGAGCCGTGCGCTCGCGCCGCTGCTGGACTCCGGCGGCCGCCACGATCGAGATCGTGATGGCGATCGCCGCACCGACAACGATCGCGATGGTAAGCAGCGCGTCGTTCAGGAGCTGCATGTCGATCATGGGAATCGTCCCCTCGAGGCCAATGTTTACATTGTTTACTTCTTCAGTGTGGCCCGCTAAGTAAACGGTGTCAACTTATTTCCGTGTGCCCTTCGCCGGACACGGCCAGTGTGACCAGTGGGTCCGGTGGCGCGGCTCGTCATGCGGATGGGTTGTGGAAGTAATGGCCCTTGTCGAGATCGTCGATGAGCCCGGGATGGGCCGGCTGCCACCCCAGTAGCTCGCGGGTCAGCGTGCTCGAGGCCGGGCTGTCGGCCGCGAGGAAGCCGGCCAGCCAGCCGAAGTGCTCGCCTGCGTCCCCGGGAGAGATGGCGACCACCGGGAGGCCGAGATGCCGCCCGATCACATCGGCGATCGCGCGGATCGGCACGCCCTGGTCCGCGACCGCGTGCAGCACCGATCCCGCCGGGGCCTTCTCCAGCGCCAGGCGGAACAGGTGCGCGGCATCGAGCCTGTGCACAGCGGGCCAGTGGTTGGACCCGTCGCCGATGTAGCCCGAGACGCCCCTGTCGCGGGCGACGCCGACCAGGGTCGCGAGGAAGCCGTGATCTCCTTCGCCATGCACCGTCGGGGGGAGTCGCACAACGGACGAGCGGACGCCGCGGGAAGCGAGGGAGAGCGTCATCTGCGCAGTGGCCATCCGAGTCTGCGCCCCGCCGATCGAAGGCGCCGCAGCCGAGTCGGAACCATGCCCGTCCCGTTCGGTCCCCACACGCCCGGGTGCGAGCCCGAGCGTCCCGGAGGCGATGACCAACGGCCGGTCAGAACCCGCCAGCACCTCGCCGAATGTCTCGACGGCGCGGCGATCCGCATCGGCCGCGCCCTGGAAGTCTCCCGAGAAAGCGATGTCGTGCTTGAACGCGAGGTGGATCACGCCATCCGACGCGGCAGCTGCACTCCGCAGGCTGTCGAGGTCATCAAGAGTGCCGCGATGCACCTGCGCCCCGGCCGCGGTAAGGGCAGCGGCCGAAACATCAGAGCGAGCGAGCCCGGTGACCTGATGGCCCGCGCCGATGAGCTCGGGAACGACGGCGGAGCCGATCCAGCCGGACGCGCCGGTGACGAAAACATGCATGAGAACCTCCCAGGTTGGCCGACCGTCCTCGCCACAGGACTTGTGCTCAGACGGGTCGATGTCAGTCGCTGTCATCACTATAACACCTGATGTCAGCCACTGTCATCAGGTACGATCTGGGCATGAGCCGATGGGAGCCGAACCCGCGGGGCCGGCTCGAGCAGGCGGCCCTGGAGCTCTACATCGAACGCGGGTTTGAACAGACCACGGTGGCGGAGATCGCCAAGCGGGCGGGGCTCACGGAGCGGACGTTCTTCCGGCACTTCGCCGACAAGCGCGAGGTTCTGTTCGCGGGCGCGGGCTCACTGCAGGACCTCCTCGTGAGCACCCTCGCCAGCGCTCCTGATTCCGCAGCGCCGATCGACGCGGTCGCCTCGGCCCTTGAGGCCGCCGGCGCCCTGCTCCAGGAGCGCCGCGAATACGCCCGGAAGCGCCAGGCCGTCATTGCCGCGCACGCAGAGCTGCAAGAGCGCGAGCTGATCAAGCTCGCATCACTCGGCTCGGCGATGGCCGGTGTGTTGCGCCGGCGCGGCGTCAAGGACCCCGCCGCGAGTCTGACTGCCGAGGCAGGGATCGCTGTCTTCAGGATCGCGTTCGAACGCTGGATCAGCGAATCCAGCCAGCAAGACTTGCCGCAATTCATCCGGGAGTCGCTCGACGAGCTCAAAGCCGTGACCGCGGGCAAATGATCACCGGCGCGGCGCGCCGATGCCGTCGATGAGGATGTCCAGGGTGCGCTGGATCGCCCCGGCCCGCTCGGGCTCGGTCAGCGCGGCCAGCGGGCCATCGACGAGAAGTGTGGACAGCCCGTGCACGGCCGACCAGAACGCGATCGGGGCCAGCGAACGGCGAGCCGGATCGAGCAGGCCGACGTCGACGAGCATATCCAGGGACTCGGAAAGGATCTGGTACGGGCGGGAAGCCGCGATCCGGGCTGTCACGTCGCCGGGGACGCCCTCCGGCCGGCAGAACGCCGTGTGGAACAGGCCGGGGTTGGCCAGCGCGAACCCGATATAGGCCGAACCCAGGCTCCGGAACCGCCGGACCGCTTCGTCGGCCCGGCCGGGCAGCGGGCCGCCGCTGTCCAGGCCTTCCTGCAACGCCTCGGCCAGGGCCGTGAGCGCCCGCTGCTTTACCGCCTGCAGCAGTTCGCCATGACCGGAGAAGTGCCGGTAGGCGGCGGCAGCGGAGACACCGACCCGGCGCGCCGCCTCCCTGAGCACGACCGCTTCCGGGCCGCCCTCGCGGGCCAAGTCGGTCGCCGCATCGGCCAGCGCGTTAGGCAGATCACCGTGATGATAGGCAGCACGGCTGAGGCGAGTCTGTACCATCGCTTAATAGTGCAGCACAGAGCACAAGTTTACAACGTTAACACCTAGCTGCACCGTCATCTGGGCCGCTTTGCGCTGCCCTGTGAACCGGCAAAACTGTCGTTGTGCGGACTTAGCGGCCGCTGGTATCCAGGCGATCCACAGATGTTCTGCAGCCTGGCTCCACCTTCCGGCTGTCTGCTTGTACCCATAGCGCGGCCGAGGGCTCGCCGGTACGGTCCTGCTCCCATATCCGGCACGCCGCGCATGTCACCCGGAGGCCCGGCCCTGGACCCCCGCCGGGCATCCGGGTGGCCCTTTCCCCCGGGTGACCCCATCGGTGCGGGTGACCCCATCAGATGCCCGGGCTGTTGAGCCAGCGATCGAGCCAGTTGAACTGCTCGGCCAGCACGTGCAGCACCGACTCGCGAGCGAGATAGGCATGGCTCTCGTACGGCAGCAGCACCAGCCGCGCCGTCCCCCCGTTGCCCTGAATCGCCTGGTAGAGCCGCTCTGACTGAATCGGGAACGTGCCCGAGTTGTTGTCCTCGGCACCATGGATGAGCAGGATCGGCGCGGTGATCTGGTTCGCGTAACGGAACGGCGAGACCTGATCGTAGATCTGCGGCGCCTCCCAGAAGCTACGCCGCTCGGTCTGGAAACCGAACGGTGTCAGGGTCCGGTTGTACGCGCCACTGCGGGCGATCCCGGCCGCGAACAACTCGGTGTGCGCGAGCAGGTTCGCGGTCATGAACCCGCCGTAACTGTGCCCGCCCACGACCACCCGGGCCAGGTCCACGATGCCCATCTCGTCCAGGGCCCGAACGTGCGCCTGCGCCGCCGCGGTGACCTGCTCGATGTAGGTGTCGTTCATCGTGTCCGGATCGCCGATTACCGGCATCGTCGCGGCCGAGAGCACCGCGCAGCGGCGCAGCACGAACCAGACCGGATCCAGCGCGTTCAGCCGGGTGAACCGCTGGCTGCTGCCGCGGACCTGGCCGGCGGTCGACGCGTCGCCGTAGTCGAGCGGATAGGCCCAGATCAGAAGGGGCAGGCGCCCGTCCGTGGCCGGGTCGTAGCCCGGCGGCAGGTGCAGCATGCCGGATAGCTGCACCCCGTCACCCCGGTCGTGCACGATCAGCCGCTTCTCCATCCTGGTCAGCTGCGGATGCGGGTCCGGCCAGCGGCTCAGCGCCGTGGCATGAGAGCCGTCAAGCGCGGCGCGATACAGGTTCGGCGGCTCGGTGTGGCTCTCATGCCACAGCACAATCTCGCTGCGGCCGGAAGCGGGCGCTTCGCGGCCAGCGGCCGGCGGGCCGGCTGCGGGGCGGGCGTTGGCGAAACCCAGCACGCGGTCGAGGCCATCCGGCGGGCTGTGGTACAGCCGCGTCTTCTCCCCCGTCTCCAGGTCCAGGCGGTCAAGGAACGGACGGTCCCCCTCCGGGGTTGCGCCGTCGCCGACCAGGTAGATCATGGTCCCGTCCTGCAGCACGGCCCGGCTGCCATCGGGATTCACCGCCTGCAGCGGCGTGCCGGGGTCGTCGTAAGCGTCGTCCATCGAATAGTCGAACAAGACCCGGTTGCGCTCCGGTTCGGCCAGGTCGCTGATCCAGGTGGTCAGCCACCGGCGGTCGCGGTCGTGCTCGGTCAGCAACAGCCGGTGCGGCTCATTCAGGTCGAGCCAGCCCAGGCAGCGGTTCTTGACGTCGAACGCGGGCTCCGGGTCCCCGCCGAACGGCGCGGCCAGTCGCATCACGCGGTCGCGATGCTCGGCGGGGGTGACCGGATCCCCGCCGTCGAGGGCCTCGGTCCAGACCAGGCTGGCCGGCGCCCGCTCCTCCCAGGACACCAGGCGCGGGCCGGTCGGCACGCCCTGCCGCGGTACCTCGTCGCTGACCGGAAGGTCCGCGACCACGTGCTCCAGTTCACCGGTTCCCGACCACACCTCAACGGTGCGGGCGAAGTACTGGTAGGGGACCCGGAACGAGAACGGGCGCCGCAGCCGGTGCACCAGCAGGTGCTCGGAATCCGGCGACTCAGTCAGCCGCTGGTAGAGCCCTGGAGGCCCGAGTTCCTTGGCGACTCCGGTCCCCGGCTCGACCCGCAGCGGAACCGTGGTCGCCAGGGCCTCGAACGCGTCCGCATCCGAGGCCGTGCTCAGCAGATCCTGGTACCGAGCGCCAGCAACGAGGTGCCGTCGCGGGACCACCTGACGGCCGCGCCCACGGTAAGCGGGTCGCCGCCGAGCACGTCGCGGACCCGCAGTCCAGGCACCTGCCGGGCGGTCGCCGACTCGGCGTCGGCCACCCACACGGCGATGCCATCCGGCTCGTCCACGGTGAACACGAACATGCGCCCATCCGGCGCCCACATGGGCACGCTGGGCCGCGACCCTTCCGGCAGGGTCAGGGCCTGCTGCGTCCCGTCCGCCACCCTCATCACGGACAGGCCGGTCAGCGGGCGTACCCGCTGGCGGCCGGCCAGCACTGGATCGACCCGGATCCCGGCCAGCGGCAGGTACGGCCGCGCCAGCACGGTGATGGGAGGATGCGACACGTAGTGCACCAACGCGACATACTGCCCACCGGGAGCCAGCAGGGCCACCGGTGTGGGCGGCGCATCGATGATCGCGACGACATCGTGTTCCGGGGTCCTGTACGGCACTCGTGATCCTTTCGGTGCAGGGGGCGCCTGGGCTGGGAAAGGTCCAGCCGGCCGGGCAGCCCACAGCCCAGTCTCGCGCACCCGCGGTTATCACTGAGCGCCGGGACGACTAGCGTAGGCGCTCGTGACCGATGAGCGCATGCAGCGGCTCCTGGCCGCCCGGACGGCGCAGGAGCAGGCCGACCACCGGCTGCCTTCCCTGGCCACGGGACTGGCGCGCCGGGGCGCGCTGGTCTGGTCGGGCGGGCGCGGGCGGATTGACGGAGCGAACGGGCCGGTCCCCGATGCGGACGTGCAGTACCGGGCGGGCTCGATCACCAAGACATTCATCGCCGTCGCGGTGCTGCGGCTGCGCGACGAGGGCAAACTTGACCTGTCAGATCCGATCGGCCGGCACCTCGACGCGGCGGACGTGTCGGAGACGACCGTCGGCCAGTTGCTGTCGCACACCTCCGGCCTGCGGGCCGAGACCGCCGGGCCGTGGTGGGAACGCACGGCGGGATCCTCGTTCGACTCCCTGACCGAGGCATCGCTGGGCCCCGACGCGCAGCGGTTGCGGCCCGGGTGGCAGCACCACTATTCCAATGTCGGTTACGCGCTGCTCGGTGAGCTCGTAACCCGGCTGCGTCACAAGCCCTGGTACGACGCAATCGCCGGGGAACTACTCGCGCCGCTGGGCATGAGCCGGACCACGACCCGACCGCAGCCGCCGCATGCTGCCGGTTTCGCCGTGCATCCCCACGCCGACTTGCTGCTGCCCGAGCCGGAGCACGACGCGGAAGCGATGGCGCCCGCGGGCCAGCTGTGGACGACAGTGGCCGACCTGGCTCGCTGGGCCGGGTTCCTTGCCGGGCAGGACGAGCCGGGAGGGAAGGGCGGGACCGGAGGGCTGCTGGCCGCCGCCACCCTGGCGGAAATGCGCGCGCCTGCCGGGCTCGATGATGTGGCCGGCCAGCCGTGGACGGTCGGCTACGGGCTCGGGCTCCAGCTCTGGAACGAGGGCGGCCGCAGGAGCTACGGGCACACCGGGTCGATGCCCGGGTTCGTCGGGGTGCTGCGGATCGACGCCGCCAGCGGCGACGCGGCCATCGCGCTGTCCAACTCGACATCCGGCTTCAGCGTGGCGGCGTTCACGTCCGACCTGCTGCGCATGCTCGCCGAGAACGACCCGCAGGTCCGGCCTGAATGGATTGCCGCCGGCATCGCGGAGGATGCGCTCGAGCTGGTCGGCACCTGGTACTGGGGGCCGACCGCGTTCCTGGTGAATATGACGAGCGGAGAGGGTGGGACAGCGGGCACCGATGGGGTGCTTGAGTTCCGGCTGGCCCGGTCCGGTGAGCGGGCCTTCCGCTTCCGCCGGGGCGACGACGGCCAGTGGATCGGCGTGGATGGCTACTTCGCCGGCGAGCTGCTGCGCCCCGTGCCAGGGCCCGATGGCAGCATCGTCGCGCTCGACCTGGCCTCGCACACCTACACCCGCACCCCCTACGACCCGGCTGCGCCAGTGCCCGGCGGGGTGCACCCCAGCGGCTGGCGTGGCAATCCCGACTCGGCATGACCCTACGGAGCGCACGATGAGCACCCCGGATATCCCCGATGGCCCGGATCGCCTGGACGACTGGATCGAGGCCGCCTGCGCGGAGCTGGGCATCGAACCCGGCGCGGAGTACACCAAGACGATTCTCAACCTGGCCCGGGTGGTGGCGCACAAGGTCGACCGGCGCGGAGCGCCGCTGACCTCCTATCTCCTCGGTCTCGCGGTGGGCAGCGGCCATCCGCTGCCGGAGTTGGCAGCGCGGCTGCAAAACCTGGCCCGGAACTGGCCGGAGGAGCCCGGCCAGTAAGCATCCCGGACCGCCCCGCGCCAGGCAGCAAACCTTGGGCGGCGGCGAACCGCTCCCAGACGGAGCGGCAGGCGGTCAGCGCGCGAACCAGTCGGCAAGCGGCAGCCGCGAAGCGAGCATGCTGAAGTCGCCGCTGTCGCGGATCACGGTGGCCGCATCCGCCATCGCCTTGGCGGCGACCCAGGTCAGGGCCCCGCCGACGCTGACGCGCTGCGCGCCGGCCCCGGCGATGTCCGCGAAGGAGAGCCCCGGCACCGCGAGCACGTTGACCGGCTTGGTGACGGCCTCGCACACCACCCGGATCTCATCGGCGGTGCGCAGCCCAGGCGCGTACAGCACGTCGGCACCCGCCTGCTCGAACTCCTGCAGCCGGCCGATCGTGTCGCTGAGGTCGGGGTTGCCGCGAATATGGTTCTCCGCCCGCGCAGTCAGCATGAAGGCGAAGCCGAGGCCCCGGGCGGCCTCGGACGCGGCGGCGATCCGTTCGGCGGCCTGGGACCGGCCGTAGATATGATCCGCCGCGCGGTCGTAGTCCTCGATGGAGCCGCCGACCGCGCCGGCCGCCGCGGCGCGCTCGATGGCAGCCGCGGCATCGGCCGGGTCCGGGCCGTAGCCGTTCTCCAGGTCGACCGAGACCGGGAGATCGGTCGCCTGGTCCAGTGCGGCCGTGTGCTCGATCACCTCGTCGAGCGTGGCATCGCCGTCCATCCGGCCCAACGTGAACGCGAAGCCGGAACTCGTGCTGGCGAGCGCCTGGAACCCGAGCGCCGCGAGGACCCGGGCCGAGCCCGCATCCCAGGGATTCGGGATCATGAACGGCTCACCGGCGTGCAGCGCGGCGAACGCCGCCGCCTTTCCCTGTTGCCTCATCATCTCTGGCACGCAACCTAACTTAGACGGGCCGGGACACAAGGCCCGCCCGGATCGGGTCAAAGTGCCCTAGCGCGCCGGCAACGGCGGAATGTCTGATGAGGGAAAGCTGGCCTACCGGGGGGTCGCACCCGAGGTGGCGGCCAGCGGGCCACAGGTCCGGCCGAGGGCCGGTAACTCCCCGGAGGTGCACCATGACCGATGCGACACGCCGACGGTTCCTGCAGTACGGCCTGGCCGGAGGTGCCGCGCTGGCGCTGCCGGCCTCGGCAGGGCGAAGCTTGACGTCAGCGGGAGGAAACCTGACCTCGGCAGGACGCCGCTTAGCCGCTGCCCCGGGCCAGCTCAGGAAGTTCATCGAGCCACTGCCAGTGCCCGGGGCAGGAATCGTGGTGGCGACCCCGAGCGGGCATAACCGGTACTCATTCACCCAGCGCGAGATCCGCAGGCAACTGCATCCCGATCTGCCGCCGACGCCGGTGTTTGCGTACGACGACGGTTCTGGGCTGGCCGGCCAGGCCGGCTCGTTCGGGATGGCACTGGTCGCGCAGAGCGGGACGCCGGTGCACGCGAGCTTTACCAATCACCTCCCGGAGACGTACCCGGACTGGATCCCGGTCGACACCCGGCTGACCCAGCTAGGCAGGCAGCTTCGGCCCATGACTCACCTGCACGGCGGCTTCGTAGCGGCCGACAGCGACGGCAACCCGAGCGTGACGGCTAACGGGTACGCACCCGGCCAGACGCAGCACGCCCTGTACACCAACCAGCTGCCGCAAATGCCCGCGTCGTTGCGCTGGTTCCACGATCACGCGATGGGCGCCACCCGGCTGACGGTGTTCGCGGGCCTGGCGGCCGCGTACCTCATCCGCGACAGCTACGACACCGGCACCGAGCCCAACCCGATCGGGATCCCCGGCGGGGCGTACGAGGTTCCGCTGGTGATCCAGGACCGCCAGTTCCGGCCGGACGGAAAGTTCCTCTACCCGGTCAGCGACATCCCCGGCGTCACCTGGATCGGCGAGTACTTCGGCGACCACATGCTGGTCAACGGCAAGGTGTGGCCGTACCTGGACGTCGAGCCGCGGATGTACAGGTTCCGGATCCTCAACGGGTGCAACGCGCGGATCATGAGCCTTCGATTCGGCGGGCTGCCGATGTGGCAGATCGGCGCCGAGGGCGGCCTGTTCGACGAGCCGGTCCGTGTCGCGGATGTCGTTCTGGCCCCGGCCGAGCGCGCCGACCTTCTGGTTGACTTCCGTGGGCTGGGCGGCCGCACCCTGGAACTGCGGAACGCCACCCCCGCGGCTCCGGTGTCGACCCCGGCGCCGCCGCTGGCCGACGTGCTGCAGATCCGGGTCCGCCATACCGTTACCCACCCCGGGCCCAGGTCGATCCCGTCCAGCCTGCCCGGTTCCCGGGCCAGGCTCGGTCATCCCGTCCGCACCCGGTACATCACTCTCAACGAGGTCGCGCCGGAGACGGCCCAGTGGTTCCTGAACCTCAGTGCCCTGGACTTCGACGAGTTGCCGGTGACGGAGACGCCGAAGGCCGGCACGGTGGAGGACTGGGTCTGGGTCAACACCACCGGGGACACCCATCCCATGCACGTCCATCTGGTCACCTTCCAGGTGGTCGGCCGGACGCCCTTCGACGTGGACGCCTACCAGAACGCCCATGGCGGCCCGGCCGGGGTCCCCGGCGGGATCAGCCCGGCGCCCTTCGCCACCGGGCCGATGCAGCCGCCGACACCCGATGAGCGGGGCTTCAAGGACACGGTCAAGGCGAACCCCGGCTTCTTCACCACGATCAGGGCCAAGTTCGACCTGCCGGAAGGCGTCACCGGACCGCAGGAGTACGTGCATCACTGCCACATCGTCGAACACGAGGACAACCAGATGATGCGGCCGTTTACCGTCATGCCGTGACCGACGGCCAGCGCGCGGGGTTCAGCCAGCGTGGACGAGGTCGACGGCGGCCTTTTCTATCGTGGGCTCGTCCAGCAGCACCGCGCTGGCGGCCGGGCCGAGCGGGATGAAGCTGTCCTCGCTGGTCACGCGCGAGATCAGGCCCTGGTAACCGGCATCGACCAGGGCGGTGACGACTCCCTCGGACACCCCGCCGGTGCGCCGGGTCTCGTCCACGACCAGCACCCGGCCGGTCGCCCGCGCCTCGCGCAGCACGTCGTCGGCGGGCAGCGGGGCGAGCCAGCGCAGGTCGACGACCCTGGTGCCGATGCCACGGGCGGCCAGCCGCCGGGCCACCCGCAGGCTCATCCGCAGCCCGTTGCCGAACGTGACCATGGTCAGGTCGGTCCCGCCGCCGTAACTGCCGGCCCGGCCGACCGGGACGTGCAGGTCACGCCCGGGATACGGCGCCAGCCAGCCGCCGTCGCCTTCGTCGTGCAGGTCGCGGGTGTGGTACAGCGCGATCGGCTCGAGGAACACGCACACCGAGCCGTCCACCTCAGCAGCGGCCAGGCAGGTGCGCAGCATCGCCGCCGCGTCGTCCGGGCGCGCGGGCGACGCGATCACCAGGCCGGGAACATCGCGCAGCACCCCGACCGCGTTGTCATTGTGGAAGTGCCCGCCGAAACCCTTCTGGTAGCCGTAGCCAGCGACCCGCAGCACCATCGGGTTGCGGAACCGGCCGGCCGAGAAGAACTGTTCGCTGGCCGCCTCGCCGCGGATCTGGTCCTCGGCATTGTGCAAGTACGCAAGGTACTGGATCTCGGGCACCGGAAGCAGGCCGGTCAGGCCGCCGCCGAGGGCAACCCCGAGGATGGACTGCTCGTCGAGCAGGGTGTCGAACACCCGGCTGGCCCCGAACCGCCGCTGCAGGCCCTTGGTCACGCCGTACACGCCGCCCTTGCGCCCGACGTCCTCGCCGAACACGCACATGCCCGGGTAGGTCTCGAGCAGTTCGCCGAGCGCCTGGTTGACCGCCTGGGCCAGCGTGAGCTGGGTGAGCGGGGGACCCGGGCCGGCGCCCGGCGCCGCGACCGCGCCGCGCGCCGTGACCGGATCGGCCACCTCCGTGCTGAGCAGCGCAGCCGCGCCGGCCGGGCCGCGCCTGGCGCGCTCGGCTACCTGGTCAGGATGGCGGGGCGCCAGCGGGGCCATCACCTGGGCCGCGCTGGCCAGCGGCCGGCTGGACATGGCCTGCTCGGCCACGCCGCGGACCCGCTGGCCGACCGCGTCGTACCTGGCCAGCGCCTCGTCCGGGGTGAGCAGGCCCGCGATGACCAGCGCGCCCGCGGTCGCCACCAGCGGGTCGCGGTCCAGGTCGGCGGCCAGGGCCGCGGGCGTGCGGTACGCCGCCTCCGCGTCGCTGCCCGCGTGACCGAGAAAACGGACCATGGACAGGTGCAGGAACACGGGACGCCGGCGGGACCGGACCAGCCGGGCGGCCCGGGCGGCCGCGTCGTAGGCGGCGACCGGATCGCAGCCGTCGGCGGCCAGGTAGCTGAGACCGGGCCGGTCGCGGTACGCGGCCGCCACCCAGCCCTGCGGGGTCGGCACGCTGATCCCGATTCCGTTGTCCTCGCAGATCAGCAGCAGCGGGACCGGGATGCCCTGGTAGGAGGTATGGCAGGCGGCGTTGACCGCGCCGACCGCGGTGGAGTGGCTCGCCGAGGCGTCACCGAACGAGGTAACCGCCACCGCGTCGCGCGGCCACGGGCAATCCACCCCGAGCTTCGCCGCCCGGCCGATGCCCAGCGCGACGCCGAGCGCTCGCGGCAGATGCGACGCGATCGTCGAGGTCTGCGGCACGATGGCCAGCTCGGCCCGGCCGATGACCTTGTGCCGGCCGCCCGCGATCGGCTCGTCGGCGGACGCCGCCACCCCGAGCAGGACGTCAAGGACCGGGTCGATGCCGGGTACCTGGTGCGCGCGGGCGCAGTAGAACCCGCCAGACCGGTAATGCAGCAGAGCCGGGTCGGTCGGCCGCAGCGCCGCGGCCACCGCCGCGTTGCCCTCGTGGCCGGCCGAGGCGATCGTGTAAAAGCCGCGGCCCTGCTGCTGCATCCACCGCGCCGTGAGGTCCAGGTGCCTGCTCTCCGCCTGGGCGTCGAAGATGGCCAGCAGCGTGGCGCCGTCCAGCCGGGTGCCCGGGCGCACCGGTGCCGCCTCGTGCGCGCGAGCACCGCCCGGGCGGGGCGGCCCGCCGGGCAGACCGCCGGCCACCTCCCTGAAGTGCCGGTCCAGCTCGACTGCCGTGGTCATCGGCCGGTCACTGCCCGCTGTGGGCGCGGACCTCGCGCGCTGCCCGGCTGCGGCCGCGGACCCCGCGGGTTGGCCGGCCCCGGGACGTTCCGTTCATATCCGGAAATCGCGGTCCGGCGTGAGCTCGACCACGTCCATCTGCGCCTTCTGCAGTTTGCCTGAGTAGTCCCAGTTCAGCGCCTGCCAGCGGGTGAACTGGTCGAGCACCCACACGCCGGACTGGCGGGAGCCGTTGCCCGACTTGCCGTTGCCGCCGAACGGCAGGTGCGCCTCGGCCCCGGAGGTCGAGTTGTTCACGCTGACCATGCCGGCCGACACGCCGCGCCGGAACCCGAACGCCTCCTTCGCGTCGCTGGTGTAGATCGACGAGGACAGCCCGTATCCCGGCGCGTTGGCCAGCTCGATCGCCTGGTCCAGCGTCCGGTAGGTGGTCACGCCGACCAGCGGCCCGAACGTCTCGTTGTCGAAGATCTCGTCACCAGGGTGCACCCCGTCGATGATCGTCGGGTGGTAAAAGATGCACGCCTCCGGGTCGCCGACGAAACCGTCCCGCGGGTTCGCCGCGGTGATCCGGCCGACCCCGGTCGAGCCGAGCACCTTGTGCTGCGGGCCGACCCAGCCGAGGAACTTCTCGAACCGCTCGGCGAACCGGGCGTCGAGCATCGGCCCGTACAGCACATCCTGGAACGGGTCGCCGACCCTGGCCGCCGCGGTCGCCGCGGCGAACCGGGTGAGGAACTCATCGCGGGAGGACTCATGGCAGATCACCGTGCCGAGCGAGGTGCATCGCTGCCCGGCGGTGCCGAACCCGGCGAACAGCGCGCCCTCGACCGCGAGATCTATGTCGGCGTTGGCGGTGACGACCATCGGGTTCTTCCCGCCCAGCTCCAGGCAGGCCGACTGCAGGTGCCGTCCGGTGAGCTCGCCGATCCGCGCGCCGACCTCGCTGGAGCCGGTGAAGCCGACCTTGTCGATCAGCCCCGCGTCCAGCGCCTGCTCAAGCCCGGCGAACGTCGCCTGGCCGTCCGCGTGGACCACGTTGAACACCCCGGCCGGAAGCCCGCCGCCGCGGCAGAACAGCTCGTGGAAGGCGGCCGCCGCGGCCGCGGAGTACTCGGCGGGCTTCCACACCACCGTGTTGCCGCACAGCAGCGCGGGCACGATGTACCAGGAGGGGACCGCGACCGGGAAGTTCCCCGCGGTGATCACCGCCACCGCGCCGACCGGGTTCCTGAACGTGAAAAGCTGTTTGTCGGGCATTTCGCTTGGCACCGTCTGCCCGTACAGGCGGCGGCCCTCGCCGACGAAGAAGTCGCAGGTATCGATGATCTCCTGCACCTCGCCGAGCGCCTCGGTGTACGGCTTGCCGATCTCGCGGGTGACCATGGCGGCCAGGGCCTCTTTGTTGTCCTCCACCAGCCTGCCGATGTGCGCGATCGCCCGGCCGCGCACCGGCGCCGGCACGTCGGCCCACGCCTGCTGGGCCTCCCGGGCCGCCCGGGCCGCCGAGACCAGCTGCGCGGCATCGCCCAGCGCGACCTCGGCGACCACGTCGTCGAGACGCGCCGGGTTGGTGGACCGGACCCGGCCGGCCGGAGCGTCGGTCACCGGGCGGCCGCCGATAACAGAGGAGACGGTGCGGGGGTGGGCCGGGCGAGGGTGCGGCGGGCGAGGGTGGGGCGGGCGGGGTGACTCAGCCATGGTGGCGTCCTTACTTCCTTGATTGTCAGCTAGTGGCCGCGCCGGCCTGTGCTGCCGGGTCGAGTGCGGCCAGGACGCGGTCGAGCGCGGCCAGCCCGAACTCGAGCTCCCGCTCGGTGATGTCGAGGGGCGGGCGGAACCGGACCGTGCGCTCTCCGCATGGCAGCACGATGACATGTTCCTCGAGCAGCAGCCGCACCGCGGTGTCGCGGACCGGCTCGGCCGGGACATCGAGCGCGCACATGAGCCCGCGGCCGCGGACGTTCGACACCACTGTGGCATGCCGCTCGCCGAGCGCCTTCAGCTCCCCGAGGAACCAGTTGCCGACCTTCGCCGCGTTGTCGATCAGCCCCTCGCGTTCGATGATCTCGAGGATCCGGCGGGAGCGGACCATGTCAGCCAGCCCGCCGCCCCAGGTTGAGTTGATCCGGCCGGACACCGCGAAGACGTTGTCGGCGACCTCGTCCACGCGCCGTCCGGCCATGACGCCGCCGACCTGAACCTTCTTCGCGAACGCCACGACGTCGGGCTCGAGGCCGAGCTGCTGGTAGGCCCAGGCGGTGCCGGTCAGCCCGACCCCGGTCTGCACCTCGTCGAGCACGAACAGCGCGTCATGCTCGTGGCACAGGGCCTGCATGGCCCGGAGGAACTCCGGCCGCATGTGGTTGTCGCCGCCCTCACCCTGGATCGGCTCGGCCACGAAGCAGGCGATGTCGTGCGGGTACGCCTCGAACGCCGCCCGCGCCTGGGCGAGCGCCCGCGCCTCGGCCTGCTCGGTCTCGGCCAGGTGCGCCTGCAGCGGGAACCTGACCGCGGGTACGTCGATCCTCGGCCAGTCGAACTTGGGGAACCTGGCGGTCTTGCCCGGTTCGGTGTTGGTCAGCGACAGCGTGTACCCGGACCGGCCGTGGAATGCGCGGGTGAGGTGCAGCACCTTGGTCCCCAGCTCAGCCGGGCGGCCTGCCGCCTCGTTGCGCCTGCTCTTCCAGTCGAACGCCGTCTTCAGCGCGTTCTCGACGGCGAGGGCGCCGCCCTCGACAAAGAACAGGTGCGGCAGGGCCGGGTCGCCGAGCACCCGCGCGAACGTCTCCACGAACTGCGCGTAGTGCGTCGTGTACATGTCAGGGTTGGCCGGCTTGTTCGACGCCGCCTCGGCGAGCGCGGCCATGAACTCCGGGTCGTCGGCCAGCCCGCGCGGGTTGGAGCCGAGCGGGGAAGAAGCGAAGAAGGTATAGAGGTCGAGATACTCCTCGCCGGACAGGGCATCCACGATCCAGGAGCCATGGCTAGCCCGAGTGTCGTAGATGACCTTGAAGCCGTCGGCGAGCACGTGCCGGCTGAGCACCTCACGCACGCGCGCCGGCGCTATCGGGTCTGACGCGGTCCCGCCCCCGGGCTGACCGATGTTCGATGTCACCGGAAGTCCTCCTGTCGCCACGGCCACTCAACGGATAATCTCCAGGATAATCACCATCTAGCCGTACATCGTGTGCCAGCGCGGGGCGTATTGGGCGTGCCGATGCAGCCCGCACCGCCGCATCGGGTGAGTTCCCGGGGTGCCTCCTCCCCCGGAAGTCTTGACATCGAACCCCTTCCTCCCAAAAATGGTCTAAACATCAGTCCGCTAGACCACTGCGCAGGGGCCGGGATGAGCGAGCACGGTGGCCAGGCGGACGGGGCTTCGTCTGTGTTCCCCGCTCCGGCCTGGGCGGCGGTGGACGCCGCGATCACCGACGGCGCCGAGCCGGCCTTTTCGTTCCTGGAGCGGCTCGTCGCCGCGCCCAGCACCGTCGGTCACGAGCAGGAGGCCCAGGAGCTGGTCGCCGCCGAGCTGGCCAGGCTCGGGTTCGAGGTGAGCCTGCTGGCCGTGCCCGAACAGACGGCCGCTGGCGCACCGGGCGGCGTGGCGCAGGCTCCCTACGCGGGACGGGGCAACGTGCTCGGGCGGATCAACCCGGGCCGCTCACCGTCGCTGCTGCTGAACGGGCACATCGACGTGGTGCCCGCGGAAGCGGAGATCTGGTCGTCCGATCCGTTCACGCCGGTGCGGGCGGACGGCTGGCTCACCGGCCGCGGCGCGGGCGACATGAAGGGCGGGCTGGCGATGGGCCTGCTGGCCCTGGCCGCCCTGCGCGACGCCATGCCGGACGCGCTGACCGGCGAGATCTCGTTCCTGTCGGTCATCGAAGAGGAGTGCACCGGCAACGGCACGCTGGCGGCCGGGAACGCGGGCGTGCTCGGCGACGCCGTGGTGCTGCTCGAGCCCACCGATCTCGGCCTGCTGCTCGGCGGCGTGGGCGTGCTGTGGATCGAGATCGAGATCACCGGAGTCCCAGCGCATGCCGAGTCGGCCGACCGGGCGATGAATCCGGTGCGCTGCGTGCCCGTGATCCTCTGCGGCCTGGCCGACTTCGAGGACGAGATCAACGCCACGGCCGACGATCCCGCCTTCAGCCAGGTGGCCCGCGCCTACAACGTCAACGTCGGCACGGTCACGGCGGGAGACTGGGCGTCCAGCGTCCCGGGACGAGCCCGGCTGCGGGTACGGGTCGGTTTTCCCCGCCGGTGGACACCGGACTTTGCCTTCGACCGGGCAGAAGCCGCGGTGCTCAAGGCCGCCGCCAGCGATCCGTGGCTGGCCGCCCACCCGCCCGCGGTCCGCCCGGTGGGCTTCCGCGCTGAGGGTTACCTGCTCGCCAGCGATCACCCGCTCGCCGACGCGATGGCGCAGGCGCATGCCGCCGCGCACGGCGCACCGCCCCGTCGTGGTGTCCTGGGCGCCACCACGGACGCCCGGTTCTACCTGAACCAGTTCGGCCGGCCTGCGCTCTGCTACGGCCCGACGTCACGCAACATTCATGCGGTCGACGAGGCGGTCGACCTGGCCAGCATCGTGTCCGGGGCGCGGACTCTGGCCAGGTTTATCGCGGGGTTCTTCGCCGCCGGCGCCCTGGCCGCGGGAGCGCGGCCATGACCGAGCAGCCGGGGCCAGCCGCGACGGCCGGCCAGGGCCCTGGCGAAGCCGGGCCAGACGCGACGGCCGGC
>WNGR01006177.1_pt1 | contig 21275 bp, 20 predicted proteins | sample 5407581 | NCBI WGS metagenome assembly WNGR01 (sample SAMN13153383, study PRJNA577476) | soil metagenome | isolation source: 80 cm soil or saprolite under Garry oak tree replicate 2 | place: USA:California | collected 2016-06-15
GCAAACGGCGAAATGAACCTTCGGTTATTGCGTCGCGATGTCTGCGATTAAACTCCGCCGCCCAGGCGCGCACGAGCGAAGCATCGATGGATAGCGGCGTCATTGAGACCCTTCCTTACGAAGCAGGCGGCTTCTGTTGCGACAACTTTGGCCAGTTGGCGTCGGCCTTCTTCAGATTGCCTTCGACATCCTGGTGCCAAAGTTTCCAGGCTTTCTCGTTGTGCTGCAGAATCAGCCGATCGTGCAGGACCTGGAAATATTGAACTTCGATCGGCGCCAGTTTGTTGATCGAGGCGGCGTAACCGCAGAATCCGCCAAACTGCGGCTCATATTTTGCGGTGCCGCTTTGAACATGTCGCGGTGCTCCGCCGACGCGAATTGGTACGTGGCGCCGTTGTAGGTGGCGGTGAATTCGGGCGAACCTTTCACCGGTTTTACGTCCGTAAAGTACCCGACCGGATCGTAGCCCTGCAGTGCGAGACCGTTCTTGTCGATGTTAACGACTTCGGCGGCCGGCACCAGAACGGCGAAGACAACGAGCGCTGCGAGATATAGGAGGAATGTTTTCATATTACGGGTTGTTCTTGGGTTGAATTACTGCTGTGGAAGTTGAGCTGTGGCAGCGAGCGCGGTCGGTTTACAAACGAAATAATGCAATTCGCCGGTCACAGTCGTGAACTGGTGCGGGACTCCGTTTGGAATGATGATGATCTCGCCTTTCGTGATGTGATGTTCCTGGCCGCCTTCAATTTTGGTGCCGCGAAGTTCGTTAGGGCCGATTTCCTTTGCATCGATCGCTTTGCCACCTGTGACCAGCGTGGCCGATCCATCGACCACATAGATCACGTCTGTGTCGAGCGTGTGGATCTCAGCCTGGCCCGGTTCAACTCGGCGGCTGGCGTGCACTTTATAGCCAGCGGTTTCCAGTAGCGGCATACCCTTGGCAAAAGCGGCTGAAACATTCTTTGGATCAATGAACGTGGCAGTTGTAGCCGGAGGCGGTGACCCCGGCTGATTGCCTTCACGCCCGCCGGCCTCACCGCGGCCGGCTACAGCCTTCGCTCCCGCGAGCGCCAGTTCTTCATCTTGGTTTGCGCTCGCCGCGCCGCTGACGCCAACTCCGCCGACAACTTGTCCATCGATCACGATCGGGATTCCACCAATCAAGGGGGTGAATCCATCAACGGCCGTCATCGCAGTTCGTCCTTTATTGATTAGCTCCTCGAAAAAGCGTGTCGGTTTCTTGAAAAGAACGGCAGTGCGCGCTTTGCCGATAGAAATGGTCGCACCCATGGCGAATGTTCCATCGAGGCGCTCAAGCGCCATCAAGTTGCCGCCTTCATCGACCACAGCAATCACGCCGCCAGGGGCGTTGTTTTTCTTCGCGTAATCAACCGCTGCAACGATGGCTTTCTTTGCGCCGTCAAGATTGAGGGACTTTTTTTCCACGACTTGCGCATGGCTCGTGGCACCGAGAGCCAGCATCGCCGCGATCAATGTTCCAGTTTGGATTTTCATAAAAGTTTTGGAGTTGTTGCGGCTGGCCGATCACTCGTTAGGCGCGGCCAGCCGGTGCTGGACATTTATTTAACCGGGTGTTCGAAGGCCGCTTCGCCGAGGTTGGTCTCAGCAAAAGCGCACCACATCTGCACCTTGGCGATGTCAGGGACGTACTCGGGGACGACGATCGATTTCTTGACCTTTTGATCTTTCGTCATGAGGCGGTCCAAGAGGTAGGTTTTCCCATTCGAGTCCACGACTTGCCAATGTGGATCGGGCGTTTGTGGCGGGACGAAGTCATCGGAGAGCGTGAGCATGCTTTTGCCGTTTTGCGTCGTATGGGTGACGAAGCCCTTGTTTGCTTTTGCGCCTTGGAACGGCCCACTCTTGTGGCCGTCCTGGGCAAAGCTGCTCGTCGTAGCAATGACCAGAGCGGTTAAGGAGGCGAGTATCGTTTTATGATTCATGTAATTTTGGTGTTGTTTCACTTGTTCTTTTTACGACCGGATTATTGCCGGCTGCATTTCACCCGATTCGTCGCGATGCGGGCGAAATCCTTACAACGAGCCGCCTCGACGCGCGCTTGCGTTTTGGAGTACGGCAGTGCTCTGCCGCTTTCGATAAAAATAGCGATCCCGGGTATGAGTCGCTTTACCGGCTTTGGCCCGCGAGCTTTTGCTTGATCCGTTCCTTCGCGTCCGGCGGGAATGTAATATCGGATGCCTCGTCAGCGTGTTCCGGAAACTTGCGGGCAGTCTCGTGAATGTAACGAAGATGCTCTTCGTAACGCTGGCACCAGCAGCAGATCAAAAAGTGGAGGCGTTTCTTGATCCGCATTATCAACGGCATCGGTTCGTCCATGGATTGCGATACGATCCGGACCATCTCGCGGCATTTCGGGGTGTGTTTTCCGATAAATTTCACGAGCATGGTTTGCCACCAGTTTCTTCGCGCGAGAACGGACGGGTTGCCGATCGGCGACGGGTTGTATGGTTCTTCCGGCATCAGGCTGTTCCTCCCGCTGGCTTATCGAACCAATTCATCTCGAGACATTCGCGCAGCGCCATACGCGCTCGATGCAGCATGACCCACAAATTGCTATCGGTGATCGACAGAATCGCGCTAATCTCCTTGCTCGGCACATCGTCCATTTCACGCATTGTGAAAACATCACGGACTTTTTGTGGCAGTTTCGCGAGACAATCACGCATCGTCTGCCAGAACTCGGCGCGATGCATCACCTCGTCCGGCTCTGGTTTCCACTCGTGCGGTCCCTTGTCGTGGTCCCAAAAACCCACAGACACGAATTTTTCAGAGAACTCATCGGAAAGAAATTCCATGTCCGTGAACGAAGTCTCCCGACCGAGCTTGCGGAAATGATCGACAATCTTGTTTTTCAAAATCCCAACAAGCCAGCTTCGCTCGGACGAACGGCCTCCGAATTTTTCGTAGCCGCGCACACCAGCGAGAAAGGTTTCCTGCACCAAGTCTTCGGCCACTTCGGGTCTGCGCACACGCACTAAAGCGTATCGGTAGAGGCACTCACCGTTGGCGTCCACCCAGCGCGCTGCTGCTGCCTGAACATCGGGGGTACTCATAGCGGAGTGGTAATCGCTCCAAAGGCCGACCCGCTGCGCGCCCGAAGGGCAGCCAGTTGTTTCAACTGGCTGGGTCGCCCAGCTACTTTTTGCCCCGATTTCGTTAGACTGGTTTCTCTCTTTCGGAAGTAGCTGTCCGCCGAAGGGGGGTTTGGCGACATCGGCCGACTGGCACGAGCCCATCTTGTGAATAGCGTCTTCGTCAGGCGCGCGATTTGGAGGGCGAGAAGCGGGAATAACAACCAGCGCGCAACATACCAATGTCCCTTTCCGGCAATGGATTGATGATAGATGAGCAACGTCGCCGCTACATAAGCGAGACGATGAAGCAACTTCCAATTTCTTCCGCCGAGCGTTCGCACCGACCAATTATTACTCGTTAGGGCTAGGCCGACCAAGATCGATAATCCGGCGATTCCGAACCATATGAATGGCTTCGATAAACTCCGTATCAAACCATCCAGGCCGCCTTCATAAAGGACGTGGAATCCGAAATGCAATAAGCCGTAGACGCAAGCGCTCACACCCACAGCGCGGCGATGCCGATTTAGCGCTCCAACGATTCGCGAGCGCGGCAACAGGACGCGTAACGGACTGAGCGCCAGCACGGCGCCTAGAGTCCAGATTGAGATTTCACCGCTCTGGCGCAGTAGTTTTTCCAGTGGATTTGCGCCGAGTCCGCCAGTGAACGCCGGTACGACGAGCAGCCAGGTGCCAACCCCGACAAGCAAAGCGAGCGCGAAGAATTTGGAACGCAAGAATCCGGTGATTCCATCGAAGAGCTGAGCGCGAAATGCGGAACACGATTGGATATCAGCCAGCTTGGCTGACTCGGCAGGCTGGCAGCCTGCGGCTAGGAGCCTGACATCCGTTTGCGGTCATGCGCTTTTCGATCGAGCCGATCCTGATCAAGCTTTTCACTCTAACAACTCGGTTATCAAAAATTCTTCCGCAGATCCATGTCGGCGTACAGATGCGCGACTTGTTTTTCGTAGCCGTTAAATATGAGGGTCGGCTGCTTGCCGGAAAAGAATCCGGCGCCGATGACTCGCTCGCTCTTCTGACTCCAGCGCGGATGATCGACGTTCGGGTTCACGTTGGCGTAGAACCCGTACTCGTTAGGCGCGAGGTGATTCCAAAGCGTCTTTGGCTGCTCCGCCACAAGCTCGACTTGGCCAACGACTTCGCGCCCTTGAAACCGTACTTCCACGGGACGACGAGCCGGATCGGTGCTCCATTCTGATTGCGTAACGGTTTGCCGTAAAGGCCGACTGCGAGAAACGCCAACTCGTTCGTCGCCTCAGGCAAAGTGAGGCCTTCCGTGTAGGGCCAGGGAAAGCCATTACCGCGCTGCGCCGGACAATTCGCGGGATCAAAAAACGAAGTAAACTTCATATATTTCGCTTCGGGTTTTGGCTGCGCAAGATCGACAAGTTTCGCCAGCGGAAACCCGTCCCAAGGGATCACCATCGACCAAGCCTCGACACAACGATGCCGATAATTACGCCGCTCAATTGGGCCAAGAAGCTGAATCAATTCGTCGATGTCGATCTTGCGCGGGCTGGCGCATAATCCGCCGATCTCGATGGACCATGGGCGCGTTTTCCAACCGCGATTGGCCAGTTCCTTTGGCTGATCCTTCGCGAGGCCCCACTCGTAAAAATTGTTGTAACCGGTGACGAGGTCCTCGGGTGTGAGCTTAATTCCATCGAGCTTAAACGCCGGATTGAACGAATCGCTGGAGGCTATTGATTCAGCACGAATTGTCGGCGGCAAAAAAGCTGACGCAGCGAGACCCAGACCGAACACGCGGAGAAATTCGCGCCGCTGCAAGTAGAACGCTTCGGGCGTAACTGCCGAATCAGGCAAATCCCATGAGCAATGGCCACAGTTCATCCGCGGCTTTTCTCTTTCCACCGTTATATGTCGATCAAAAGCGCGAAACCTTACAAAGCGCACGAAAGATCGACAGCTCTGTAAGGATTCGCCGCCACGCGCGACGCATCTGCAAAACCTATGATCACGCTCCGCTCATCCAAAGCTCGCTCCGAAGTGGCGCTGATTTGTCTCGAGGTCACTTTAACGACGCCGCGCAGTGTTTACACAATTTTCTCGGAAGGCCCGATGACCGATTTAGGATCATCTTTTGATGGCGCTCGTTTCGGCGCTATCTCCTGGCCAATTTCGTGCTTTCGTCTCGCAGACGGAGTGCTGATCGAACAGCAAATGTTCTTACCTCATGATGGATCAGCCGTCGCACTATCTTGGACGCTCCAGGGCAACACAGGTATTGCCGCGCAGCTTGTGGTGCGACCCTTCTTTTGCGAACCGATGGTCGTCTGCTCAATTCAAAATTCGAAGCGGCGAACGAGGTGGCCTGTTCTTTCGTCTCAAAAAACGCGCGCTTAGTTTGCCCTCCTCGCGGTAGTTGATCACGTACTTGAGGTGTGGGCGGTTGTCATCGCGGTATGGCCTAAGCTTAAATTACGTGTTTCCACGACCTATTTGTTGCCACATTGTTGCCGAATTTATAAGGAAAATGCGTTAAAACGAGTTTTCTCGTCGGAATGAGTCGGACAGGAGAAGACACAAACAGCCCCTGATTTTCCCTATGGGAACTACGTTTTCAGAGGGTGCGCGCCCGGAAGGACTCGAACCTTCGACCTACGGATTAGAAATCCGTTGCTCTATCCAGCTGAGCTACGGGCGCAGAAGCTGTGCAATATGTCGCCTTTGAGTTTGGAAAAATCCAGAATGAATGCCGAGTGGCTAAAGGTTAGAAAGTTGCAAGGCCGATTTGGCCTCAAGATTGACCAATCGCTTCGGCGGTTATCAACTGGCAGTCAGGCGCGCGACCTACTGCTGCTTGGCGCGTTCTTCGATGTATTTGACGACATCACCGACGGTTTGGAGTTTTTCGGCGTCTTCATCAGGCAGGCACCTCGGTTGACCTCGTTCGGGCATAAGATCTCGACTTTGATCATGTGGCTCAAGTTCATATCGAGCCGCTCAAAGCTACCCCTTCGCCACGGTTGGTGTCCTAATTTGTAGGGATAAGTCCTAATGTGTCGTGAAAAGTCCTTTGAATTGTCAGCAAAACCCTCCTAGCGTACTAAACTATGTTCCCCAGATCACTTGTTCTTAGCTTCATTGGCTTACTGCTCGCAACGTTCAGCGTCTGGGCTGGGACGTCGGCTCTTGAAGGGGTTGTGAAGGATCCCGCCGGACATCCCGTCAAAGACGCCGATGTCCGGATTGAAGCAACAAACGGAAGTAGTTTTGCCAGAATTGTTAAGACCGATGCCGCCGGCCATTACACTTCAGGTGGCCTCGCAGTTGGCATTTATAAAGTCACTCTCATTGTCAATGGAGCGGTCAAGGCGTCTATCCCTAACGCATATACGCAGTCTGCCAAACCCACTCAGCTCAACTTTGAGCTGACAACAAAAACAAAGCTCGTCAAGACACACAGGGTTTTCATTCCCCCCGACACCGGGACTCATATCGGCAGCGGTACATGGGTCGACGTGGATGATAACGGCAATATCGTTAGCCCTGGCGGAGCCAACAATAGTGGAGCGAGTAGCATCTACAAATTTGGGGGAATGCAACCCACCATTCGCACAGGGCGTCCCCCGGGTCAATGACCCAGGCATTGTCCTAAGTGAATTAAGATCTAGGGTCCTGGTTACGCAGGAGCAAGCCTTCTCAGTTCACCGCGCGACGAGTAGTTTGCGATGGTCAAAGCGAAAAGGTACAGGCTGACGACCTCACGCGCAGCTGGTGCTAGAGAAGCGGGACGGGCTTGATCGGTTCCTTTAGATGCCATGACAATGAATCAGACCGACAGCTCAAAACATCGCCTCCTCCGATAGATATGCCGCCATCAGCGCACGCGCTGAAATCGCAATGAGCACCTCAAGTGCTGAACCTTCAGTACCGATCGCGAGTCGAAGTAAAAAGTCAACCTTCATCGGAACCCCAAAGAAAGTGACCTATAACCTTTGCGGGGCCGTGAACTGCGATGCGACTCATGCGGCCAAAAGATAACAAATTTCCCCTTGCAAGGACCAAACAACTGGCCTGGTCGCTTCGGATAATATCAACCGGCAGTCAGCTGTGCGACCTACTGCTGCTTGGCGCGTTCTTCGATGTATTTAACGACGTCGCCGACCGTTTGCAGTTTTTCGGCGTCTTCATCCGGCACTTCGACACCGAACTCTTCTTCAAAGGCCATCACCAACTCGACAATGTCCAGCGAGTCCGCTCCCAAATCCTCGATAAAGGACGCCTGCGGCGTGACCTGCTCAGGGTTCACACCGAGCTGCTCGACGATGATGTCCTTGACCTTTTCTTCGATTGATTTTTCGGCCATAAAATTCGTTGGTTTCGTGCAGCCTTAAACGGCTCGGCACAGCAACGCAAGTAAAACAATTAGGCTGCTTGTCAATCAATTTCGGGACGGTAGCAATATCGCGCTGTCCCGCATGCGCGGGGAGACAGCGCAGTGCGTTATCTCTATGCGATTCTTCACATTTACATCCCTTATCAATCGAGTACATGGAAACGATGTCCTCTTCCGTTGTCGAGCCCGTTGATTTGCTCGAGCTAAAGTTGCTGCCTGCCTGGGTAAAAGAAGCCGATGAGGCGACCAACTACGCGTGTTACACGGGAGAAAAGCAGAGACGGGAACTGCGAAATCGTCGGGATGGCAAAGGTAAACGCTCAACGTCTAAAACGATAGGTAAGCAGACACCCAAAATGGTAGTGCGCGACCGCCGGGCGCGCCGGCTAAGGGATCGCAGCCAGGCTCAACGTAAGCAAGCTTGGCATTATCCAGGCGCGGCGAACCCCCCAATTGATATCCGCTTTCTGCCGTACCCGCCTGCGCTTGAGAATGTGATCGCGCAGATCAAGGCGGGCTCAGTTGCGTATTCGTTGTTTGCGCTGGCGGGCCTGTTCCTTCAAAAACCGCAGCGCTACGAGGTACGTTTGACGGCGAAATCCGAGTCGCCGCTCTTTCAATTGGGCGAGAACGGCGCCTTTTCTTTAGATCGAGACTTTCTCGAGCGGAACGCGTTTCGATTTGCTTATGAAAATTTTTACAAGACCGACATCACGCAGTCGGAGCCGATCAAAGGTAATTTCTCAAATGTAGCGCGGTGTAGGCTGAGCGGGACACTTCTGGGCCCGACCAATCATCACAATTATCAGCCGCAACTTCGCAGCCTTTACGAACAACGCTTCAGCCGTCGGATGAGCTTTGCTGATTATCAGCGACAAGTCGAGATTGTGAACGATTCGGCGCTGATTGAGCGGTGGAAGGAACAGGCATGCACGGTGACCACATATACCACGCTGCGCGAACCAACGCCCTCAGCGTTCGCGTCCGCGGCGGAAGCGGAACGGCATTTTCGCATGCATTACTTGCCGGGCTTGATTCGCAGCGTTGAGGAGGTGACGGTCGGTGGAGTTTTGAGTCGGCGTTTGGCTGATCGGATGCTGAACCGCGCGATCGAGGACACGTGGACACGCGAGACCCGGTCGCCCTCGAACATGATGCAGGAATTATCCGCTCGATTTCGACAAACTGGTCTCAATATTTTCCGGGATCGTCGCGGCATGTTGTTCGTCTCGCCCATCCGGCCGCGTCGCTTCGTCAGCGGACAAGCTGGCGTGTCCCCGAGCGTGCGTGCGATTCTCGAAGCAGTAGGCGCGAAGCCGGCAATCAATCGCAAAGAACTTTTCGAGAAATTGATTACCGACCCGGAGAGCGAAGATGCGGAACCGCGCAAGTTTGGACTTGCTTCCGACCTGCGTTGGCTGATTAGCGAAGGTTACATCATCGAGTTCAATGATGGTTCGCTCGACTTGCCCCGAGCAAAAGCTAAATCTGCTGTTGCTGCGGCTGTCCCAGCCGCAAATGAAGATTTGGCACTCGTCGCGGCGAGCGACGCTATTCCCCTAAGTGAAATGGAAATCGGCTGCAGCTAAATGGGAGAGCAGGCGCTCGACGACCGTTCGATGACAATCGAATTTGTAGGGCATCTGTGCGAGATGCCGGCGTCTCACAGAGACGCCTTATAGAGCTAGATGATGCCGGCTTTTTTTAAGGCGCGATAGGCGCCGTTTTTGTTGATCGTTTTAAGCCCACGAGCGCTGACGCGGATCCGCACGAACTTCCTCAGCTCCGGTACCCAGATGCGTTGATGGCGCAAATTCGGCGCGAAAGCACGCGGCACATTTTTCGTGATGTGCCGACCCACTCCGCCTTTTTTCTTGGCCAAGCCGCGGCGATGAATGACGCTTCCGCGCGTCGCTCTCGATCCTGTGATGTCGCAAACTCTCATGTCTGGGAAAAAAGCGACGTAAGATGCCGTGTCTTAGTGCTTGGGTCAAGCGGATCGCTGCTCGCAACCGTTTAGTTTAACCACGAATGCACACTAATTAACACTAACAAAGTTTGAGAAAATCTGGTCCTCCTCAATTGGTGTTTATTCGTGTCCATTCGTGGTCGTGTTGAACGCGCAAGTGTCCGGGCGGTCAAATTTATCTCGCGTAAGAGGGCTGTGGTTTTGCAAGATCGACGTCGCAATTGAGCCATGACGCAAAAGAATAATCACAAACTGCGGATCGGGATTGTGGGCGCGGGCAATATTGTTCGCACCCGCCATCTGCCGGCGCTCAAAAAGCATCCCGAAGTCGAGATTGTCGGCGTCTCGAATTCGACCTACGAAAGCTCGGAAAAATTTTGTCGCGAACATCTCCCGCATGCTACGCCAATCCGCAACTGGCCTGAGCTCATTGCGCTGCCGGACCTCGATATTATCTGGATCGGCACTCCGCCGTATATGCATTCGGCGGTAACGATCTCCGCACTTGAAGCAGGCAAACACGTTTTTTGCCAGGCGCGGATGTCGATGGACCTAGCTGAAGCCGAGGAAATGCTGGCCGCATCGAAGCGCTATCCCGAACTGGTGACGATGCTTTGTCCGCCGCCATTCGGGATTCGCGCCGACTTGCTGGTGAAAAAGATCCTCGCCGAGAATTACATCGGCCGCCCGCATCATGTGCGACTACAGAGTTTTACCGGCAATTATCTGGATCCCGATGCACCGGCGCATTGGCGGCAAAGAATCGAGATCAGCGGACTCAACACTCTCACGCTCGGCATTTACGTGGAAGTATTGCAACGCTGGCTCGGTGATATCACCGGCGTCTTCGCGCGCGGCAAAATCATTCATCCAATCCGCCAGGGCTACGAAGTGATCATTCCCGATTTACTTACTGTCCTTTGCAGTTTCGAAAATGGAGCCGAAGGCGTGCTCGAGTTCGGCGGAATCAATGCAATGACGCCGAGCGATCGGCTGGAAATTTACGGCAACGTAGGGACCCTCACTTACGATTTTGGTTCCGATGTCGTGCAGGCGGGCAAGCTCAGCGATCGCGCTTTGCATCTTGTCGATCTTCCGCCCGAGCTGGCAAGAGATTGGCGCGTGGAAGAAGATTTTCTCGCCGCTGTTAAATCAAAGGGCCGTATACGGGCACATCCGAATTTCGAGGAAGGCGTGCGCTACATGCGCGTCGTCCAAGCGGCGGCCGATTCGCGCGCACGCAACGAATGGGTGGCGATTAAGAAGTAGCCATTGAAATTCCGTCTATAACTCGGATAGATGGAATAATTCAGTATAAACCTTGTTAGGTCCTATGCGACCCGTCCTCCTTTTTTGCGCGGTGGTGCTGCTTTCCTAGGCATCAAGAAATGACGCACTCACGCGCGGAGGTTGTTGCATCCGTCGAAGCGACTTTTCCAAAAGAGAGTTGGGCGTGCGTGCTGGAGTTACTCGACAGCTATGGCATTGAATCATACGAGCGAGAACGCGAGCGGGTGCAGCTCGACATCCTGAAGCTCAGCGCCGGCAAGGAAGAGAAAGTGCGCGAGTACGTGGCCGTGGCAAAACGCGATTATCGCGACGTGCTGTTTTGGGCGGAGTATCCCGAAGAATCCAGATTAGACACGCCAGAGAAAAGGCAACGGGTGAGAAAAATGTTCGAGAAATTCGGCATCGAACCACCGAGCGATCTTTGATCTGAAGATTGCCCGAGATCAGAGCGCCGCTGCCGCGCGTGCGAGCACATAACCGATGAGGCCGCTTGCCGGCAGAGTGAAAAGCCAGGCCCAGATAATTCGCTCGACCACTGTCCATTTCATGCCGCTAAAACGTTTCACCGCGCCGACGCCCATGATCGAAGTAGAGATCACATGTGTGGTTGAGAGGGGAATACCGTAGTAGCTCGCGCTTTGAATGATTATCGCGGCGGTGGTCTCCGCCGCGAAGCCATGCACCGGCTGCAACTTCACCATCCGATGGCCGAGTGTGCGAATGATGCGCCAACCGCCGGCTGCCGTTCCCACCGCCATTGTCACAGCGCAGAGAACGATGACCCATTTGGGTAGCACGAAGACTGGCGTCTTCAGAAAATCTAACCAGGCTGGGAGATGATCGAAACGGCCGGCTTTCGTACCGGTAAACAGCGCAAGTGTGATAATACCCATCGTTTTCTGCGCATCATTTGTCCCGTGACTATGCGCCATCCAGGCCGCGCTAAAGATTTGCAGTTTGCCAAAAAGAGACTGGACAAAGTGCGGCGTAAAACGATGAAGGGCGAGAAAAAGTAAAAACATCAGTAGCCCGCCAAAAATAAAACCTGCCAAAGGTGAGGTGATCATCGGCACAACAACTTTTGGCCACACCCCGGCATTCCATTTTATCACCGACCAATCGCCGCGCGCGGCAGCGAGCGCTGCACCACAAAGGCCTCCAATGAGCGCGTGACTCGAACTGGAGGGCAGACCAAACCACCAAGTAGTGACGTTCCAGACAAATGCGGCGATCACCGCGCAAAGCACTGTCGTCATTGTGACGATGTTGGTGTCCACGAGTCCCTTGCCAATTGTCGAAGCAACTGCGCCCCCAAACAATGCGCCGGTGAGATTGAAGAAGGCAGCCATGGCAATCGCCTTGCGCGGTGTCAGGACTCGCGTCGAAACCACGGTGGCAATGGCATTCGCCGCATCATGGAAGCCGTTGCTGTATTCGAAAATGATGGCCGCGACGACGACGGAAAAGAACGTGAACACGCGAACAGCTTGCTACGAATACTTGAGCGCCACCTGCAGGATGATATTTCCCGCGTCCCGGCAACGGTCGATCACTTTCTCCAACAAGCCGTAAAGATCGCGCAGAAAAACGATCTGCTTGGGATCATAATTGCCTTGGAAAAGATCCCGCACGCGATCCAGTTCCAGCTCGTCGGCCTCGCCTTCGATGGCCTGCAATTTTGCGTTCATCTCGCGCGCCGTGCGGACATCAATTCCTTTCCGCAATTGCTTCACCATCGCGAATACTGTCTCGGCCGCCTGATCAAGCAGTTCGACTTGCTTCTGAAAACTGTGCCCGCGCAGATCCTCAGGGCAGATCAAAATGCGCTCACCGATTTTCTCCACCGTCTTCGGTATTTTATAAAGAGCAGCGGCCAATTCCTGGATGTCTTCCCGCTCCAGAGGGGTCACGAAAGTTTTAGAGAGCTGCTCAGTCAATTCCTGCGTGATGCGCTTGTCCTCACGCCGGCTATGCGCGAATTCCTCTAAATTCTCCGGGGTCTCATTCTGTTGGAGTTTTTCCAGTAGCCCCACCAGATGATGCACGCTCGTGTCCGCCTGCTGCGCGCTCGCCTCTAGGAGATCGTAAAACTTCCCATCATGTCCGAGAATTTTCTGGATCGACAACATAAGCGTTTCTTCTTGTAGCCGAGAGCGTTGACCCCGGCAATCCTAGAACTGGTTGTGCACACCCCTTACAGCATGGCACCGCGCATGATCAGCAATGCAATACTAAAGTAGATAATCAACCCAGTGACATCGACCAGGGTTGCGACGAACGGCGCGGAAGACGTCGCAGGATCTGCCCCGACCCGTCGCAAAACAAATGGCAACATCGAGCCAGAGAGCGAGCCCCACAAGACCACGCCTACGAGGGCAAGACCCACGGTCATGGCCACCAGCGGCCAGTGCGGGCCGTACAGTTCGCGATGAAAATATTTCTCGCCAACGATCGACCAGAGCGCCACCCGCAACGTGCCGATCGTGCCCAGAATGGCGCCGAGCGAGAGGCCAGCCTGAATTTCTCGTCCCGCCACGCGCCACCAATCCCTCAGGGTCACTTCGCCTAATGCCATTGCGCGAACGATCAAGGTCGATGCTTGTGAGCCGGAATTGCCGCCGCTGGAAATGATCAGCGGTAAAAACAACGCCAGTACCACGGCCCTTGCGATTTCGTCCTGATAATTTGCCATCGCAGTCGCGGTCAACATTTCTCCGAGGAACAAAATCACCAGCCAGCCAGCGCGTTTGCGAATCATTTTCCAGAGAGAGATGCGCATGTACGGTTCGTCCAGCGCCTCCATACCGCCGAATTTTTGGATGTCCTCGGTCGCTTCCTGTTCGGCGACGTCGAGCATGTCGTCGATCGTCACGATGCCGAGGAGGACGCCGCTCGAGTCAATGACGGGCAGCGCCGTACGATCGTATTTGCGGAAAGCATTCAGCGCTTCCTGCTGAGAATCGGTCACGTTCAATGCGACAAAGGTTTTCTGCATCAAATCGCGGACGGGCGAGGTCAGTGGCTTGAGCAGAAACTCGCGCATCCGAATGTCGTCTATCAGTTTGCCGCGGTCGTCGACCACATAAATTACATTAAGCGTCTCGCTGTCCTGCCCGTGTTCGCGGATGTAATCAAGAACTTGCTGGACGGTCCAATCTTCTCGCACGGCGATGAAGTCCGGCGTCATCAAACGGCCCACGCTGCCTTCCGGATAACCCAGCAATGCTTGCGCAATCCGCCGTTCCTCCGGCGTGAGCAGCCGGATCAATTGGCGCGCCGCAGCGCTCGGCAATTCCTCCAGCAGCGCGGTGCGATCGTCCGGCGACATCTCATTCAGAATCGCTGCTACCTGCTCATGAGCCATCGCGTGCAGCAGTTTCTGTTGCGCGTCGAAATCGAGATATTCAAAAACGTCCGCCGCCAGCGCGTGCGGCAGAACTCGAAAGACGATTACCTGTTCGTCTTCCGGCACATCGAGAATCACTTCGGCGACGTCGGCCGGTGGCCACTCGCGAAACACTTCGCGCAATGCCCCGAAATTGCGGGCATCGATTAGGCTCTTGATTTCTGGCTCTAAGATTTTGCCGACCACGTGGCGTTTCTAGCACTCGCGCCTGACACACGCAATGGTAGGGTCATCGCGCTGCGATGACCGAACGCCGCATCGCGACGTCCTACCTCTCCGCTTGGCATTTGACGGAAACGTTCGAAAATGATGGTAATGCCGGCGGTTGCTACAGCTCCCATGATTCGGCGCGAGATCGGCGACGATTACATTTGCCTGCTCACGTTCGATCGCCGCGAATCTGGCGCGAACATTTTCGACGCGGTAACTCTCGATGAGCTAAATGAACATCTCGATTTTGTAGAGAACGAGAGTCCACTGCGGGGGCTGATCATCGCGTCGGCCAAAAAATCGATCTTCATCGCCGGCGCGGATCTAAGAACCCTGTTGCAAGGCGCGCGAAGTGGCGAAATGCGCGCATTCATTGCGCAGGGGCAAAAAGTCTTCAATCGGCTGGCCGAACTGAAAATCCCGACTGTTGCCGCAATCCACGGCGCGTCTGCTGGCGGTGGTTATGAAGTGACGCTGGCGTGCGATTATCGTGTCGCATCGGATGATCCGGCGACACGGGTCGGACTTCCTGAAACGACGCTCGGTCTCATTCCCGCGTGGGGCGGTTGCACGCGTCTGCCGCGGGTGATTGGCGCCGAAAAAGCCGCGGACGTGATTCTAAAGGGCAACCTCTATTCTGTGCAGGAGGCGTTAAAGCTTGGGCTCATTGATGAAATTGCGCCGCGCGATCAACTTGTGGATCTGGCGAAAAAGAAATTGCGCGACGGAAAACGCAGAGCATTGGCGGCGCTAAAGCTTGATCGGGAAATTCCCCCGCCGCGCAATCACAATCCTGCTCCAGCACGCGCGCTGGAGGTGATCAAGAAAGGCCTTTTTGCATCCACTCAGCAGGCGCTCGCCTTCGAGTTGGATGCGATTGTTGATCTTGGCAAAATCGAATCGACGCAAAACCTGATCCGCAGTTTTTTCCTGGCCGAAAAGTATAAGAAAGGAACTTCGAAAACGCCACGGGAAAGAGTAGTGCATGCCGCTGTCATCGGCGCCGGCGTGATGGGCTCGGGCATCGCACAATGGCTCAGTTCCCATGGCGTGTCGGTGATTCTGCGCGACATCGCACGGGAGCAAATCGATCGCGGCCTGGCGAACATCGAGAAAATGTACGGCGACGCGGTAAAGCGCGGATTGATGACGGAGGAAAAAGCGAAGGAGGGACGCGCCCGGATTGTGGCCTCCACCGCGCCGATGGAATTGCGCGATGTGCAAATTGTCATCGAAGCCGCCTCTGAAAAGATGAATGTGAAGAGAGAAGTCTTCCGCGAACTCGCGATGGAAGCCGGCTCGAAAACCATCATTGCCACAAATACCTCAGCGCTTCCGATCGGCGAGTTGGCCGACGTGACCGTCTCGCCGGAACACGTTATCGGTCTCCATTTTTTTAATCCCGTTAGCCGGATGAAACTGGTGGAAGTGGTCGTTGCGAAGGAAACATCAGAGGAGACGCGCGAGCGGAGTCTCGCTTTTGTGCGACAAATCGGAAAACTCCCGGTCGTTGTGCGCGACAGCCCAGGTTTCCTCGTCAACCGAGTCTTGTTCCCTTATCTGCTTGATGCCGCTGAATTGTTTGAAAGCGGTCTGCATGCAGAGAAGATCGACAACGCGCTGCTGCAATGGGGCATGCCAATGGGCCCGCTGCGATTGATCGATGAAATCGGCGTCGATATTGCTGTGGATATTGGCAATACACTCGAGAAAGCTTACGGACGGCGCGATCATGTTTCCCCCGTTCTGCTCTGGTTGCGCGACCGGCAGATGCTCGGCCGCAAAACGGGCGCAGGTTTTTATAAATACGATGGTAAAGCGCAGACGCCTAACGACTCGTTGACGCGGTGGCGGCGTGCGTTGCATGGCGAGCCAGAAGGCGCCGACGGCCCGAATCCGGCCGCTGCCGGACCGGACTGGCATCGCGATCCGCGTTTGCGGTCAAACGAAGAGGAGCTGACCCACCGGCTGATCTTTCTGATGGTGAACGAAGCCGCGGGCTGTGTGGAAGAGAGAGTTGTCGATTCCCCTGAGGACGCCGATTACGGAATGATTTTAGGAACTGGTTTCGCGCCGTTCCGCGGCGGACCGTTGCGTTTCGCCGAACATTTTGGACTAAAGAAGATTGTCGAGGCAATGGACCGACTGGCGCAAAGCGAAGAGAAATTTTCGCCCTGCGATATTTTGAGAAAGCACGCGCGAGACGCAACGATTTATGCAGACTGAAATCGCGCGCTCGAACTTCCATCGTTGTCATGTCGAACGAAGTCGAGAGATCTTTTATGTTTCTCTGTGAGAGATCCTCGACTCCGGCTCGGAATGACAGATTGACATGAAATCGCCGCTCGAAGCGCCGGAAAAGCAGATAGCTGAAGAAACCAGCGCGACATCCGCCAGTCGGACGAACTCGTCCCGTGACGAGCCGGAAAAACCTGTGCCCGCCGTCATCGACACATCGAAGATGGCGAAAGGCCAGCGCGAAGCACTCGAGCTGGCCGAGGCCGCGCGCGATCCGCTCGAGGATCGCGGCAGTTTCGCCAGCAATCTTTTCATCGGACGCTATGATTTTGATCGGATTTACCCGTATCCCGCGCAGAGCGCGGAAGATCGCGCCGCTGGCGAAGATTTTTTGCAGAAGCTGGAAAGCTATTTGCGCGATCACGTCGATCCCGACGAGATCGATCGCACCGGTGAAATTCCACCGGAAAATTTCAAGGGACTTGCTGAAATTGGCGCATTTGGAATCAAAGTGCCGAAGAAATATGGCGGGCTCGGTTTGTCGCAATGCAATTATGGACGCGCCGCGGTTTTGCTTGGCAGTTGGGATGGAAACGTGGCCGCGCTTGTCTCTGCGCATCAATCAATCGGTGTCGCGCAACCGTTGCTCCTGTTTGGCACGGAAGAGCAAAAACAAAAATTTCTGCCGCGTGTTGCAGGCGGCGAGCTTTCTGCGTTCGCGCTGACCGAGCGCCATGCCGGCTCCGACCCGGCGACGATGAGCCTGCGCGCGGAACCGACTCCGGATGGCAGCGAGTTCATTTTAAACGGCGAAAAACTCTGGTGTACCAACGGTGTAAAAGCGGGTGTGCTGGTAGTCATGGCGCGCACGCCGTCGAAACTGGTGGGCGGGAAGGAACGTAAGCAAATCACAGCGTTCATTGTCGATGTGGACACGCCGGGGCTGGAGATCACCTATCGCTGCCGGTTCATGGGACTGCGCGCCCTTTACAACGCAGTGGTGAAATTTACTAACGTGCATATCCCCCGGGAAAACATCATTTTCAAGGAAGGCGCTGGATTAAAGGTAGCGCTTACCACGTTGAACGCTGGGCGGCTTACACTTCCCGCCGCGTGCGTCGGCCTTTCTAAGCGGCTGCTTGAAATCTCGCGAAAATGGGCAGGCGAGCGCATTCAATGGGGCGTACCGATCGGCAAGCACGCTGCCATCGCCGGCAAAATCGCAGAGATGGCCGGTAACGTTTTCGCTATGGAAGCGATGACTTTCCTCACCTCATCACTGCTCGACCGCAAAGCGGGCGACCTGCGCATCGAAACCGCTATGTGCAAAATGTGGGCGACGGAAATGACGTGGAGAATTGCCGACGACGCGATGCAAGTGCGCGGCGGCCGGGGTTATGAGACTGCGCAATCGCTTGCCGGCAGAGGCGAACCGCCGATCGCGGTGGAAAGGTTCCTGCGCGATTGTCGCGTAAACACAATCTTCGAAGGTTCGAGCGAAATCATGCGGTTGTTCATCGCCCGCGAAGCGCTCGATCCGCACTTGAAAGTCGGCGGCGCGATTTTCAATACACAGTTGCCGATGTCCGAGCGCGCTAGGGCCGTTTTCAGTTCTGGAAAATTTTATGCCGGTTGGTATCCGCGGCAGTGGATGCCAAACGGCGCGCGCAAGATCGACAATTTGCACGAAATATTGCGCAGCCACGTCGATTACGCGGCGCGGACAAGCAAACGGCTGGCGCGCGGCCTGTTTCATGCCATGGCACGATTCGGGCCGAAACTCGATCGCGAACAGCTGCTACTCTCGCGCTTTGTCGGAATTGCCACGGAACTGTTTGCCATCAGCGCGACGTGTTCTTACGCGCAATGGTTGCTTGGCCAGGACAAACCAGCCGATGAAGTTCTTGCCCTTGCTGATTATTTTTGCCGCTCCTCGCGCATGCGAATCAATAATCACTTTGCCGGCGCACATCGCAACGTGGACAGGCGCGGTTATCAGCTCACGCAAGATTTGCTCGCGGGCAAGCACGCGATGCTGCGCGACGGCATCGTGTAGTCACGCACGTTTCGCGCGAAGTCGTGATTGGGAAATCTCGCGTGCTAGTTCCAGCGGGTCGCCGCCAGCGCGGGGAAGCATAGGGTCCAATCTCTGGTTTTTGTTGAGATTCAGGCTTGATTTCGGCGTGAGTTCTTGATTCGATCGCGATCTGCCCGGCCATGGCGGGCTTCGCTGGGTGTGAGTGGCTTTTATGAAAAGCTTCAAACTCCTTTCAGGTTCTGTTTCAACGGTACTTCTCATCAGCACCCTGGCCCACGCAGATGTAGTCACAGACTGGAACAACTCCGCACTCAACGCGATCCGCGCTGGCAGCACGGCGCCACCGATTGCTTCCCGCAGTCTTGCCATTCTTCACGCCTCAATCTACGATGCGGTCAACGGCATCGCCCGCACGTACGAACCGTACCTGGTGCAAAGCGCAGTGCCGGCCGGTTCTTCGCGTGAAGCCTCTGCCAGCGCCGCGGCGCACGAGGCGCTCGTCAATTTATTCCCGGCTGCCAAATCCAGCTTCGATGCGCTTCAGGCCGCGATTCTCGCTGCAGTCCCCAATGGGCCACAAAAGATCGCAGGCATCGTGTGGGGTGAATTCGTCGCGGACCAAATCCTCGCCTCGCGGGCCGACGATGGTTGGAACGCCACCGTGCTGCCGCCGGGCGGCAGCGGTCCTGGTGTGTGGGTGTCGACTCCTCCGGCGTTTCTTCCCTATGCGCTGCCGCAATGGGGATTTGTCACCCCGTTTACAATGAACAGCAGCTCCCAGTTCCGTCCGTCGGGCCCGCCGTCCCTCGACAGCGCGCAGTACGCAGCGGATTACAATGAGGTCAAGGCACTCGGCGCGGCCGTCGGCTCGACGCGCACGGAAGAGCAAACTCAAATCGCCTTGTTCTGGGCCGATGGCGCCGGTACCGAGACGCCTCCAGGCCACTGGAACAGTATTGCGCAGATTATCGCCGATGTGCGGGGTAACACGCTGGAACAAAATGCCCGACTGTTCGCCTTGTTGAACCTCGCCATGGCCGACGCTGCCATTTGCGCCTGGGATGCCAAGTACACATTCCATAACTGGCGGCCGGTGACCGCGATTAACTTCGCCGAACCGGAACTGAACTGGATGTCGTTCATCGTGACGCCGCCCTTCCCTGATTACGTCTCCGGCCACAGCACGTTCAGCGCCGCCGCTGCGACCGTGCTCGCACTGTTTTACGAGACGGACAACATCAGGTTCACCACAGGTTCGGATTTTCTCCCGGGAGTGACACGACCCTTTACCAGTTTCTCGGCTGCGGCTGGCGAAGCGGCGGACAGCCGTGTGTATGGTGGCATTCATTTCCGCACGGCGAGCGAGGATGGTTTGCAAGCTGGCATCAGCATCGGCGAATGGACCGCGACTCATTACTTGCAGCCTACGAGCAATCGCTCGCGCCACTGAACACGTACGCATTTAAGGTGTCGATGTTGTGTAACGGCATCGTTTAGGTGGGGGCGGTTCACCCGAACCGCCCTGGGCGATTGAGCTCAATCGCCCCTACGTCGGTTGACCAACCGTTTCGAGACAGCTAATCTCAACGGATGAGTATGCCGCCCGTGCTCACGGAAGCGGCTTCACCTCGAAGCCGCTCCCCAAAGAGCGAAAAACCAAAAACGATAGCGCCGTCCAAGGTTCTCGAAACGATCGAGCAACACGTCTTGCTCGATGGTTTCAAGGTCGTCGTCGATCTCGACAAAAGTCGCGGCTCCTATTTGCACAACGCCGTGTCTGGCAAACGGCTCATCGATCTCTACGGATTCTTCGGCTCGATGCCAGTCGGATTTAATCATCCGCACTTCGACCAACCCGAAGTTCAACGCGATCTTTTGCGTGCGGCGAAAGTCAAAATAGCGAACTCGGATGTTTACTCGGAAGGCTACGCGGAATTTGTGCGCACGTTTGAGCGCGTGGTCGGTTTAGCACCCCTGGAGCGCTATCTCTTTATCGAGGGCGGCGCGCTCGCGGTCGAGAATTGTTTGAAGGCAGCGATGGACTGGAAGGTGCGCAAGAACTTGGCTGTGGGTCATGGCGAACGCGGCACTCAGGTTTTGCATTTCTGTCGCGCATTTCACGGTCGCAGCGGCTATACGATGAGCCTGACGAACACGGATCCGCGCAAGACGGATCTGTTTGCTAAGTTCGATTGGCCGCGCGTCTCCTGTCCGTGCATCGATTTTTCATTGCCGGAATCAGAGCGTGAAAGGGACGTGATCGAGCGCGAAGGGAAAGCCGAGCGTGAGATTCACGATTTCATCGAACAGCGCAGGATCGATATCTGCGCCATCATTATCGAGCCGATTCAGGGCGAGGGCGGCGACAACCATTTCCGCGGCGAATGGCTCCAAACGCTGCGAAAAATTTGCGACGAAAACGATATCCTTCTCATTTTCGACGAAGTGCAATGCGGCATGGGCGCGACAGGCCGCAACTGGTGCTGCGAACATTTCGACGTGGTGCCCGACCTGCTGGCCTTTGGGAAAAAGGCGCAGGTCTGCGGGGTAATGGCCGGCCCGCGTCTCGATGAAGTCAAAGACAACGCGTTTCGCTTATCGAGCCGGCTGAACTCCACCTG